>PPYF01114960.1_pt1 | contig 10462 bp, 5 predicted proteins | sample 1559871 | NCBI WGS metagenome assembly PPYF01 (sample SAMN08240021, study PRJNA423297) | Human gut metagenome, whole genome shotgun sequencing project.
TGGCACCCTTGTCCACCGCACAGGTTGGCATTTACAACGTCACCTTTGAGCCGGGCTGCCGGAACAACTGGCACATCCATCATGCCGCAAAGGGCGGCGGACAGATCCTTGTCTGCGTGGCAGGCCGGGGCTACTATCAGGAATGGGGCAAAGCTCCGCTGGAGCTGCACCCGGGCGATGTGGTGAACATTCCCCGGGAGGTCAAGCACTGGCACGGTGCTGCACCCGATTGCTGGTTCTCTCATCTGGCAGTGGAAGTGCCCGGCGAAGGCACCTCCAACGAGTGGTGCGAGCCGGTGCCGGAAGAAACCTATAAGGAGTTGCGGTGATGCGGTTTGACGTACACCCAACCATGATGAAACAAAAATAGGGTGCGCCCTGCGGACGCACCCTGAAAAATCCACATACGACAGAGATATGTACAACAGGGCGTTTCCCATCGGGAACGCTCTGTTTCTCTTTGCTGGGGGTATGATGATCCTGCTCCGCCTGCCACGCGGCAAATTCTCTTTGGCCTTCCTCGCTGTTCCAGCAGGCAAGGATGGCCGGGTCGTTGGAGAAGTCTATCTCATTTTTGTTGGAGCTATTTTGCAACAGCCCCTTTTCTATTGTCAGAGGGCTATCTTTTCATATTGCAAAAAGCAAAAACATCTTTATAATAGAGCTTGTACCCCGGTGTGCGCGGGTACTGTTTTGGGATAAGAAAAGGAAAAAAGAAACTATGAGTTCATCCGCAAAGTCTCTGACCGAAGGGCCTCTGGCCAAACAGATCCTCCTGGTCAGCCTGCCGCTGGCCCTGTCCAATCTGCTGCAGGTGCTCTTTAATATGTCGGACGTGGCTGTGGTGGGCCGGTTCGCAGGCTCCACGGCCCTCGGCTCGGTAGGCTCCACCAGCATCTTCGTCACCCTGTTCACCGGTTTTCTCATCGGTCTGAGCAACGGTATCAACGTGCTGGTAGCCCGGTTCTACGGTGCGCGCCATCCCGACGATGTGGAGAAGACCGTCCACTCGGCTCTGCTGGTCAGTCTGGCAGCGGGCGTACTGCTCCTGCTCATCGGCCTGCTGGGTTCTCCGGCCCTGCTCCATCTGCTCAACACCAAAGAAGATCTCTACCCCGGCGCCGTGCTCTACCTGCGGGTGTACTTCCTCGGTATGCCGGCGCTGGCTCTTTATAACTACGGCAACGCCATCTTCAGCGCCATTGGCGAGACGAAAAAGCCACTGTACTACCTGTGCATCGCGGGCGTGCTGAACATCCTGCTCAACCTCTTCTTCGTCATCGTCTGCCATCTGGACGTGGCGGGCGTCGCGCTGGCAAGTGCCATCTCCCAGTGCGTCTCGGCCTTCCTCGTTCTGCGGGCGCTGACCCGCGTGCAGGACTGCTACGCCCTGAACTTCCACAAGGTCGCCCTCGACCCTGCCACCACCCAGCGCATCCTCGCGCTGGGCCTGCCCGCCGGATTCCAGAACGCCGTCTTCGCCATTGCAAACCTCTTCATTCAGGCCGGTGTCAACTCCTTTGACTCCCTCATGGTCAAGGGCAACTCCGCCGCCGCCAACGCCGACAACATGATATACGACGCAATGGCCGCGTTCTATATGGCCTGCGCCAGCTTCATGAGTCAGAACTACGGCGCGGGCAAGCCCGACCGCGTGAAGAAGAGCTACTTCATCGCCCTCGCCTATTCCTTCGGCGTCGGCCTCGTGCTGGGCGGTTCGCTGTTCATCTTCGGGCGGCAGTTCCTCGCCCTCTTCACCACCGAGGGCGCCGTCATCGACGCCGGCATGAAGCGTGTGGGCGTCATGGGCTTTGCCTACTGCATCTCGGCCTTCATGGACTGCACCATCGCGGCCTCCCGCGGCCTGGGCAAGACGGTAGTGCCGACTGTCATCGTCGTCCTCGGCTCCTGCGTGTTCCGGGTCATCTGGGTCTACACCATCTTCGCCCACTTCCATACCATCCCCTCGCTCTACCTGCTCTACCCCTGCTCCTGGACGCTGACCGCCATCGCAGAGATCGCCTACTTCATCCACGCCTACAAGGACAGCATGAAGATATTCACTCAGCCCCAGCCCGCAGAAGTCTGATAAGACACAAAAATGCCATCGCCCCGCGGCGATGGCATTTTTTCGTTACTGATAATCGTGGTTGAGGAACATGGCCTTGATCTGGACGATCTCGTCGTACTCTTCCTGCTCCACCTGAACGTCGGCGTTGACCTCTTTGAGGCGGTCCTTCACAGCCTCGAGAGCTTCGGGCAGGGTGACGGCCCGGCCCTCCTGAAGAGCGTCGGTCATCTGCTTGAGCACCACAGGGTGAGCGTAGATGTCCGGCACCGGGAAGTTCCCGCCGGGATAGGCTTTGATGTACTCGGCCATGGCCGCTTCGGCCCTGTCGGCACGCTTCATGATGGCGTTATGATTGTTGTGGGCCGTAGGCATCATGTTGTAGCTGGAGAAGAGGAAGATGGCCGCAAAGCCGAACAGCGCAAAGTAGATGCCGTAGTTTCCGGTGTGGTTGATGATGCTCTGGATGCCATAGGCCGCAGACACCACGCCGAACAGACTGATGATGAGGGCCACATATTTATACACCGGCTTGCTCTGCAGCTGGGCGCGCTTACGGCGCTCGGCAGCGCTGAGCTCTTTGGCAAGCTCCGGTTTCCTGGCGAGGTAGTCCGATGCGCGCTTGAGCTGGCCCACGCTCTGCTCTGCCTCTTTCGAGAGCTGGGGCAGCCTCCGGGCGGCTTTCTCGGCCTTCTGGCGGGCAATTTCCGCCTCGCCTGCGGCGCTCAGACGCGGGATGTTGGGCTGTTCTTTCGCCAGCACTTCCAGCAGGGCGTCCACATCCCGCTCGTCCTTGAAGTTGCACTGCTTCTGCTTGCCGCCGTCGTACTCCACCACGAGGTAAGCCATCGAGGCAAACATCCCCTTACCGGAGAAGCCTCCCTGGCTCATGGCCACCCGCTTGAACACACGGCTGATGCTGCCATAGGGCAGATAATACCGGCGGTCGATGTAGAAGCTGTTGAGGTAGAGGGCCTTTTTGCCCACGCCGCAGGGGCCGATCTTTTTGCAGGCTTTCTTATCGGCTTCCAGCGTTGCCTTGTCCAGATGGGCGAGGCCCAGTTGTGCAGGATGAAACAGCATAGAGAATCCCCTTCTTCCATTTCTTTTTCTCATTCTGCCACTCTGAGCCGAAAAAAGCAAGAGGCAGTTTCAGATCACCTTCTGCTCGAGCCATTTTTCCCGGACAAAACGCACCGTAAAGCAGATGGAGCGGAACGCCCAGTCGAGATACATCCCCATCCAGATGCTGAGCAGTCCGCCGCCCATCTTCAGGACCCACAGGTAGCAGAAGCCCACGCGGAACACCCACATGGACACGATGCTGACGGTCATGGTGAAGCTGGCGTCGCCGGCGGAACGGAGGATGTTGGGCAGGGTGAAGCTGGAGGGCCAGAAGAAGAGGGAGACGATGTTGAACCACATCATGACTTCCAGCGCCATGGCCGAAGCCTCCGGCGAGAGGCTGAACCAGGACAGCGCCCAGCGGTCGGCGAAGAAGAAGGCCGACAGATTCATGACCCAGGCACCGCAGTAGGCCACCAGCAGCAGACGGCGGGCGTACCAGACAGCCTGCTCTTTCTCGCCTGCGCCGAGGCACTGGCCCACCACCGTGAGCACCGCCATGCCGACGGCGATGGCCGGGATGTTCAGGAAGGTGCTGGTGGTGTTGGCCACGGCATTGGCCGCGATGGCGGCGGTGCCGAGGGTGCTGGTGAGGCTGGCCACCGACAGTTTGCCGATTTGGAACATCCCGTTCTCGATGCCCGCCGGGATGCCCACCCGCAGGATGCGCCGGATGAGCTTTCCGTCCGGCTTCAGAGCCGACAGGCCGGTGACGCGGAGCATACAGCCCGGCTTCTGGAGCAGGAAGAGGACGGCACAGCAGGCCACCGCGCGGGAGACGAGGCTGGCCAGCGCCGCGCCCATGACGCCCATCTTGAAGCCAAAGATGAGGATGGCATTGCCGCCGATGTTGACGACATTCATTACAAGGCTGGACATCATGCTGATCTTGCTGTTACCCTGCGCCCGGAAGAGGGCCGCGCCTGCGTTATACAGGCCGATGAAAGGGTAGCTCAGAGCCGACAGCAGGAAATACGTCTCGGCGTACTTCATCACATCGGCGTCGATGGAGCCGAAGATTCCCCGCAGGATGGCGTGGCGTCCCACCACGACCACCGCTGCCACAAGAACGCTGAAGCTGGACATGATGAACATGATCTGTGCGGCAGCAGCCCGGGCGCTCTTCTCCTCCCGATGGCCGATGTACTGGCTGGCGACCACCGCGCCGCCGGTGGCCAGCGCCGTCATGATCTGTATCATCAGGGTGTTGAAGGTGTCCACAAGGCTCACGCCCGACACCGCCGCCTCGCCCACCGACGACACCATGAGGGTATCGGCCAGGCCGATGGTCACGCTCAGGGCCTGCTCCGCAATGAGCGGCAGCAGCAGGGCCGTCAGCTGCTGGCGGGTAAACAAAGGCTTCGTTTCAAATTTTGTGCTCGTCATTCGCTCCTCCGCGCCGCCCCCGAAGGGGCTTTTTCAAAGTATACAGACTTATTCCTATGATACAGCGTCTTTCCCAAAAAGGCAAGAAGATGTATACAAGAATCTCTCAAATTTTTAAGGTTCCTGCCCCTCTGCGCCACTTTACCCCCATTCCATCTTGTGTTACAATGAAAGCTGCCAGAGGGCTTCCCTTTTCCGCGCCGTGCAGGGACGCGGACAAAACGGCGCTCCGGTATCATGATAAGAAGGTCAACCCAAGACCCACAAGGGGGAAGGAATCTATGCCAAAGACAGCTCATAAAGTCGTGGTCATCGGACATCGCAACCCGGACACCGACTCTATCTGCTCTGCCATTGCGTACGCAGAGCTGAAAAATAAGACAAGCTCCCTCGTCTGCGAGGCCCGCCGGGCCGGACGGATGAACCAGGAGACGGAATTCGTGCTCAAGCGGTTCGGCGTCGCGCCGCCCCGGATGTGTACCGACGTCAACCCGAAGATCCGTGATGTGGACTACCGCGAGATGCCCGGCATCCCCGGCTCCACCAGTCTGCGCAAGGCATGGGAGATCATGCGCGACCAGCAGATCGACACCCTGCCCATCACGAGCGCCGACAACGAGCTGGAAGGCATCATCACCGTGAAGGACATCGCCACGGCCAACATGGACGTGTTCGACACCGGTGTGCTTGCCACCAGCCGCACCACCTATAAAAATATCCTCGAGACCCTCGGCGGCACCATGGTCGTCGGCAACGAGAACGCCGTCTGCACCACCGGTCATATCAGAATCGGCACTGCCACCCCCGAGATGCTGGAAAACAACGTCGAAAAGGGCGACATCGTCATCCTGACCAACCGCTATGAGAGCCAGCTGTGCGCCATCGAGAAGGAAGCATCCCTCCTCATCATCTGCAACGGCGCCAAGGTGGGCCGCACCATCCAGCGCATCGCCGAGGAGACCGGCGTTGCCATCATGACCGCCCCCTGCGACACCTACGCCGCCGGCAAGCTCATGAGTCAGTGCGCCCCCATCTCCTACTATATGACCCGCGACGACATCATGAAATTCACCCTCGTCACCCCGGTGGCCGACGTCACCCGCGTGATGGCCAAGGTGCGCCACCGCTACTTCCCCATCCTCGACGAGGACGGCAAGTACTGCGGCATGGTCAGCCGCCGCAACATCATCGCCCTGCGCAAGCGCCGCATCATCCTGGTGGACCACAACGAGGCCACCCAGGCCGTGGAGGGCTTCGACCAGGCTGAGATCCTGGAGATCATCGACCACCACCGCATCGGCAGCCTCGAGACCAGCGGCCCGGTCTATTTCCGCAACCAGCCTGTAGGCTGCACCGCCACCATCATCACCCAGATGTACGATGAGAACGGCGTCGAGATACGGCCTCAGATCGCCGGTCTGCTGCTGGCGGCCATCCTCTCGGATACGCTGGTCTTCCGCAGCCCCACCTGCACTCCCGTCGATGTCTCCGCCGCCCACCGCCTCGCCAAGATCGCGGGCGTCGAGATCGACGCCTTTGCCTCCGAGATGTTCGAGGCCGGCGAGAAGCTGGACGGCAAGACCCCGGAGGAAGTCTTCCTGCAGGATTTCAAGGTGTTCATGTGCGGCGACGTCCGCTTCGGCGTGGCGCAGGGCAGCTACATGACCCGCAAGAACCTGAAAGCGGCCCAGCAGCTGCTCGCCCCCTATCTGCCCGAAGCCTGCGGCAAGCAGAACGTGGAGGACCTCTATATGCTGCTGACCGATGTGCCGAAGGAAGAGAGCGTCGTCATCTGCACCGGCCGTCATGCCGGCGAGATGCTGCGCAGCGGCTTCGAGAAGGAGCCGGAGGAAGACGGCAGCTGGGTGCTGCCCGGCGTCATCAGCCGCAAAAAGCAGTTCATCCCCGCCCTGATGAGCGCCTATCAGGAGCTGTAAACAAACACGAAGCCCCCCGGAGTCCTGCAATTCCGGGGGGCTGTTGTGCATCTATCAGGAGTAGTTCCGCCTTGTATTTCAAACGAGTGCATTATCGGGGAGTTCTTCTGTATTTAAAGCTATCACAAATTCGTGGAAAATGTGTGTAATTTCAGGAAAAGATTGGAGAAATCCTTTCACACTTTCTTCTTTTTTTCAGCAATCTGGTTGACAGAATGCCAAAGTCGTGCTATCATCGAGTTAATCATTGTCAGGCTTTTGTGCGGCATTGCCGCCGGGCCTGGGAATAAGGGAGCGCCGCACGGGCCGGCAAAGGGGTTTCATACCGCTTTGCCGGCCCGTGTTTTTATTTCCCGGCGGGGTGCAAAACCGTGCCATCTGTGGTACAATAGAAATCGATATTTACCGATTGAAAGGGGCATACGGATGCAGTTGTTTGAACTGGTCAGCCCGCGGCTGTTCCGGCCGCTGGCGGGGCCGAACCGGGCATTTTATGCAGAGCTGCTGCTCTTGCTGTGGGAGGAGTGCCGCCACACGGCAGATTACAGCATCCTGCGGGCCGAGGCCGTATCCCGGGCCGAGGATTACTTTGCCGCGCTGGCAAAGCCTCTGGCACTGGACGCCGACGACGCGGGCGATGAGGCCGAGCAGCCCACCCGCGACCCCCACACGCTGGCGCTGGGCTTTCTGCTGCGGCTGCGGCGCACCGGCTGGCTGGCCGAACAGCCCGGCAGCTACGAAGAAGAGCCTGCGCTGGCCTTTGTGCCGGAGGTGACGCCGCTTCTCGAGGCGCTGGAAGAGATCCTGAACCCCCGGGTCGTCACCTACACCGGCAAGCTCTACAAGGCGTGGCAGCTTTTGCAGAACGTGGGCCAAGAGAAGAGCCCCTACGAGAACGTCCTGCGGGAGGTAGCCGGCGACCTTGAGGCGCTGAACAAGTCCCTCCGCGCCCTCAACGCCTCCATCGGCCACTACATCGACCGCCTCACCCGCAACCGCACCCCGCAGGAAGTCTTGGAGCTTTTCGACCAGTACGAAGAAAAGGTGGTGGCCGCCGCCTACCACCGCTTCAAGACCAGCGACAACCTGTTCAACTACCGCGCCTTCCTCGAAGAGGGACTGGACGACTGCGAGACGAACTACCTGCCCCAGCTGGCGCTGGATTACGCCCGGGTGGAGCGCTGCGCCCCGAGCGAGGCCGCTCCCGCCGTCCGCGCCCTCATCCAGAAACAGCGGGACGCCCTCGAAGAGATGAGCACCCTCATCCGGGAGATCGACGCCAGCCACGTCCGCTACCGCAAGCGGGCCGTTCAGCGGGCGCAGTTCCTGCTGCTGAGCGACCGCTCGGCCCAGGGCAGCGTCACCGCCCTGCTGCGGCGGTATGCCGAGGACATCAAAACGCCCGAACAGCTCTTTGAGCCGGACGACGGCCCACTGGCCGCGCGGCTCAAGCTCTGGCCGGTGCAGGTCTTCGGCGAAAAGCCGCTCTATCCTCCGGCCGCACCCCGCACCGACGCGCCGCTGGCCCCGGTGCAGGCCGGACAGCTGGACGAGGAGCAGCTCCGCCGGGAGCAGAAGCTCCTGCTGGACTACGCCCGGATGGCCGTCACCGAGGAGAACGTGGACATCCTCGCCCGGCAGGCGCTGGCCGCACGGCCTTCTGTCTCGGCGTCCACCCTCGCCGACGAATACCCGAACGACTTCGCACGCATCATCGGACTGCACACCTACTCCCAGTCGCCGCGCCGCTGTTATGACATCCAGCTCACCGGCGAGTGGGCCACGCGGGGCGGCTTCCGGTTTGAAGAATTTACTCTGACACCCCGCAAGGAGGACGCCGAAGATGACCGAAACGAATAAAATGCTGGAAGAGTGCGCAAATTATCTGCTCAACCACTGCTTTGTGCTGGGCGGCGTGGAGGACCAGCGCGCCAAATATCTCTATGTTCAGGACCACCTCAACGAGGTGCGGGCCGTGTTTGCGCCGCTGGGCTACTCGGTGGTGCTCTACCCCGCCCCGCTGCAGGCGGCGGCCCTCGTCAACGAGCATGAGGGCAGTCAGGCCCGGCTTCTGAAGTACGAGAGCATCCTGCTCTTAGTCCTGCGCCTGCTCTACCTCCAAAAGCGGGAGAGCCTCTCGGCCAGCGCCGATCAGGTGCTGGTGACGGTGGAAGAGGTACAGGCCGAATTGCAAAAGATGAACCTGCCCCGCCGCCTCGACCAGCCCACGCTGGAAAAGCTGCTGCGCACCCTGCGCCGGTACAATCTGGCCCGGCCGGTGGGACGGCTTTCCGGGCTGGACAGCCGTATTGAAGTATTCCCCACTGTATTGCTTGCTCTGCCAGATTCCGACCTTGCGGACGCTGCCGCCGAGGTGACCCGCACCCGCAGCGAGCTTTCGCTTTATGAGCGGCCGGAGGACGGCACCGCTGCCGTGGAGGTGGAAGAATGATAGAACTGAAACGCCTGAAGCTCATCAACTGGCACAACTTTGAGAACGTGACCTTCGACTGCGCCCGGCTGACCTACATGATCGGCGTCAACGCCGTGGGCAAGACCACCATCCTCGACGCCATCCGCTACTGCCTGACCACCAACCGCAACTTCAACGCTCTCGGCAACAAAAAGAGCGGCCGCACCCTGCAAGGCTCTGTCCACGCCAAGCAGCGCGGCGAGAACGCCTACCGCCGCCCGGGCCGCACCGTGGCCTACATCGGCGCGGAGTTCTGGGACAGCGTCAAGCGCACCCACTTCGTCATCGCCGTCCGGGTCGAGTCGGAAGGCCCCATGCAGGAGCTCCACCCCGGCGACCAGACCTGGTATATCTCCGAGGACGGCTGCACCCTCGAGCAACTGCCCTTCATCGACCCCCGCACCGGCGCGCCCAGCTCGAAAGAGAACTTCAAGCCCGCTGTGGGCCGTCTCTCCTACACCCGCAGCCCCGGCGAAGCCCGCGACCGCATCTGCCGGGCGCTGGGCATCGGCCGCGCCGCAAGCCCGCTGGGCAAGAAGTTCAACGAAGTCTTCCAGATGGGTACCAGCATGGACGAGATCCCCAACTTCCGGGAGTTTTTATATCAGTACATCCTGCCTCAGCCCGAGCTTGATCTGGAAGCTTTGCAGGGCGACCGGGTGGAGCTGGAAAACCTCCACGCCGTGCTGGCCGAAGCCCAGACCCGCGCCGCCGCGCTGGAACAGATCGTGGCCTATGGCCGCGAAGCTGCCCAGAAGGAAACGGAAGCCCTCGTCAACCGAGGCACTGCCCTGCTGGCCCGTGCTGAGGAAGCCGCCGCCGGGACGAACACCTGGCAGGAGCATCTTGCCGCCGGAAAGCGCCAGCACGAAGAGCTGACAGCCCGCTACGCCGCCGCAAAAGACGCCGAGGCCGAGGCCCGCCGGGCTTATCTTTCGGCCCACAGTGCCGCCGCCAGCGGCGAGGGCCGGGCGCTGGACGCCCTGAGCGAAGAGCTGGCCCGCAAAAAGACCGCACTGGACAAGGCCGGCCGGGACGCTTCCAGAAGCGAAGCCGCCGCAGGCAACGTGCAGAGCCTCTTGCAGAGCTTGCAGCGCAGCGGCTTTGCCGTCGAAAAATCGCTCTGGCCCGCCTCGCTGACGGCGGAGACTCTGCCTCAGCTCCAAAGCGCCCTCGCCGGGCTGGAAAAGCCGCTGGAAGAGCAGTATTTCGCCGCACGGCAGAGCGCCGACGCCCTCACCGCTGAGGTACAGGAAAAGCAGGCGGAGCTGGCCTCCGTCTCGGGAGGCCGGTGGGTCTACCCCCACGGCGACGCCGCCACCAGAGTGCGGGACGCCGTGAACGCTGAGCTCAAGAGCCGCGGCATGACGCCGGACGCCAAAATCTTCTGCGAACTGCTGAGCGTCGAGGACGAGAGCTGGCAGGACTGCGTGGAAGCCTGCCTCGGCGACCGCCGGTTCGACATCCTCGTGC
>PPYF01172424.1_pt1 | contig 10462 bp, 9 predicted proteins | sample 1559871 | NCBI WGS metagenome assembly PPYF01 (sample SAMN08240021, study PRJNA423297) | Human gut metagenome, whole genome shotgun sequencing project.
AAACGCTACTTCTGTGGATAATACGCATATTTCGCCGGAAGTGGTATCCGGGTTAGCCAAAAAGCAGGCAGGTCGTGATGGATATTGTATTTATAGAGCAACTTTCGGTAATCACCACGATTGGTGTTTACGACTGGGAACAGACTATCGAACAGAAGCTGGTGTTCGATATCGAAATGGCATGGGATAACCGAAAATCAGCAAAAAGTGACGATGTCGCCGATTGCCTGAGCTATGCGGATATCGCCGAGACGATTGTTAATCATGTAGAAGGCGGGCGTTTCGCGCTGGTGGAGCGCGTTGCCGAAGAGGTGGCCGAACTGCTGCTGACGCGCTTTAATTCGCCGTGGGTGCGCATCAAACTCAGTAAGCCCGGCGCGGTGGCGCGCGCGGCCAATGTGGGCGTAATCATTGAGCGTAGCAATAATCTGAAAGAAAAATAATTATCTTCATATTTGTTAAACCAAACGGATATAAAAGAGTCCTATACCCGTCATACTTCAGGTTGCATGTGCGTTGGCTGCACGCGAATTATTGAGGGTATGAAGCTGGATCATTTTGCGCTGTAAATTTTTCTATTTAGGGGTTTATTGATGAGCGATATGCACTCGCTGCTGATTGCGGCAATTTTGGGTGTGGTCGAAGGATTGACGGAGTTTTTACCCGTTTCCAGCACCGGGCACATGATCATTGTGGGCCACCTGTTGGGATTTGAGGGTGATACGGCAAAGACGTTTGAGGTGGTGATCCAGTTGGGTTCCATTCTTGCGGTCGTCGTGATGTTCTGGCGGCGTTTGTTTGGTCTGATCGGTATTCACTTTGGTCGTCCGTTGCAGCGTGAAGGGGAAAGTAAAGGCCGTTTAACGCTGATCCACATTCTGTTGGGGATGATCCCGGCGGTGGTGTTGGGACTGGTCTTCCACGATACGATCAAATCGCTGTTTAACCCGGTTAATGTGATGTATGCGCTGGTGGTGGGGGGTTTACTGTTGATCGCTGCAGAGTGTCTGAAACCGAAAGAACCGCGCGCACCGGGTCTGGACGACATGACTTACCGTCAGGCATTCATGATTGGCTGCTTCCAGTGCCTGGCGTTGTGGCCGGGTTTCTCCCGTTCCGGGGCGACCATTTCCGGCGGGATGCTGATGGGTGTGAGCCGTTATGCCGCGTCTGAATTTTCGTTCCTGCTGGCCGTACCGATGATGATGGGGGCCACCGCATTGGATCTCTACAAAAGCTGGTCGTTTCTGACGGCGGCTGATATCCCCATGTTTGCCGTCGGTTTTGTCACCGCCTTCGTAGTTGCATTGGTTGCCATCAAAACCTTCCTGCAATTGATTAAGCGGATCTCCTTCATACCGTTCGCGATCTATCGTTTTATCGTCGCCGCGGCGGTCTACGTGGTGTTTTTCTGACCGACCTCTCATGCCGGATGAGCGCAGCGCCATCCGGCATTCACACCTTAATTGGCCGCCTTCGGGAAGCGAGTCTCTTTCCAGCGGGCAAGCGCCGCAATCCGGCGTCGGGTCAACTCCTCGCGAATCTCAATACCTTTAAATCCGGCCTCGACAACGTCTTTGGTGGGCACCGATTGCGCCACTTTCCACGCTTCCCGCAGCAAACGCCCCTGCGGATAATCCGCGGCTTCAAATCCCGTCCGTCCGCGCACGTCAGCTTCGCTGGTGAGCGCAATTTGCTCCACGCGTTGCGGTTTGCGCCAGGCATCGATTGAATCAAACAGTTTCACGATGGTTTTAGGTTGCAGTATCGGGAAGGTATGGATGAGATCGTGGAACTCCGCCACCAGTTTGGCTAAATCACGGATTTCATTCGGGACGCGCAGGCGCTGGCATAACTGTTCGACCAGTCTGACGCCCGCCGGGCCGTGCCCGTGGTGACGCGGCCAGAGCTCCGGCGGAGTCAGGCCTTTGCCGAGGTCATGACACAGCGTGGCAAAACGCACGTCAACTTCCGGACTGAGCAGCGCCGCCATCGACAACGTCATCAGGGTATGAATCCCGGTATCGATTTCCGGATGCCACTTCGCTGGCGCAGGGACGCCAAACAGCGCATCAACCTCCGGGAACAACACGCGTAGCGCACCACAGTCGCGTAAGACCTGGAAATAGACCTGCGGGTTACGCGTGGTTAACGCGTTCTCGGTCTCTTTCCACACGCGCTCTGCCGTCAGGTGTTCCAGTTCACCGGCGTGCGTCATTTCGCGCATCAGGGCCATGGTTTCGTCAGCAATGCGGAAGCTCAGATGCGCATAGCGGGCGGCAAAACGCGCCACCCGCAGGACGCGAAGCGGATCTTCATTAAAGGCTGGTGAAACATGGCGCAGCAGGCGTTGCTCCAGATCGCGCCGACCGTGATAGGGATCGACGATCTCACCGTCACCATCTTGCGCCAGGGCATTAATGGTCAGGTCACGGCGCTGGAGATCGTCTTCCAGCGTGACGTCTGGCGCGGCATAACAGGTGAATCCGGTATAGCCCGAGCCAGACTTACGCTCGGTACGCGCCAGGGCATACTCTTCGTGGGTTTGCGGATGGAGAAAAACAGGAAAATCGCGACCTACCTGCTGGTAGCCCGCGTCGAGCATTTGTTGCGGCGTGGCACCAACCACCACCCAATCTTTATCTTTAACCGGTAGCCCTAACAGCGTATCCCGAACCGCACCACCGACCAGATAAATCTTCACGCCACACCACCTCTCCAGGGAAATACAATCCCTTAATCATATGACAGTGTGGCGGAGAAGGCGATTTAGTTCATCCAGCGGTCTTTGCGTTTTCGGCTTGGGATCATGTGCGGCAGGATCAAACCGAGCAGCAGGCCAAGCCCCAGCACGCCGCCGCCATACATAAACCACTGCATGATGATGGTGCGTTGCTTATCATCAAGCTGCAAATTCGCGGCGCTGACCTTCTTCTGCGCCACAATCAGCTCGTTCTTCAGCTTCTGATTCTCTTCTTTCAGCCCATTGATCACGCTGTCGCTCTGCGACACTTTCTGCTGCATGTCAGCCGTGCGTTGATTCCAGGTGGTGTCAATATTGTTGAGCTTATCGGTCAGCGTTTTGACCTGATTTTCCAGATCCGGCACGCGGGTGCGCAGGCTGGGCGTGCTGTTCAGCTCTTTCATCGGGATCCAGGCCGTCCGCCCGGTGCTGTCTTTAACCTGCGCGTAGTTCGTGTTGGCGTCAGTTTGTAACAGTGTGACTTCTTCGCCCGCGTTGACCGTGCCAACGAGGCGATAATTATCCCCCGGACCACTGCGGACCCAGGTGTTCAGTTCATCAGAGACATAGCGCTTTTCTTCGGCGTGAGACACGGCAGTAGCGCTAAGTGCGAGTAACATAAATCCAATCAGGCGTAATTTTGGCATCAGGCTGTCGTTATTGTCATAGAAAGTGGAACGATAGTAGTGGTATCAGTGTCTCTACGCAAAGCATTCAACATCAATCGGAATCATCTGTGTCCGGTTTACCGCTACTTCAAAACTTTTACGCCCGTCAAATTGCTCGTTGCATGGCAATTTGGCGCAAAATACTATCTACTGACAAAAAAGATCACCGTAAGTTCGTCGTGATTCTCTCTTATGTGACATAACCGGTAAGTACAAGGCCATGGCTCAGGAAATTGAATTAAAATTTATCGTTAATCACGACGCCGTGAACGCGCTGCGTGACCATCTGAATACGCTCGGAGGCGAGCATCATGCACCCAGCCCGTTGTTGAATATTTACTACGAGACCGAGGATAAGTGGTTGCGTGGTCACGATATGGGGCTGCGTATTCGTGGGGAGAAAGGTCGCTATGAGATGACCCTAAAAATTGCCGGACGAGTGACCGGCGGTTTACACCAGCGACCGGAATACAATGTTCCCCTGAATGAGCCCACGCTGGATTTAACGCAATTTCCGCCGGAGGTGTGGCCCAACGGTGAGCTGCCTGCCGATCTCCTCTCCTGCGTGCAGCCGCTGTTCAGCACCGATTTTGAACGTGAAAAATGGCTGTTGACCGTGGATGGCAGCCAGATTGAAATCGCCCTCGATTTAGGCGAAGTGAAAGCAGGTGAACTGGCGGAGCCGATTTGCGAGCTGGAGCTTGAACTGCTGAGCGGCGACACCCGGGCGGTTCTGAAGCTGGCGAATCAGCTGGTGAACCAGGCGGGTCTGCGCCAGGGCAGCCTGAGTAAAGCGGCGCGTGGATATCATCTGGCGCAGGGGAATCCTCCACGCGAGATCAAACCGACTGCGGTGCTGAAAGCACCCGCGAAAGCCAGCGTGGAACACGGGCTGGAAGCCGCTCTGGAGCTGGCGCTGGCACAATGGCAGTACCACGAAGAACTCTGGGTTCGCGACAATAAGGCCGCGAAGGCGCATGTGCTGGCCGCGATGGGCCTGGTGCGTCACACCCTGATGCTGTTTGGCGGCATCGTTCCGCGTAAAGCGAGCGCTCACTTACGTGATCTGCTCACCCAGTCGGAAGCGACCATCGCTTCTGCGGTTTCTGCCGTGACGGCGGTGTATACCACCCAAACGGCGATGGCGAAACTGGCGCTGACTGAGTGGCTGGTGACCAAAGCCTGGCAGCCGTTTCTGGATGCAAAGGCGCAGGCCAAAATGGCGGATTCTTTCAAGCGCTTCGCCGATATCCATCTTTCGCGTACCGCCGCTGAGCTGAAAAGCGTTTTTGGACAACCGCTGGGTGACCAGTATCGCGATCAGTTGCCGCGTTTACGCCGCGATATCGACACCGTTTTGCTGCTGGCGGGGTATTACGATACGCCGGTGGTTCAGGCCTGGCTGGAGAACTGGCAAGGGCTGTATCACGCTATCGCCAACGGTCAACACATTGAAATTGAACATTTCCGCAATGAGGCGAACAACCAGCAACCGTTCTGGTTGCACAGCGGGAAACGATAACCGGAGTGCCTGATGGCGCTGCGCTTATCAGGCCTACGGATCGACATGTTTTGTAGACCGGATAAGGCGTAATGCCCCCATCCGGCAACGTTACAAGGAACCTTTTAATGAAGCCGCTTTCGTCACCGTTACAGCAGTACTGGCAAACCATTGCAGAGCAGTTACCTGAATCCGTATCTGGCGTACAAGCGAAGTCAGTACTTACATTCAGTGATTTTGTACGGGACAGCATCATTGCGCATCCTCGCTGGCTGACGGAACTGGAAAGCGCGCCGCCGCAGGCCGATGAATGGCAACAGTACGGCGAATGGTTACAGGCGGCGCTGGCAACGGTGAATGATGAAGCGGCGCTGATGCATGAGCTGCGTCTGTTTCGCCGCCGCGTGATGGTGCGCATTGCCTGGGCGCAGGCGCTGTCGCTGGTGGACGATACCGACATTCTGCAACAGTTAAGCCATCTGGCCGAAACGCTGATCGTCAGCGCGCGCGACTGGCTGTACGACGCCTGCTGTCGGGAATGGGGAACGCCGTGCAGTCAGGACGGTATCCCACAGCCGCTGCTGATTTTGGGCATGGGCAAACTGGGCGGCGGTGAGCTGAATTTTTCTTCGGACATCGATCTGATCTTTGCCTGGCCTGAGCACGGCTCTACCCAGGGGGGACGCCGCGAACTCGATAACGCGCAGTTTTTTACACGCATGGGGCAGCGGCTGATCAAGGTTCTGGATCAGCCTACCCAGGATGGTTTTGTCTATCGGGTGGACATGCGGCTGCGTCCGTTTGGCGACAGCGGCCCGCTGGTGCTGAGTTTTGCGGCGCTGGAAGATTATTACCAGGAGCAAGGGCGCGACTGGGAGCGCTACGCGATGGTCAAGGCGCGGATCATGGGCGATACCGACGGTCGTTATGTCGATGAACTGCGCGCCATGCTGCGCCCATTCGTCTTCCGCCGTTATATCGACTTCAGTGTGATCCAGTCGTTGCGCAATATGAAGGGGATGATTGCGCGTGAAGTTCGTCGCCGGGGGCTGAAAGATAACATCAAGCTCGGCGCGGGCGGCATTCGCGAAATCGAATTTATTGTGCAGGTATTTCAGTTGATTCGCGGCGGGCGTGAGCCGTCGCTGCAATCGCGTTCACTGCTGCCGACGTTAAGCGCGATCGCCGCACTGCATTTGCTTCCGGAAAACGATGCCGAACAGTTGCGACTGGCCTACCTCTTCCTGCGTCGACTGGAAAACCTGCTGCAAAGCATTAACGATGAACAGACGCAGACGCTGCCGGGCGATGAACTTAACCGGGCGCGGCTGGCCTGGGGAATGAATGCGGATAACTGGTCGCAGCTGATGGAAACGCTGGAAGGGCACATGGCGAACGTTCGGCGCGTGTTTAACGAGCTGATAGGCGATGACGAAACTGACACGCAGGAAGATGCGCTCTCGGAACAGTGGCGCGAACTGTGGCAGGATGCCTTGCAGGAAGATGACACGCCGCCGGTGCTGTCGCATCTTACGGATGACGATCGCCTGCGCGTGCTGGCGTTGATTGCCGATTTCCGTAAAGAACTGGATAAACGCACGATAGGCCCGCGCGGTCGCCAGGTGCTCGACCACCTGATGCCGCACCTGCTGAGTGATGTCTGCACGCGCCAGGACGCGTCTCTCCCGCTGTCGCGCATTACGCCGCTGCTGGTGGGGATTGTCACCCGCACCACCTATCTGGAGCTGCTGAGTGAATTCCCCGGCGCACTGAAGCATCTGATTTCGCTCTGCGCGGCGTCGCCGATGGTCGCCAGTCAGTTGGCTCGCTATCCGCTGCTGCTCGATGAACTGCTCGATCCGAATACGCTCTATCAGCCGACGGCGACCGACGCGTATCGTGATGAGTTACGTCAGTATTTACTGCGCGTCCCGGAAGATGATGAAGAACAACAGCTGGAAGCCCTGCGGCAGTTCAAGCAAACGCAACTGCTGCGTATTGCCGCCGCGGATATTGCTGGTACGCTGCCGGTGATGAAAGTCAGCGACCACCTGACCTGGCTGGCGGAGGCGATGATTGACGCCGTTGTGCAACAAGCGTGGCTGCAAATGGTGGCGCGCTACGGCCAGCCGACGCATCTTGCCGAGCGGGAAGGGCGCGGTTTTGCGGTGGTGGGCTACGGCAAGCTGGGCGGTTGGGAATTGGGCTACAGCTCCGATCTCGATTTGATCTTCCTGCATGACTGCCCCGTTGACGTGATGACCGACGGTGAACGGGAAATTGACGGGCGGCAGTTCTATCTGCGGCTGGCGCAGCGCATTATGCATCTGTTCAGCACCCGCACCTCCTCGGGCATCCTGTATGAAGTGGATGCCCGGTTGCGTCCGTCAGGGGCGGCGGGGATGCTGGTGACTTCCACAGAGTCCTTTGCGGATTATCAGAAAAATGAGGCCTGGACGTGGGAGCATCAGGCGCTGGTGCGCGCACGAGTGGTTTACGGCGACCCGCAACTGACCTCGCAGTTTGATTCGGTGCGTCGCGATATTATGACGCAGCCTCGCGATGGCAAAACGTTGCAGAACGAGGTGCGCGAAATGCGTGAAAAAATGCGCGCGCATCTGGGCAATAAACATCGCGATCGCTTTGATATTAAAGCTGATGAAGGCGGTATTACGGATATCGAATTTATCACGCAATATCTGGTGCTACGTTATGCCCATGACAAACCCAAACTGACCCGCTGGTCGGATAATGTGCGCATTCTGGAACTGTTAGCGCAAAACGACATTATGGACGAGCAGGAGGCGATGGCGTTGACCCACGCCTACACCACGCTGCGCGATGAGTTACATCACCTTGCCTTACAGGAGCTGCCAGGCCATGTGGTGCAAACGTGTTTTGAGGCGGAACGTACGCTGGTGCGGGCAAGCTGGCAGAAGTGGCTGGTTGAAGAATGAAGTGTGCTATTATCGCGCGCAAATTTTGAATCTCTCAGGAGACAGGAATGAAAGTAACGCTGCCAGAGTTTGAACGTGCAGGAGTCTTGGTTGTCGGTGATGTGATGCTGGATCGCTACTGGTACGGGCCCACCAGCCGTATTTCACCTGAAGCGCCGGTACCGGTGGTGAAAGTCGATACCATCGAAGAACGTCCGGGCGGTGCGGCGAACGTGGCGATGAACATTGCCTCTCTGGGAGCAAATTCGCGCCTGGTCGGGCTGACCGGTATTGACGATGCCGCGCGCGCGCTCAGCAAAACGCTGGCGGACGTGAACGTGAAATGCGACTTTGTTTCTGTTCCGACCCATCCTACTATCACCAAACTGCGCGTGCTTTCACGCAACCAGCAACTGATTCGTCTCGACTTCGAAGAAGGTTTTGAAGGTGTGGATCCGCAGCCGCTGCATGAGCGTATCAACCAGGCGCTGAGCTCGATTGGGGCGCTGGTGCTGTCTGACTATGCGAAAGGCGCGCTGGCCAGCGTTCAGCAGATGATCGCGCTGGCGCGTAAAGCCGGAGTGCCGGTGCTGATCGATCCGAAAGGGACTGATTTTGCCCGCTATCGCGGCGCGACGCTACTGACGCCAAACCTCTCTGAGTTCGAAGCGGTGGCAGGAAAATGCAAAAGCGAAGAAGAAATTGTTGAACGTGGCATGAAGCTGATTGCCGATTTCGAGCTTTCTGCGCTACTGGTCACCCGCTCCGAGCAAGGGATGACGCTGCTGCAGCCGGGCAAAGCCCCGCTGCATATGCCGACGCAGGCGCAGGAAGTGTATGACGTGACCGGTGCGGGCGACACGGTTATTGGTGTGCTGGCGGCGACGCTGGCTGCCGGTAATTCGCTGGAAGAAGCCTGCTTCTTCGCCAATGCGGCGGCGGGTGTGGTGGTCGGTAAGCTGGGGACCTCCACTGTGTCGCCTATCGAACTGGAAAACGCGGTACGCGGCCGTGCGGAAACCGGCTTTGGCGTGATGACAGAAGACGAGCTGAAGCAGGCCGTTGCCAGCGCCCGTAAGCGTGGTGAGAAAGTCGTCATGACCAACGGGGTGTTTGACATTCTGCACGCCGGTCACGTCTCCTATCTCGCAAACGCACGTAAGCTGGGCGATCGCTTAATTGTCGCGGTCAACAGCGATGCATCGACGAAACGGCTGAAAGGGGAAACGCGCCCGGTGAATCCGCTCGAACAGCGGATGATCGTGCTGGCCGCGCTGGAAGCCGTTGACTGGGTGGTCTCCTTTGAAGAAGATACGCCGCAGCGCCTGATTGCAGGCGTATTACCGGATCTGTTGGTGAAAGGTGGTGACTATAAGCCAGAAGAGATTGCCGGTAGTGAAGAGGTGTGGGCCAACGGCGGCGAAGTGCTGGTGCTCAACTTTGAAGACGGTTGCTCCACCACCAATATCATCAAAAAAATTCAGAAAGACAGCGATAAATAACCACTGGCGGTGATGTCTGGAAATCGGGCATCACCCGTGTTCCCAAAGTGTGACATCAGGCAACTGATTTGCGCACAATATGTACAAACCTGCTACGCCTCCCGGTAAATACTGGTATCAGAAAAAAGCATATGACCTTAACAGAGATTCACCGACTGGAGGATATGCTAATGAACAACAGTGTTTATTCGATGAACAATTTCGATTTCCTGGCGCGGAGCTTTGCCAGAATGCAGGCTGAAGGTCGCCCTGTTGATATCCAGGCGGTTACCGGCAATATGGATGAAGAGCACCGCAGCTGGTTTTGCAAACGCTACGCGCACTACTGCCAGCAGGCAATGAACGCCAGAAAGTTAGAAGTGGAACATTGATATGTCAACGGGCCTTGCGGCCCGTTGCTGTTTTTACGCTTGCGGTTCTACTGGTGGGATGGCGGGCGCAGGTTTGACTTCTTCAATGGCCTGACGCGCTTCCAGCTCGCTCAAACGTTGCTCCAGCAGCGCCAGCTTTTCACGGGTGCGTAGCAGTACCTGGGTCTGAACATCAAACTCTTCGCGGCTCACCAGATCGAGACGCGTCAGCTGAGATTGCAGCGTTTGACGGATTTTCTTCTCGACATCTTCCCCGAACTCCCGGATCCCTTTCGGCATCGACTCGTGAACCTGGCGAGCGATCTGCTCAATTTTTTTCGGGTCAATCATAGTGGTTTCCCTGAACTGGTAAGTGTTAACGCTCATTGTAGTGCGATCTGCGTAAGGCATAAACCAGAATTGTGTGATGTTAATGCGGGTAAAGGCGTTGATGAAGGTAATCAATAGCGTTATAGTTAATCCGCTTATTCTCAGGGCGGGGCGAAATTCCCCACCGGCGGTAAATCAACTCAGGTTGAAAGCCCGCGAGCGCTTTGGGTGCAAACCTAAAGGTCAGCAGATCCGGTGTAATTCCGGGGCCGACGGTTAGAGTCCGGATGGGAGAGAGTAACGATCCAGTCGGGCATGGACCCGCTCACGTTATTTTTTTGCCGCTTGTCGGTACTCCTAAGACTGCCCTGATTCTGGTAACCATAATTTTAGTGAGGTTTTTTTACCATGAATCAGACGCTACTTTCCTCT
>PPYF01526350.1_pt1 | contig 10462 bp, 10 predicted proteins | sample 1559871 | NCBI WGS metagenome assembly PPYF01 (sample SAMN08240021, study PRJNA423297) | Human gut metagenome, whole genome shotgun sequencing project.
GGACATCTGTATGTCAATCACTATGGAATGCAGCTTACGCTTCTCGGCCGCTACGGCATCAAAACCCATGCGGTAAACGGCAGGGATTTTTGTTTTGTCAACGGCGATGAAAATGATTTCCGCTACTCAAACCTCAAAATCATCAATCCGTATTTTGGTGTCGAACGCATCGACAAAAACGGAACCGAACACTATAAAGTACGTATCCATATCCACGGCAACATCACTGTCGGTAATTACACAAATGCGATTGATGCGGCAATTGCCTATAACAAAGCCGTAGATCTGGCGCATCAGGCCGGCATATCAAAAAATTTTCCGGAAAACTATATCGAGGAGCTGTCTGCTTCGTCCTATGCCGATATTTACCAGCAGATTTCTCTTTCTCCTAAATATCTTTCTTATCTAAAAGGACTTCCCCGCAAATAAGGGAAGTCCTCTCTGACATCTTTTTATTATTTCTGGTTGATATAATTGACAAGACCTTCGCAGTCAATAATCTTCTGCATAAATGGTGGAAATGCCTGTCCCTGGAATTTCTTTCCGGTTGTCACATCTGTGATGATTCCGGAATCAAAATCTACTTCCACCTCATCCCCTGCCTGTATTTCCTTTGCGGCCTGTGGGCACTCAATGATCGGCAAACCGATATTGATGGCATTCCGGTAAAAGATTCTGGCAAATGTCTCAGCAATGACACAGCTGACACCGGATGCCTTGATGGAAATCGGTGCATGTTCACGGGAAGAACCACATCCAAAGTTTTTATTGGCTACAATAATATCTCCCACATGTACATTTTTAACGAAATCTTTATCGATATCTTCCATACAGTGTGTGGCAAGTTCTTTCGGATCGGAAGAATTCAAATATCTTGCCGGAATGATAACATCCGTATCTACGTTATCGCCATATTTAAATACACTACCATGTGCTGCTTTCATTTCTTATCTGACCTCCTTTTTCTCCGGCATCTTCTACATTACTTCCGCCGGGCCTGAAATCTTTCCGGTGATGGCACTTGCCGCTGCAACCGCCGGGCTTGCAAGATATACTTCCGAATCTACATGTCCCATACGTCCGACAAAGTTACGGTTTGTTGTGGATACACAGCGCTCACCTTCTGCAAGTACTCCCATATATCCGCCAAGACACGGTCCACAGGTCGGTGTACTTACGATTGCACCTGCTTCGATAAAGATCTTAAGAAGTCCCTCTTCCATGGCATCCAGATAAATCTGCTGGGTTGCCGGGATTACGATCACGCGGAGTCCTTTGGCTACTTTCTTTCCTTTTAAGATTTCTGCAGCTGTACGAAGATCTTCCATACGTCCGTTTGTGCAGGAACCAATCACAACCTGATCAATTTTCACATCGCCCACTTCATCAATCGTACGTGTGTTATCCGGCAGATGTGGGAATGAAACGGTTGACTTTAAAGTTGAAAGATCAATCGTATATTCTTCGTCATACTCTGCATCCGCATCTGCTTCATATTCCACGAACGGTCTCTTGGAATGTTCTTTCATGTATGCACGGGTCAGATCGTCTACCGGGAAAATACCGTTCTTTCCACCGGCCTCAATTGCCATGTTTGCGATGGTAAAACGGTCATCCATGGAAAGGTATTTGATTCCTTCCCCAACAAATTCCATGGATTTATAAAGGGCTCCATCCACACCGATCATTCCGATGATATGAAGAATCACATCTTTTCCGCTGATCCATTTGTCCGGCTTTCCTACAATATTAAATTTGATTGCAGACGGTACTTTAAACCATGCTTTTCCGGTAGCCATGCCGGCTGCCATATCTGTACTTCCCACACCAGTAGAAAATGCACCAAGTGCACCGTATGTACATGTATGGGAATCTGCACCGATAATCACATCTCCCGCAACCGTAAGTCCTTTTTCCGGAAGGAGTGCATGCTCTATTCCCATCTCACCTACATCAAAATAGTTTGTAATATCATTTTTGCAGGCGAACTCGCGTACGCATTTGCAATGCTCTGCGGATTTAATGTCTTTATTTGGAGCAAAGTGATCCATCACAAGTGCGATTTTATCTTTGTGAAATACACCCTCTACATTCATTTTTCCGATTTCATGAATTGCAACCGGAGAAGTAATATCATTGCCCAGAACCAGATCCAGGTCTGCCTCGATCAGCTGTCCGGCGCTGACAGAAGGCAGGCCTGCATGTGCTGCAAGAATCTTCTGAGTCATTGTCATTCCCATGGATAATTCCTCCTTTAATATCTTAAACTACTATGATTTTAGCACAGATTATTTCATAATCCTAATACATAATAAACATATTTACCATAACTATATTTTATGATATAATAACTTATTATAATAAACGGAGGCAATAATGAATCAGAATTTATCTTCTTACTGGATTTTTTATACGGTTGCCAATGCCGGAAATATTTCCAAGGCAGCCAAAGAACTCTACATCAGCCAGCCTGCCATCAGCAAATCCATTCAGAAACTGGAAGAAAATTTAGGATGCAAACTGTTTTCCCGCAGTTCCCGCGGCGTTGTACTGACGGACGAGGGCCAGTTACTTTATGGACATGTAAAGGAAGCCTTTGAAACACTGACACTTGGGGAAGACAAATTAAAACGCTCCATCGATCTTGGTGTCGGTCACCTGCAGATCGGTGTCAGTTCCACACTCTGCAAATTTGTGCTTCTGCCCTATCTGAAAGAATTCATACGGCAGAATCCACATATCAGTATTTCCATCAACTGTCAGTCGACCAACGAAACGCTTGATCTGCTGGATGAAAATAAAATTGACATCGGTCTGATTGGAAAGCCGGATAATCTCAAAAACATCAATTTTTACTATCTGGACAACATTGAAGACATTTTTGTAGCCAATCCGGACTATCTCTCAAATCTGAAAAAAAGAGGGATTACCAGAGATTCCATCCTTGGCAATTCCACACTTATGCTTTTGGATAAGCATAACATGACGCGGCAGTATATTGACGATTATCTGCAGGACAATCATATTTCCGTAGCGGAATCCATTGATATCTCGAACATGGATCTTTTAATTGATTTCGCAAAGATCGGTGTCGGCGTTGCCTGTGTCATCAAAAGTTTTGTCACAAAGGAACTCCAAGAGGGATCTCTCGTGGAAATTCCGCTCGGCATCCCGATCCACAAACGGGAAATCGGCTTTGCATACAAGGAAAACTTAAAGCCATCCAAATCCTTACAGACTTTTATTGACTTTTACCGTACTTACAGACCGGAGGAAACACTATGAAAGAACAGCTTCACACCATCCCAATTTCAGACGCCATGGCAAATGCCGGAGAATGTCCATTCTGCTATATCGAACAAAAAACCGAAGAACACATGATGGATTTCGTCCTCGGACATGGTGCCTCCTACATGGAAGCCGATATCCGCGACATGACAGACCGGGAAGGATTCTGCCGCGCACATTTCAAAAAAATGTTTGATTATGGAAATTCGCTCGGCAATGCCTGGATTTTAAAAACACTGATGAAACGTCACGAAGAGGAAATGGATCATGTCTGGAAAACCTTCCGTCCGGACGCTGCTACAAAACGCAGCAGTCTGTTCGGCAAGAAAACAGATGGTTCTTCCAATTCCATTGTCGAGTGGATCAACCGGCGGGAATCCACCTGTTTCATCTGTAACAGTGTAAAAAATACCTTTCAGGCTTACATGAAAACCTTCTTTTCCATGTACAAAAAAGATGTGGATTTCCGTGCACAGGTGGCAAATACCAAAGGATTCTGCCTCGATCACTTTAAAATTCTCTGCGAAGGTGCCGACGAACAGCTTTCCGGTGAAGAGAAAAAAGAATTCTATGCCACCGTCCTTCCTCTGATGAAGGAAAATTTCCACCGCGTCTATGAAGACGTTGCATGGTTTATTGAAAAATATGATTACAAAAACAAAGATGCCGACTGGAAAGATTCAAAAGATGCCATTCAGCGTGGCATGCAGAAATTGCGTGGCAGCGACCCGTCCCTGCCTCCTCATGTGTTAAAAAAATAACTTTTAGTTTTTCCTTCCGGCAACTATAAGATAGCCCGCATCCATCAAAAGCATGCACAGAAATACAAGTGCCGCATAGCCAATAAGATACCCCGGATTTCCCATCCTGTCTGCCAGCCAGACAAGCGGAGATCCGGCGGATGGCCAGTTCACAAACATATAATTCACATCATATCTTTTATCAAACCAGTAAATCGGTATCACAACCGCAGTCAGAAATAACACCACCTGCCAGAGTTTTGCAAAATCCGGTCGGATTTCATGGGATGCAAGTTTTCCTGCCACATACAGTACAATTCCCATATGAAACAAAAAGCCTTCCAGTGTAATGAAATGAATGACCGGATAAAAGTTCCAGTTTGGAAATAAAAGTGCCAGCACTGTTCCCGGGAGACAGATGGTATACAGCACCTGCCCCAGCCATTTCCATTTCGTCAGACAATGAACGACACACAAAATTCCAGCCATGCTGCACAGATGAAACGGGAGTTCATATAAAAACGCTTCATGGATCACGGCAATATAAATTGCTCTCACGACAATCCACACCACAAGGGAACATGCCGTCAGACCATCCATCCGGCGTTTTTTTCTTTCATCCCCTTTTTTATAAATCCATACATATCTGACGCATATGGCAAAAATAATCGAGAGCCACAACAGATGCCATGGACCGAACAACGCAAATCCAATGCCATCCGGAATATGGGTTTCATATGTAAAAAAATAAGAAAGATATGAAAGTTTCACATCAAAGACCTCCTTTTTTACAGTATCTGTGTTTTTCCTTTTTATTATGCAAAACACCCTGCGCCTTTTGCGCAGGGTGCCTTTCCCTTAGAAATCTTCTGTCTGCTGTTTTCTGGCAGACAAGAAACATTTTATTTCATTACAATGTTTACCAGTCTTCCCGGTACATAAATCTCTTTGACAATATTTCCGGTCAGTTTATCTGCAATGACTTCTTTTGCCTTTGCAATTACCTGATCCTTCGGATCATCTTTCTGGATACCAAGCGTTCCCTTTACCTTACCATTGATCTGAACGGCAATCTCCACGGAAGATTCCACCGTCTTTGCCTCATCGAACTCCGGCCATGTCTGCTGATATACTCTTCCCTCGCATCCGATAATCTGCCACATTTCTTCTGTGATATGCGGAGCAACCGGATTCAGCAGAATGATCAGTGTCTTTAACTCTCCCCTGGTGATAGAGCCTTTTTTATAAAAATCATTCAAAAGTGTCATCATGGCAGCAATCGCCGTATTGTACTTGAGGTTTTCAAAGTCATTGGAAACCTTCTTAATTGTCTGATGCATCTTGGTCTCAAGATCCTTGGAGTATCCCTCCTCATCAGTCATAAGATCCTGCAATTTCCAGACACGGTCTAAGAATCTGCGGCATCCCTTTACTCCATCTTCCGACCAGGATGCAGCCAGATCAAATGCTCCGATGAACATTTCATACGTACGCAGGGTATCTGCACCATACTCCTGCACAATATCGTCTGGATTGACTACATTTCCTCTGGACTTTGACATCTTCTCTCCGTTTTCACCGAGAATCATGCCATGGGAAGTACGCTTCTGGTATGGTTCCGGAGTCGGAACAACGCCCTGGTCATACAGGAATTTATGCCAGAATCTGGAATACAGCAGATGCAGGGTCGTGTGCTCCATACCGCCATTGTACCAGTCGACCGGCAGCCAGTATTTAAGTGCTTCCGGACTTGCCAGTGCCTTGTCATTGTGCGGATCGGTATAACGCAGGAAATACCAGGAAGATCCGGCCCACTGCGGCATTGTATCGGTCTCACGCTTTGCAGGACCACCACAGCATGGACAGGTTGTATTTACCCAGTCGGTCATTGCTGCAAGCGGAGATTCTCCGTTGTCTGTCGGCATATAACTTTCTACTTCCGGAAGAAGCAGCGGCAGCTCGCTCTCATCGATCGGCACATAACCACATTTATCGCAGTGAACAATCGGAATCGGTTCCCCCCAGTAACGCTGACGGGAGAATACCCAGTCTCTTAATTTATAATTTGTCTTTGCCTGACCAATTCCTTTTTCTTCCAGGAATTTGATCATCTTTTCCTTTGCATCTTTTACTTCCAGGCCGTTTAAGAAGTCGGAGTTGATCAGCACACCCGTCGCTACATCGGTAAAAGCAGCCTCATTGACATCCACTTCTTCTCCGTTCTTTGCAACTACCTGAATGATCGGAAGATGAAATTTCTTTGCAAACTCCCAGTCTCTCTCATCATGTGCCGGAACTGCCATGATAGCACCGGTACCATAGCTCATCAGTACATAATCAGATACCCAGATCGGAACTTCTTTTCCGTTGACCGGATTGATTGCAGTCAGACCGTCAATTGCCACACCAGTCTTGTCTTTTGCAAGCTCCGCCCGCTCAAAATCAGACTTTCTGGAAGCCTGCTCGCGGTATGCAACGATTTCCTCCCAGTTTTTAATCTGATCCTTGTACTTATCCAGATATGGATGCTCTGGTGAAACAACCATATAGGTAACACCAAACAATGTATCACAACGTGTGGTGTAAATACGCAGCTTGTCTTCTGTATCTTTGATCCGGAAATCAACCTCGGCACCTGTAGAACGTCCGATCCAGTTTTTCTGTGAAACCTTGACACGTTCAATGTAGTCTACATCATTCAGTCCTTCGATCAGCTTATCCGCATAATCGGTAATCTTTAACATCCATTCGCTCTTTACCTTGCGGACAACCGGAGCGCCACACCGCTCACATACACCGTTTACAACTTCCTCGTTTGCAAGACCTACCTTGCAGGAAGTACACCAGTTGATCGGCATCTCTTTTTTGTATGCAAGACCGGCCTTGAATAATTTCAGGAAAATCCACTGGGTCCACTTATAATACTTTGGATCTGTTGTGTTAATCTCACGATCCCAGTCAAAAGAATATCCCAGAGAATGTAACTGATCCTTAAAATGCTTTACATTATTCTCTGTTACGATTTTTGGATGGATTTTATTTTTAATTGCATAGTTTTCTGTCGGAAGTCCAAATGCATCCCATCCCATCGGATATAATACATTATATCCCTGCATTCTTCTCTTGCGGGCTACAATATCCAATGCGGTATATGGTCTTGGATGACCAACGTGAAGTCCCTGTCCGGATGGATATGGGAATTCAACCAGCGCATAATATTTCGGTTTGGAATAATCATTGGTTGCAGCAAAAGCCTTTTCATCATCCCAGACTTTCTGCCACTTTTTCTCTACCACTTTGTGGTTGTATACTTCTGCCATGTCTTCGCCTCTTCATTTTTCATATTTTTTCACAATACATTTATTTTACACATACCGGGGTAGTTTGTCAAATGTCATGAGGAGGGACATTGCCATGAGGAGGGACATTGCCATGAGGAGGGACCCGCGCTCTTTGCGGGAGGAGTCCTTATGGCCCCACCTGGAAAACCTTGATACCTCTTTGCGGGAGGAGTCCTTATGGCCCCACATGGAAAAATCTTGATACCTCTTTGTGGGAGGAGTCCTTATGACCCACTTCCTTACACCCCGGCACAAAAACAAAAACCCCGATGATGGTACTCACCGGGGTTTTTAAAATCAGTTTCTGATTAGTTGTTGATGAGCTTGTCGCTCTCGTTGTTCCAGCTGTACAGCTTACGGATCTCAGCACCAACCTTCTCTGATGGATGCTCAGAAGCAAGCTTTCTCATAGCCTTGAAGTGAACCTGACGTCCTGCCGGAGACATATCCAGTAAGAACTCTTTTGCAAATGTACCATCCTGAATATCAGTAAGGATCTGCTTCATAGCCTTCTTTGTCTCAGCAGTAACAATCTTTGGTCCGGTGATGTAATCACCATACTCAGCTGTATTAGAGATAGAATATCTCATTCCTGCGAAACCTGACTGGTAAATTAAGTCTACGATCAGTTTCATCTCATGGATACACTCGAAGTATGCATTTCTCGGATCATAACCAGCCTCGCAAAGTGTTTCGAAACCAGCCTGCATAAGTGCACAAACACCACCACAAAGTACAGCCTGCTCACCGAAGAGGTCAGTCTCTGTCTCTGTACGGAATGTTGTCTCAAGAAGTCCGGCTCTTGCTCCGCCGATTCCAAGACCATATGCAAGTGCAAGATCCCATGCCTTTCCGGTAGCATCCTGCTCAACAGCGATCAGACAAGGAGTTCCCTTACCAGCCTGATACTCAGAACGTACTGTATGTCCTGGTGCCTTAGGTGCGATCATTGTAACATCGACATCCTTTGGTGGCTTGATGCATCCGAAATGGATATTGAAACCATGTGCGAACATTAACATGTTACCTGGCTCAAGGTTTGGCTCGATATCTTTCTTGTACATATCAGCCTGTAATTCATCGTTAATCAGAATCATGATAATATCAGCTTTTTTAGCAGCTTCTGCTGCAACGTATACCTTAAATCCCTGCTCTTCGGCTTTCTTCCAGGACTTGCTTCCCTCATAAAGACCGATAATGACGTTGCATCCGGACTCCTTTAAGTTTAATGCATGTGCATGTCCCTGGCTACCATAGCCGATGATTGCGATTGTCTTTCCATCCAGTAATGAAAGGTTACAATCTTCCTGATAAAAAATTCTTGCTTCTGACATATCATTGTCCTCCTAAATATGTATACTCTTATATAAAAAAAATATTTTTAATAAGTAGCCGTAACTAATCCAAAAAACGGACATCCGACGATCCACGGGTAAGTCCCGTAATTCCGGTACGTGCAAGTTCCAGAATTTCATACCCATCCAGCAGATCTAAAAAGGCATCCAGTTTATCCTGATGTCCTACCAGCTGAATTACCATGGAATCGTTTGTGACATCTACGATCTTTCCATGAAAAATCTCTGTCACATTCATAATCGGCTGACGCTCGTTATCCTTTGCGCGGATCTTTACAAGAATCAGCTCCCGGGTAACAGAAAGTCCCGGTTCCAGTTTTTTGATATCCAACACATCTTCCAGTTTCAGTAACTGTTTCTCGATCTGATCCAGAATAAGTTCATCGCCACTGGCAACAATTGTAATTCTGGTATATTTCGGATCTGCAGTCACACCGGATGAAAAACTGTCAATATTATATCCGCGGCGACTGAACAATCCGGATATCCGGCTCGTCACGCCTGGGTTATTTTCCACTAAAAGCGATAACGCCTGTCTTCTCATATCTCGAAAACCTTCTACTTTCTTTGTGTTGTTTAGATCATAATACTATAATCTGTGTTTGTCAAGCACTATTTTTATTATAACTTCCAGTTATATTATGAATAACTCCCATCTATCAGAATGGGACTTTAAAAGTGAAACATATGGGAATAAAGAAAGGTTCCGATTCCCACCCCCAGTAAAATGATCACAATAATTTTCATAAGAAGCGCGATCACACTGCAGATCACACCCGCAAGAGCCATTCCTCTGCTGCTGCCGTACTTGGGTTTCTGTAATGCGATAATTCCAAGAATCAGACCGGCAGCTGCGACAAGAAATGTCAGCCATTTTCCTCCGGCACAGCATGCCAGCAGAATGGCAACAATCCCAAGGATCATTGAAGCAATTCCAAGCCCGTTTGCACCTTCGTCCATATTCTGCGGTGTTCCGCCATAGGTATACGGATTATCCGGATTTGTAGGTGTTCCACAATATCCGCACATGACAGAATCATCGGGAATCTCTCTTCCACATTTTCTACAATACATGATTTCTCCTTTGTTCTAATATAATGTTTTGATCGCGCCGTTGTAATACTGCAGGATCTTTAAGGCATCCGTCAGATCTACTTTCCCGTCGCGGTTTACATCTGCGGCGGTTTTCTCCGCACTGGTAAACGTCTTTGTATTATTGTAATACTGAATGACGTACAGTACATCGATCAGATTTACTTTTCCGTCCCCGCTGACATCTCCCAGTGTATGCTGCTGATCTGTGATCGTCACACTCGATGTCGCCGAATTGTAGGAAAAAATATCCCCCTGCTGATCTTCCACAGACTCAATGGCAACCGTAACATCCGTACTGATTCCGTTGTTGGAATAGGCTGTCATTCCATTGGCAAGCTGAAAATCAATATACATCAGATTTCCCGAAGTATTTACATCTGCTGCTGCCGTATATTCTGTCGTAAGATACCCTCCATAGGAAGACATATTGTAATCACTCTGCGTAAGTGTCGACTGTACTTCCGGTGCCAGTGTCACAGACTGGAATGCAAGAATATTTTTATTGTATGAAATTCCAAGTTTGATCTTGTTGAATCCGTCATTTCTGGAAAAATATACCGGAACGGAAATATGCCCGTTTCCCTTTACGATTCCAAGGGAAAGTGTCACGGTCTTTGCCTGGGAATTCGTCAGTGTCAGTTTC
>PPYF01594250.1_pt1 | contig 10460 bp, 7 predicted proteins | sample 1559871 | NCBI WGS metagenome assembly PPYF01 (sample SAMN08240021, study PRJNA423297) | Human gut metagenome, whole genome shotgun sequencing project.
TTATTATAGCATACAATTACCATTTACATTTACCCCTCCCAAGCGCAGCCCCATTGTACATTGTAAATGGTAAATTGTAAATAGATAGATGGAACAACTGAAGCATGAATGCGGCGTCGCCATGATACGCCTGCTGAAACCGCTGGAGTACTATGAAGAGAAGTACGGAACATGGATGTACGGACTCAACAAGCTCTATCTCCTGATGGAGAAACAACACAACCGTGGGCAGGAAGGTGCCGGACTGGCCTGCGTGAAACTGGAAGCCAGTCCCGGCGAGGAATATATGTTCCGTGAGCGTGCTCTCGGCTCGGGCGCCATTACCGAAATTTTCGGTACGGTGCAGGGTCACTTCAAGGACTTGACCAAGGAACAGCTGCATGATGCGGACTATGCCAAGCGTGTGCTGCCCTTTGCAGGGGAGGTCTATATGGGACACCTGCGTTACTCCACTACCGGAAAGTCCGGCATCTCGTACGTGCACCCGTTCCTCCGGAGAAACAACTGGCGTGCCAAGAATCTTGCCCTCTGCGGCAACTTCAACATGACGAATGTGGATGAAATCTTCGCACGCATTACCGCCATCGGCCAGCATCCGCGCAAATATGCCGATACCTACATCATGCTGGAGCAGTTGGGACATCGCCTCGACCGCGAAGTGGAGCGCCTCTTCAACCTTGCCGAAGCGGAAGGGCTGGCAGGCATGGACATCACCCGTTATATAGAAAACCACATCGACCTTGCCAACGTACTGCGCACTTCGAGCAAGGAGTGGGACGGGGGATACGTGATGTGCGGACTTACCGGAAGCGGAGAGACTTTTGCCGTACGCGACCCATGGGGCATCCGTACAGCCTTCTGGTATCAGGACGACGAGATAGCGGTGCTTGCCAGCGAACGTCCCGTGATACAGACAGCCCTTAATGTTCCTGTCGAATCCATCAAGGAGCTGCAACCCGGACAAGCCATGTTTATCAACAAGGCCGGCAAGGTGCGCACCGTGCAAATCAACAAGCCGCGCGAGGTGAAACCTTGTTCCTTCGAGCGCATCTACTTCAGCCGGGGCAGTGATGTGGACATTTACCGGGAACGTAAACTGCTGGGTGAGAAACTTGTACCCAACATATTGAAAGCCATCGACAACGATGTGGACCATACCGTCTTCTCCTTCATCCCCAATACGGCGGAAGTCGCCTTCTACGGTATGTTGCAGGGATTGGACGACTACCTCAACGAGGAGAAGGTGCAGCAGATTGCCGCCTTGGGGCATAGTCCCAGCCACGACGAACTGGAGCATATCTTGTCGCGGCGCATACGGAGCGAGAAAGTGGCCATCAAGGACATCAAGCTGCGTACCTTCATTGCCGAAGGAAACAGCCGGAACGACCTTGCCGCCCATGTGTACGACATCACTTACGGAAGCCTTGTCCCGGGAGTGGATAATCTGGTCATCATCGACGACTCGATAGTGCGTGGAACCACCCTGAAGCAGAGCATCATCGGCATCCTTGACCGTCTGGAGCCAAAGAAGATAGTCATTGTAAGCTCTTCACCGCAGGTACGCTATCCCGACTACTACGGCATCGATATGGCTAAGATGAGCGAATTCATCGCCTTCAAGGCTGCTGTGGAACTGCTGAAGGAGCGCGAGATGCGCGATGTGATTGCCGCCGCCTACCGCAAGTCCAAAGAGCAGGTAGGCCTGCCCAAAGAGCAGATGGTGAATTACGTGAAGGAGATATACGCTCCCTTTACCGACGAGGAAATCTCTGCCAAGATGGTGGAACTGCTCACTCCCAAAGGGACGAAAGCCAAAGTGCAGATTGTCTACCAGCCTCTCGAAGGGCTGCATGAGGCCTGCCCCAAGCATCCGGGTGACTGGTACTTCAGCGGCGATTATCCTACACCGGGCGGTGTGAAGCTGCTGAACAAGGCATTTATTGATTATATAGAACAAGTATACCAATTCTAAAGCCTCTCCCTCCCGGCCCCCTCCCCCGTAGGGAGGGGGGAGATAGAATAGAATTGTAATTAGGTAATAAAAAAATATATATAGATGAATAAGGAAAATGACAAGCAAAATGTAACTTCTTCTCCCCTCCCTACGAGGGAGGGGAAGGGGGTGAGGCTTCTTCTGGATGACGGAACCGTGTTCCACGGCAAGTCGTTCGGCTTTGAAAAGCCGGTAGCGGGAGAGGTGGTCTTCAACACAGCCATGACGGGTTATCCCGAAAGCCTGACCGACCCTTCGTATGCCGGACAGTTGATGACGCTCACCTATCCGTTGGTGGGCAATTATGGTGTGCCGCCTTTCACTCTCGAACCGGACGGGCTTGCCACCTTTATGGAGAGCGAGCATATCCATGCCGAAGCCATTATCGTAAGCGATTATAGCGAAAATTATAGCCATTGGAATGCCGTGGAAAGCCTCGGTGACTGGCTGAAGCGCGAACAGATTCCGGGCATCACGGGCATCGATACCCGCGAACTGACAAAGGTGCTTCGCGAGCATGGGGTGATGATGGGACGTATCGCCTTTGATGATGAATCGGATGAAATGCCTGAGGCCTCTTATGCCGATGTGAATTATGTGGATAAAGTCAGTTGCAAGGAGGTCATCCGTTACAACGGAGGAACCGGTAAGAAGAAAGTGCTCCTTGTGGATTGCGGCGTCAAGTATAACATCATCCGCTGCCTGCTGAAACGTGACGTGGAAGTGATTCGCGTTCCCTGGGACTATGATTATACTGGGATGGAGTTCGACGGGCTGTTCATCTCCAACGGTCCCGGCGACCCTGATACCTGCGATGCCGCCGTACAGAATATCCGCAAGGCAATGCAGAACGAGAAACTGCCCATCTTCGGCATATGTATGGGAAACCAGCTGCTTTCCAAGGCTGGGGGGGCCAAGATATACAAATTGAAATACGGTCACCGCAGCCATAACCAGCCGGTGCGCATGGTGGGTACGGAACGTTGCTTCATCACCTCACAGAATCATGGGTATGCCGTGGACAACAACACGCTGGCAGAAGACTGGGAACCGCTTTTCATCAATATGAACGATGGCTCCAATGAGGGCATCCGGCATAAGCGCAATCCCTGGTTCTCCGCACAGTTCCATCCCGAAGCTGCCAGCGGGCCGACGGATACGGAGTTCCTTTTTGACGAGTTCGTGAAGTTGCTCTAAGGAAATTGATAAATGGTAATTTAGATTTCAGACAGAAGAACAAAAGAACATATTCTTTTATATTCTTGTCTTGAAAGAATGATTTTGAAATATTGCTTATCGAAATATGTTCTTTTGTTCTTCTGTCTGAAATTATCATAAATAGAAAGACAAATGAAAGAAAACAATATAAAGAAAGTCCTGCTGCTCGGTTCCGGCGCACTGAAAATCGGTGAGGCAGGAGAATTTGACTACTCCGGTTCGCAGGCGCTCAAGGCATTGAAGGAGGAAGGTATCTGCACGGTTCTCATCAATCCGAACATTGCCACGGTACAGACCTCGGAAGGAGTTGCCGACCAGATTTACTTCCTGCCCGTCACGCCCTATTTCGTGGAGAAGGTGATAGAGAAGGAGCGCCCGGACGGCATCATGCTTGCTTTTGGTGGGCAGACGGCACTGAACTGCGGTGTTTCCCTCTATAAAGACAAGATTTTCGAGAAGTACGGTGTGACGGTTCTCGGCACTCCCGTGCAGGCCATCATTGACACGGAGGACCGTGAAATCTTTGTGCAGAAACTGAATGAGATTGATGTAAAGACCATCAAGAGCGAAGCTGTGGAGAATGCGGCAGATGCCCGTCGCGCAGCCCGGGAACTGGGATATCCGGTCATTGTCCGTGCCGCATACGCGCTTGGCGGACTGGGTTCGGGCTTCTGCGACAATGAAGAAGAGCTGAATGTGCTGGTGGAGAAAGCCTTCTCCTTCTCCCCGCAGGTGTTGGTGGAAAAATCGCTGAAGGGATGGAAGGAAGTGGAATACGAGGTGGTGCGCGACCGCTTCGACAACTGCATCACGGTCTGCAACATGGAGAACTTCGACCCCCTGGGCATCCATACAGGTGAGTCCATCGTTATTGCCCCGTCACAGACGTTGAGCAATACGGACTATCATAAATTGCGTGAACTTGCTATCCGCATTATCCGTCACATCGGCATTGTGGGAGAGTGTAACGTGCAGTATGCCTACGACCCGATGAGCGAGGACTACCGGGTAATCGAGGTAAATGCACGCTTGAGCCGTTCGTCTGCACTTGCCTCTAAAGCAACGGGTTATCCGTTGGCGTTTGTAGCGGCAAAACTCGGCTTGGGCTATGGCTTGTTCGACTTGAACAACTCTGTGACAAAGACTACAAGCGCTTTCTTCGAACCCGCCCTGGACTATGTGGTCTGCAAGATACCGCGTTGGGATTTGGGCAAGTTCCACGGGGTGGACAAAGAGCTGGGTTCAAGCATGAAGTCGGTAGGCGAGGTGATGGCTATCGGCCGTACTTTCGAGGAAGCCATCCAGAAGGGGCTTCGCATGATAGGCCAGGGCATGCACGGCTTCGTAGAGAACAAGGAACTGGTGATTGCCGATTTGGACAAGGCTCTGCGCGAACCGACGGACAAGCGTATCTTTGTCATCTCCAAAGCCTTCCGTGCCGGGTATACGGTGGACCAGGTGCACGAATTGACCAAGATAGACCGTTGGTTCCTGGAGAAGTTGATGAACATCATGGATACCAGCAGGGAACTGCACTCTTTTATGGCTGATGGAGAGTTGCCAATGATTCCCGTGGACTTATTGCGTAAAGCCAAAGTACAAGGCTTCTCTGATTTCCAGATAGCCCGTGCCCTCGGCTTGGAACAAGCAATGGACGGCGAAGAAGCCATCCTTGCCGTCCGCAATTTCCGCAAGAGTGCAGGCATTCTGCCCGTAGTGAAGCAGATAGATACCCTTGCCGCCGAATATCCCGCACAGACCAACTATCTCTACCTAACGTATAGTGGCACGGCAAATGATGTCCGTTACCTCGGCGACCACAAGTCCATCGTCGTATTGGGCTCCGGCGCCTACCGCATCGGTTCTTCCGTAGAGTTCGACTGGTGCGGCGTGCAGGCCCTGAACACCATTCGCCAGGAAGGCTACCGCAGTGTCATGATAAACTACAACCCCGAAACCGTGTCTACGGACTATGACATGTGCGACCGTCTTTACTTCGACGAGCTCACCTTCGAGCGCGTGATGGATATTCTCGAACTGGAGAATCCCCACGGGGTGATTGTCTCTACCGGTGGGCAGATACCGAATAACCTTGCCCTGCGCCTCGATGCGCAGAAGGTACCTATTCTCGGCACAAGCGCCAGGAGCATCGACAATGCCGAAGACCGTGACAAGTTCTCCGCCATGCTCGACCGCATTGGTGTAGACCAACCCGAATGGCGGGCGCTGACCTCCCTGGAGGACATCAACACCTTTGTGGATAAGGTGGGCTTCCCGGTATTGGTCCGTCCTTCCTACGTATTGTCCGGCGCTGCGATGAACGTCTGTTCCAACCGGGAGGAGCTGGAACGCTTCCTGAAGCTGGCGGCGAATGTCAGCAAGAAACATCCCGTAGTGGTGAGCCAGTTCATTGAGCATGCCAAGGAGGTGGAGATGGATGCTGTGGCGCAAGATGGAGAGATTATCGCGTACGCCATCAGTGAGCATATCGAGTTTGCCGGAGTGCATTCCGGTGACGCCACTATCCAGTTCCCGCCACAAAAGTTGTATGTGGAGACGGTGCGCCGCATCAAGCGCATCAGCCGCGAGATTGCCCGTGAGCTGAACATCTCCGGTCCGTTCAATATCCAGTATCTGGCACGCGAGAACGACATCAAGGTGATTGAGTGCAACCTCCGTGCCAGCCGTTCGTTCCCGTTTGTCAGCAAGGTGCTGAAGATAAACCTTATTGAACTTGCCACGAAGGTGATGCTCGGCATTCCGGTACAGAAGCCGGACAAGAATCTGTTCGATTTGGATTATGTAGGCATCAAGGCGAGCCAGTTCTCCTTCAACCGTCTGCAGAAGGCCGACCCGGTACTGGGTGTGGATATGGCAAGCACGGGCGAGGTGGGTTGCATCGGCAGCGATACTTCCTGCGCCATTCTCAAGGCGATGCTCTCCGTGGGATATCGTATTCCAGAGAAAAATATCCTGCTTTCTACCGGTACTCCGAAACAGAAAGTGGACATGCTTTCTGCCGCGCGTATGCTTCAGAAGAAGGGGTATAAGATATTTGCCACGGGTGGTTCCAGCAATTTCCTTACGGAGAACGGTGTGGAGAATACGCGCGTCTACTGGCCCAGCGAACCCGAACGCCAGCCGCAGGCACTCGACATGCTGCACCGCAAGGAGATAGACATGGTGGTCAATATTCCGAAGAACCTCACCGCAGGCGAGTTGGATAACGGCTACAAGATACGCCGTGCCGCCATCGACCTCAATATTTCGTTGATAACGAATGCCCGTCTGGCAAGTGCGTTCATCAATGCATTCTGCACGATGACGCCGGATGATTTGGCTATCAAGTCGTGGGCGGAGTACAAATGATAATTTAATTTGCTATCTTTGCTGAAAACTAAGTTCGATGGAAACAATTTTGACCCAATACTATCAATCTCCTTATGGCGAGTTGCTCCTCGGCTCTTTCGGCGATAAACTCTGCCTATGCGACTGGATGCTGAACGAGAAACGTAGAGTAACCGTTGATAAGCGCATACGGCAGGTACTGCATGCCGATTATGAGGAAGGCACTTCGGAAGTGATTGCAAGGGCAATCATTCAGTTGGATGAGTATTTTGCCCGTAAGCGGACCATATTCGATGTTCCACTGCTTGCAGTCGGAACAGAATTCCAGCGGACGGTGTGGCAGGAGTTGCAGAACATCCCTTACGGAAAAACAGTGTCCTACGGCGAGCTTTCACGAAAGCTGGGCAATCCGAAAGCCGTACGTGCGGTGGCGGCTGCCAATGGGGCAAATGCCCTCTCCATACTCATCCCCTGCCATCGTGTGGTGGGCAGCAACCATACGCTGATAGGCTATGCCGGTGGACTGGCAGCCAAACAAGGGATGCTGGCATTGGAAGCGGACTCTTGCGACGGACCGTCAGGCTCCCGTATAGGACAGCTGTTTTGAGGTCAGGTTTGTTTCTGGTATTCCGCCGGTGTCATCCCCGTCATACGTTTGAAGAACTTCGAGAAGAACGACGGATTGGGAAAGTTCAGTTCGTCTGATATTTGAAACACCAGTAGATTACTGTGTTTCAGCAATACTTTGGCTTCGAGGATAACTGCTTGATTAATCCATTGCATCACGGTTTGTCCGCTTGTTTCACGTATCACCGAGCTCAGATAGTGCGGTGTCAGGCATAGTTTGTCGGCATAGAAGTTGACGCTGCGTTCGTGCTTGCTGTGTTGGTTCACCAAAGCGATGAAGCGGCGGAATAGCTCTTCCTGGCGTGAAAGGCGTGACGGAGTTGACTTGCATGTGTGCTCGTGGATATACTTAAGGTTATAGAGAAGTGAGACAATCAAGTGCTGTACAGCTCCGCGGCGGTAGGGCAAACAATGTAGTATATTCCACAATAAAGAGAAGAAGCTGCTGATGTGTGCCCATTCCTCGTTGTTGCATGAAAGGCGGATTCCGTTTCGTGTATAAGCTTCCGAAAGAATGGAATTCTGTAGTACGGGCAGAAAATTGGCAGTGGGCATGATGACTTGGAATTCGTAGTCGGGACTGACTTCCGATATTTCTATCAGCGAATTGTCAGGGATGATAATAATATCGTGGGCTGTAGCTTCATATTCGATAAGATTGATGGAGATTCGGCCCTTACCTTGCATGATGCGTACAATCCTTCCTTCTTTGGCACGATAAGGTTGCTGGGTGCGGAATAGCCTGAATCCCATTGCTTGAAAACTGATGACCATTCCCAAATCGTCGTTTATAAATCTGTATTCGGAATGTTCTATAAAATCCGGATTGTTGCGGATGTCCTCGAATGCGACGCTTATCGGTTTGTTCTTTTCCATATCTTTCCCTTTATGAATAATGTATATTTCCACCGCAAAGATAATAAAGTGTTCCTATTATTTGTCTTTTTCTACGAAATGTCGTACTATTAGAACATCTTTGCGCACAAATGGATTGTAAGGTTATAGGGTTATGCCTTTATCTTTGCATGTGTATAGAACAAAACCATGTAGAATAAACAAGAAACAGAATGGATATGAAACGAACCGTTTTCTTTTTTACCCTTTCTCTTGCCGCCATGCTGGCACATGCCCAGCTCACGTTGGAGGAGTGCCAGCGACGGGCGCAAGACAATTATCCGTTGGTCAGGCAATACGGACTGATAGAAAAGGCACGCGGGTACGACCTCTCCAATGCCGGAAAAGGTTACCTGCCCCAGTTCTCCCTGTCCGGCAAGGCCACGTACCAGAGTGACATCACCCGGCTGCCGGTCGAAATCCCGAATCTCGACATCGAGACTGTTCCGAAAGACCAATATCAGGTGATGCTCGAAGTGCAGCAGGTCCTCTGGGATGGTGGGGATATACGTTCCAGAAAACGATTGACGCGTGCCGCCTCGGAAGTGGAACTGGAAAAACAGCATGTAGACATGTATGCCTTGAATGACCGGGTGAACCAGCTCTTTTTCGGCATCCTGCTGCTGGACGAACAGCTGAAACAGAACAGCCTTCTGCAAGAAGATTTAGGCAGAACCCACAAGCAGGTAGCCGACTATATAGCCAATGGCATCGCCACCCAAAGCGACCTGGATGCAGTCAGCGTAGAGCAACTGAACACCAGGCAGCATCGTGTGGAATTGGAGACAACCCGCCGTGCATACCTCAGCATGCTTGCTGCCTTTACGGGCAAGGATCTCTCTTCCGAAACGGTTTTATTGAAACCGGCTGCCGAAGAAAACATAGACCGGCAGATGAACAACCGTCCCGAACTTCGTTGGTACGATGCGCAAGGAGAGCAACTCCACCAGCAGGAGGCAGCCTTGAACACCCGGTTGATGCCGCGTTTCGGCCTTTTTGTACAAGGGGCATACGGCAATCCGGGATTGAATATGCTGAAAGATGAATTCAACGCCTATTACATGGCGGGGGTGCGCATGTCCTGGAATTTCGGCAGTCTGTATACGTTGAAGAACGACCGCCGCAGGATAGACAATACCCGCCAACAGATAGAGACCGGCCGGGATGTGTTCCTTTTCAACATTCGCCTGCAGGCTACGCAGCAGGATGCGGGCATTGTATCCATGCGCCGCCAGATGGCGGATGATGACGAGATTATCCGTCTGCGTGGGAATATCCGCCGTGCAGCCGAGGCCAAGGTGCAGAACGGGACAATGACCGTGACCGATATGCTGCGGGAGATTACCAACGAAAGTATGGCACGACAGACCAAGGCATTGCATGAGGTGCAGTTGCTGATGAACATCTGGCAGCTGAAATATACGCTGAACAATTAATGACTATAATCCGTAATTTATAACTTGAAATAGTATGAAATCATTGAAATTATTTCCTTTTTTATTTCTCCTTGCCGCCTGTACCGGCGGTACTCCGAAATATGATGCGACGGGAACGTTCGAGGCTACCGAAGTCATCGTTTCTGCCGAGGCGTCCGGAAAACTGCTGAGTTTCGACATCGAGGAAGGCACGACACTGATAGACGGGCAGGAAGTAGGCATTATAGATACCGTCCAACTCTATCTGAAGAAACTCCAGTTGGAGGCCAGTGTCAAGTCCGTGGAAGGCCAGCGGCCTGATATCCTGAAGCAAGTAGCCGCCACTCAGGAACAGATTGTGCAGGCTCGACGCGAACGCGACCGTGTGTCCAATCTGCTCCGTGTGGGTGCCGCCAACCAGAAGCAACTGGATGATGCCGAGTCCCTTCTCGAAGTCCTCCGCAAGCAGCTCGACGCCCAGAACTCCACCCTGCGCAACAGCGACCGCAGCCTCACTTGGCAAAGTTCCTCCGTCGGCATCCAGGTGGCGCAGATAGAAGACCAGCTGCGCAAATGCCACATCACCTCTCCGCTGACGGGAACCGTCCTTGCCAAATATGCCGAAGCTGGAGAGCTGGCTGCTCCCGGTACCCCTCTTTTCAAAGTGGCGGATATGGAGCAGATTTACCTCCGTGCCTACATCACCTCCGAACAGCTTGCCGAAATCAAGCTGGGGCAGCAAGTGAAGGTTTATGCGGATTATGGCAAGGATGTGCGCCAAGAATATCCTGGCGTTGTCACCTGGATTTCCGATACCTCCGAATTTACTCCAAAAACTATCTTGACGAAAGACGAGCGCGCCAATCTGGTCTATGCCGTAAAGATTGCCGTGAAGAATGACGGGATGCTGAAAATAGGAATGTATGGAGGCTGTAACTTTAACTAATATCTCCAAACGTTACGGC
>PPYF01269186.1_pt1 | contig 10459 bp, 7 predicted proteins | sample 1559871 | NCBI WGS metagenome assembly PPYF01 (sample SAMN08240021, study PRJNA423297) | Human gut metagenome, whole genome shotgun sequencing project.
CTTTTCTTTTGCCTATATTACAATCGAATTTTCATTTTCCTAACCCTTAGCAGAATATTTTTTAATGCAAATTTTTAAATAAATGAGAGCTTGGTTGTGCGGATTGCAAATCCGCAAGAAGTAGGTCGAACCTTTTTTGACTCCGGATTGCAAATCCGGAGGAACGCCTAGCGGACTTGCTCCTTCTTCAGATGCTTATAAAGCCACAGGAAGGCGGGAATGAGGAAGAGATCTGCCATGACCCACGCCACAGGGTCGCCGAAGCAGACACCCGTCCACGCCATGGCAGGTACCAGCCAGAGACTCACGCCGCATCTCGCTATCATTTCCATTACGCCACTCAGCATCGAGAGATTGCTGTAACCCAATCCCTGAATGCTGTAGCGCAGGATGGTGAGCAAGCCCAGACAAGGATAGAAATAGTTGGCTATGCGCATAAACTGTGCTGCATAAGTTACCACCTCAGCCTCGCCCTTATCCACGAAGAGCATCATCATCTCGTCGGCAAACGGATAGATGAGCAGGAAGGTGAAGACGAAATAAACCAGCATCATCCTGATGGAAGCTCTTACGCCCTGACCGATTCTATCCAGCTTCCTGGCTCCCAGGTTCTGACCGCAATAGGTAGCCATTGCCACTCCGATGTTCTCGAATACGCAGGTAAAGAGATATTTGATGCGCATAGAGGCTGTGAATGCCGCCACATAAACCGTTCCCAGAGCGTTGTTGGCACTCTGCAGCATGATGAGGCCGATGGCGGTAATCGAGAACTGCAGACCCATCGGAACGCCGTTGTTCAGCAGAATGCTTACCTTCTTGTTGTCGAATTTCCTTTCCTCACCCTTCGGAATCAGAATCTGCATCTTCTTTTTGATAAACCAGATACAGAGCAGTACGGAAATGCCCTGCGAGAGCCAGGTGGCAATGCCCGCACCCTCTACGCCCAGTCCCATGCCGAGAATCAGAATGCCATCGAGAATGATGTTGATGACGGAGGCGGTGATGAGGAAATAGAATGGCTGCTTGGAGTTGCCTAAGGCACGAATCTGACCGGAGAGCAAATTGTAGCCTATGGTGAAAGGAATTGCCGCAAACTGCAGCATCAGGAAGATGTAGGCATCATCGAACACCTCCTTCGGCGTATTCACCAGGTGCAGAATCTTTCCGCAGAAGATGCAGGAAAGAAAGGTGATGACGACAGCAAATACCACGGCGATGCGGATGCTGTTGCTTACGTAAGCCCGCATCTTGGCATAATCCCTGGCACCGAAAGCCTGGGCGATAGGGATGGAAAAACCGGCACAGGAGCCGTTGCAGAAGCCCATAATGAGAAACATAATGGAGCTGGATGCGCCAACAGCCGCAAGTGCTCCCACGCCAATCCATCTTCCCACGATGGCGGCATCGATGATGAGATACATCTGCTGAAGGATGTAGCCCAAGATAAGTGGAATCGCAAATTTGATGATGGCTCGCAAGGGCGAACCTACCGTCATGTCATTAGTAGACTTTGAACTTTGAGCTTTGAACATTGAACTTTATGATTAGTTTTTGTTATCCTAGAAATATGAAAGAGGGGAGGATGCACTCATTTTATTTGAGCGCATCTCCAATCTTCTGTTTGATTTGTGCCATTTTATTGCGGCGCTCAATGGAAAACGTATCCCCGTGGGTTTCCACATAATCGAAGAGCATGAAGGTCTTGTTCAGGAGTTCATCTCTTGCGGGTTGCCCCACGGTATCCGCCTCGTGATAGTAGAGTTCGGCAAGCATGTCCATCTTGGAGAGTCGCTTCTCCTCGTCGTCGATTCCTGCCATCGCCTTCATCACGTCCTCGATGGTGGCGATGCTGTAGAAGGCGTAAGGACCTACGTATTGATTGTAGAGCTCCTTAATCTTCTCACGTCTCACCTCCACCTCTTTCTTTTCGAGCATTCTTTCGAGTGCCGCCATAAACTCGCGAATCAATCGCTGTATGTAGTCTCGTTGTAGCATAATCTTGTTTTTGCTTAATTTACTTGCTTAATTTGTTTTTTCTTTTATTTGTTGTTGTTGATAGCCTCCACATACTCCCACAGTTTCTTGTAGAAAGGATGCTTCGTCATCGTGTCCTTGTTGCCCAGGATGATGAGCTTCATGCGGGCTCTCGTCATCGCCACGTTCATGCGTCGGAGGTCTTTCAGAAATCCGATCTGGCCTTCATCGTTGGAACGCACCAGCGAGATGAGAATCACGTCTCTTTCCTGCCCCTGGAAACCATCCACCGTGTTTACGCTGATGAGGCGGCGGTAAGGCTTGAAGAACTCATACTTCTTGATGAGCTTCTTCAGATACTGCACCTGGGCACGGTAAGGCGAAATGATGCCTACGTCGATGCTCTCGCTCAATACCCGCTGCTTGCCTATCTTGGTGAAGTATTCCGCCAGGGTCAGCAGGGTAAGCTCGGCTTCTGCCTTGTTGATACGCCCGAAACTCTCGCCCACAAACTGCTCCTTGAAGTTCAAATCAGAATTCTGATTGGTTGCAGATGCAGGAGATGCTGCAGATTCAGAAGATGCTGCAGATGCAGAATCCTCAGGAGCATCTTCTCCTTCTATCGTTATCTGATTCTCCTCGTTCGAAGTATCAATCCACGTTATCGGATGGTCGTAATCCAATACGCTTCGATATTTGATCTGAGGCGCACTCTCCACCTTGCCCCCGTAGAACCAGTCGCTGGAGAATCGCATGATTTCGTCGTTCATGCGGTACTGGATTTTCAGCAGGGTTACTACCTCGGGCTTGTTTTCGGCGATGCGCTCCAGCAGGGTTTTGCCAAGTCCGGCTCTCAATGCCGCAATACTCTTTACGGTAGGCGGCAACTGGCAATGGTCGCCTGCCAGAATCACCCGGCTGGCTCTCTTCATCGGAATCCAGCAGGCGGCTTCCAAAGCCTGGGCTGCCTCGTCGATAAATAGGGTGCCGAACTTCATGCCTTCCAGCAACCGGTGGGCAGAACCCACCAGGGTGCAGGCGATGACACGTGCCTCGCCAAAGAGTTCAGAATTGATGCGGATTTCTATTTCAGCGGCACGGCTCTTCAGCCTATCCATCTTCTGATGATAGTTCTCGCTGCCTTTCTTCCTGTTTTTTCTTAATTCTCTGATTGCCTTGCGGATAGCCCAAAGCTGCGGATAGTCGGGATGACTCTCGAAACGGCGCTCGTAGGTGAAGCCCAGCATCTTGTCGTTCACGCGGGTAGGGTTTCCGATACGGAGCACATTTATGCCTCTATCCACCAGTTTTTCTGAAATCCAGTCCACCGCCATATTGCTCTGTGCGCACACCAGCACCTGACTCTCTCGCATCAGGGTTTCGTTGATGGCTTCCACCAGGGTCGTGGTCTTTCCGGTTCCCGGAGGTCCGTGAACGATAGCCACATCCTTCGCCCAAAGCACCTCGTTCACAGCTCTTTCCTGGGTAGGATTGAGCCATGGGAACTTCATCGGTTCGAAGGAGAATCTGCCTGCCTTCTGATGCGAATAGAATAAATCGCGGAGATAAGCCAGGCGGTTGTTTTTCGCCTTCATCACTCTATCCAAGGCTTCAAACATCAGCTTGTAGCTGGTTTCATCAAAGGACAGCTGCACGCCGATAGGCTCCGTAGATTGCTGCAAGTCGAGCAATGGGGCAGAGTCGGGCACGGTAATCACCATTCTGTCGCCATCCACATAGCTCACGGTTCCGGTAAAGGAAAAATATTTGATACTTTGAACTTTTCTGCCCTGGTTCTCATTCTTGCCCATCTTCTTGACCATAAAGAACATGACGGGGCGACCGAACTCAAAATTGTGCTCGATATCCTGATCAGAGGTACGGAAGACCTCAATGGCTGTTTGATTCAGCGAATTATAAAAGCTTTTTCCCACACGGAGCGGGAACCAGGCATCACCTCGTTTCACCTTGCGCTGCATTCCCATCTGTTCGGTGAGCTTGCGGAAGGCTTCCTTCTCGGTGTAATACTCCAGCTGGAGCAGGGTGCGTTGTTGCAATAATGCCTGAATTGGTGAAATCTGTTCCATATAGGATGCAAAGTTACACCAATTCAGGCAAAAATAAGAAGATAATAGGATAAATTATCTAAAATTTATTTCATGATGCGTTCTACGTCCTGGATGGTGCGGTTGAACGGACCATTGTGCTCCAGCTTGATGGTGCACATGGCAGCCGCAAACTTGCCAGCCTCGGTAGGAGTGGCACCCTGCAGTCGCTTGTAGAGATAACCGGCAGAATAGGTGTCGCCGCATCCGGTAGCATCCACCACCTCGTGAGGCGGATAGGCAGGAATCTCGTAGAAGGTGTCATCTACATAAATCAGAGAACCCTCGCTGCCCAGCGTGATGATTACCTCGGTAACTCCCCACGAATGTATCAGCTTCGCAGCCTCGCGTGGCTCCTTCAGCCCCGTGATGGTCTCCATCTCCGTCTCGTTCACCTTCAGATAGTAGGTGTTTTTCAGCACTTCCAGCTTCTCCTTCCAGTCGATGGGATAAACTTTCTCGTCTCTCACCTCGCGCAGATAGCCCTGCACGTCGATGGAAACCCTTCCGCTGCGCGAGAGGAATTCCACTACCTCGGGCGAGAAATCATCGCTCAGCAGACTTCCCAGGTGATAGACCTTCGCCTCCACGTGCTCCAGCTGTCTGATGGTGAATGGATCAGCCTTGGCAAGCACACGCTGCTTGCGCTCGTTCTGGTTTTCTCCGTAGATATTCTCGAAGAAGACGGTATTGCGCGATGGATTGAGGGTTACTTCTATGCCCGCCTAGCGCATCTTTTCTACAGGCTCAGTTTCTGTTGGGTCCATTGCCGTGATGAGCGAAAAGCTCACATCCTTGGGCAGTTGGTTGATGGCGTAGGCGAAGTAGAACGATGTTCCGCCAGCCATGTAAACAGTTCTGTTTGGGGTAACTATCTTGTCTTTGGTTACGTGCCCTATACAACAAATATCTTTCATCTATTTCTATTTTAAACGGGTGCAAAGGTACAAAAAAACTTTGAGTTAGATTTGGTTTTTTGCTTTAAATTCAGCTTTTATTGCAAATATTTAGAAGAAAAGGGCGTTTTTCTTTTGTGATGTTCTTTATTTAATGTACCTTTGCAGCCGAATTTAGAAAATTGAACATTATCTCGAGAAAAGATAGAAACTTATATTTATTATGTGGTTTGATCATTTAATCAACGTGCATTCGGCGGTGCAGGGCATCGTCATTCTTTCATTGATTTGTACCTTAGGTCTTGCCCTGGGCAAGATTCATGTCAAGGGAATCTCCCTCGGCATAGCTTTCGTATTCTTTGTGGGCATCGTGGCGGGCCATCTCGGACTCTCTATCGACGAGAACATGCTGGAGTTTGCCGAGAGCTTCGGACTCACCATGTTCGTGTATGTGCTGGGTCTCTATGTGGGTCCCAACTTCTTCGGTTCGATGCACCACGAAGGCATCTCGCTCAATCTCTGGAGCCTGGCAGTCATCGCCGTGGGCACCGTATTCTCGCTTGCCCTGTGCCTGGTGCTGCCCGTGAGCCTGCCCGATATGGTGGGCATTCTCTGCGGTGCCACCACCAATACTCCGGCTCTGGGTGCTGCCCAGCAGGCGCTGCAGCAGCTGGGATTGCCTAGCGGCGGAGCAGCCCTGGGCTGTGCGGTAACCTATCCTCTGGGCGTTGTGGGCGTCATCCTGGCGATGATGTTCCTGCGAAAGCTCTTCGTAAAGCCTGAGGACCTGGAGATCCGACGTGCCGATGAGGATGACCATACGTCCATCGGACAGTACGTCATCGTAAACCCGGCTCTCAACGGCAGTACCATCGCCGAAATCTCGATGATGACCCATCGCAAGTTCATCATCTCCCGTGTATGGCGAGGCGAGCAGGTCATCATTCCAGAGGCTGATACCGTGCTCCATACCAACGATAATGTGCTCGTGGTTACCAATAAGGATGAGGCAGCTGCCATGCAGATACTCTTCGGAAAGAAGGTGGATAAGGAGTGGAATAATGATAAGGTGGACTGGAACGCCATCGATGCCAAACTGGAGAGCAGAATCATCGTGATGACCCGTCCGGGACTCAACGGCAAGCGACTGGGAAGCCTGCAGATGCGCAATACCTATGGCGTGAATGTGAGCCGAGTGCTGCGTGGTGATATCCGACTGCTGGCTACCGACGACCTCCGTCTGCAGTATGGCGACCGTCTGACGGTGGTGGGCGACCCTACGAGCATCGACCATGTGGAGCAGTTTCTGGGCAATGCCGTGAAGACGCTCAACGAGCCTAACCTGGGTGCCATCTTCCTGGGTATCATTCTGGGACTCGCCGTGGGAACCATTCCGCTGAATATTCCGGGAATGACGGCTCCCGTACGTCTGGGTATTGCCGGTGGTCCTATCGTAATGGGTATTCTGATTGGTGCGCTGGGCCCTAGGGTGCAGTTCATCTCTTATATGACGCGTAGTGCGGGACTGATGCTCCGCGAGCTGGGTCTTGCCCTGTATCTGGGCTGTCTGGGTCTGTCGGCTGGTGGACAGTTCTTCGAGACGGTGGTTCGTCCCGAGGGTTTGATGTGGGTAGGCATCGGTTTCCTCATCACGGTGGTTCCGGTTATCATAGTGGGCTTCATCATCCTGAAGACCAAGAAGTACGATTTCGGCAGCATCTGCGGCATTCTCTGCGGCAGTATGGCGAATCCGATGGCGCTTACCTATGCCAACGAGACCCTGGATGGCGATACGCCTAGCATCAGCTATGCTACGGTTTATCCGCTCGGCATGTTTATCCGAGTCATCATCGCCCAGGTTATCATCATGTTCTTCGTCTGAAGGGCTTAACTTGAAAAACTTGAATAAAAATAGACAGAAAAAAGGCTGGTTCCGTTTAGAAATCAGCCTTTCTCTTTATCGTTATTTTCTTACCCGTCAGGGGATGATCGAAGGTAATCTCCTCGGCATGTAGATGCAGTCGGGCAGCCTTCTCGTTGCCGTAGAGCGGATCGCCCAGGATGGGAGCATTCAAACCCTCCTGATGGGCACAATGCACACGCAGCTGGTGGGTTCTGCCCGTCTTGGGGTAGAGGGCGATGCGGAGATGTGAGCCGTCGATGCGCTCCAGAATTTCATACTCCGTAATGGCCTCCTTGCCCTGCTCGTGATTCACTATCTGGCAAGGGCGGTTCAGATAATCGGGCAGCAGCGGAAGGGAGATGATTCCCCTTTCCGGAATGTCTCTTCCCAGAATGTCTTTTTCCGGAATCTCCTTTTCCGGAATGTCTTTTCCTGGAATGTCTTTTCCCGAAATCTCTTTTTCTGAAATGATGGCGATGTATTTCTTCTGCACCCGATGGTTCAGAAACTCCTTCTGTAGGCGATGATAGGCAAATTCGGTCTTGGCGATGATCATCAGTCCGCTGGTCGCCATGTCCAGCCGGTGAACGATGAGCGGACCGGTAGCCTCGGGATATTTCCTTCGCATCAGCGCATAGACCGATGGCTGGGCAGCGTCCTTTCCCGGTACAGAGAGCAGTCCTGCAGGTTTGTGGATCACGGTCAGCTCGCAGTCTTCGTAGAGTGTTTCCACCTGCTCATAGAGCATCTCTACCTGCTTAGGGAATGGTCCCTTCTGTCCGCCGATGCCGTTTTCTGCCGATGCAGGGCTTTCGAATACCGATGGCGGCAGCATCCAATGCAGTATCGGCTTGCACTTGCCGTTGCAGGCTGGATAGAACTGCAGGTGGTGACGGATTTCCTCCTTCGGGCTTTCTCCCCACCAGAACATAGCCATCTGCAGCGGTTTGTAACCATGCTGGTAGGCATATTGCAGCAGTTTCGGTTCGCAGCACTCGCCGCTTCCGGCAGGCGGCACCATCTTCAGGGCTGCAATCCTGCTCGTAGCTATCGCCGCCTGCGGATACTCCTTCAGGGCTTCATCTCTGAAAATCTCCAGCAGATCCTTGCTTTCTCCCTCCTGGTTCAGCATTCTGAACTGCGAGAAAAGCCATTGCTGCAGGGCATCAGAGAGTTGCTTGCGCAGCTGCTTCAGCCTCAGTATATTCTCCTGATAATCCTCAAATTCCGTTTCCAGGGCTGTCTTTTCCGAGAGCGATTTCTTCAGTCGGCGCAGTTCAGCCTTCATAAACTGGCTTTCCCTGATCATCTCCGCCTCTTCCGCTTCTGATAGGTTTCCTGCCACTCTGCGGCTGTCACGCTTTGCCTTCGCTTCCTTCATCTTCTCCTGATAGGCGGCGATGGTACGCTTCCGCTCCTCCTGCAGTTGCCGGATCAGGGTTCTGGCTTCCTTCATCCTTTCATCCTTCTCCAGGTGGCTGATGCTCTGGTTGATACGTGAGATTTCCGCCTCGTGGGTCTTGAAGTAGCCGTCGGGCTGCAGATAGTCGAATACGGCAGGCACGAAGTCCTCCCAGTCGCTTCTTCCGCCAATCTGTCCGCTGTAGGCTGCCAGGTATCCCCATTTCGGAGCCTCGTTATCGGCAGCTGGGTATCCCCATTTCGGGACATCGGTATCTGTTTTTACATTTTCTACGATGAGCACGCCAAACATTTTGCCGCGCGCAATCTCTTCCTGCCAGTCTTCTCGTCTGGCAAGCATCTCCTGCACTTCCCTGCACGCCTGGATGCAGAGCGGATGCGGTTCGTAATCCAAAGGATTGTTCATCCTTGCAGGAACATTTTCTGAAGTATGATGGAATGGATGGAAAATCATGCTGCAAAGTTACAAAAAAAATGCAGAAGTCTTGGTTTATCCACAGAAAAATCTTACTTTTGCACCATTAAAAGAAAAATTAAGATATGCAAACGAAAAATAACAATATATTCTACCATCTGGTAGCCTTCCTGACGGTGGCGATCTGGGGAACCACCTTCGTTTCTACCAAGGTGCTGATGCTGAACGGGCTTTCTCCTGCTCAGATTTTCACCCTGCGTTTCAGCATCGCCTACGTGCTGATGTTGGCGTTCAATCATCGCCGTCTCTTTGCCGATTCCTGGCAGGATGAGGCTAAGATGGCGCTGCTGGGCATTACGGGCGGTTCGCTCTATTTCTGCAGCGAGAATGAGGCGATGAACTTTACCACCACCACCAATACCTCGCTCATCGTCTGTTCGTGTCCGCTCTTTGCCACCCTGCTGGTTCGTCTGGTCTATAAGGATTCCAACCGCATCCATATCGTCCAGCTGCTGGGTTCTCTTCTGGCATTTGTGGGTATGATCATCGTGGTATTGAACGGCAGGTTTGTGCTTCATCTTTCTCCGGTGGGCGATGCATTGGCGTTTACGGCGTGTATGTGCTGGGCGATTTATTCGCTGCTGATGAAGTCAACCACGGGCGATTACAGTCCTGCATTCATCACCCGCAAGGTGTTTTTCTATGGTGTTCTTACCATCTTGCCTTATTATATCTTCATCCCGGGTTTTCCTCCGCTCGAGGTATTCACCCGTCCCCAGGTATTCGGCAATCTGCTCTTTCTGGGCTGCCTTGCCTCTATGATCTGCTTCCTCACGTGGAACTGGTGCATCTCAAAACTGGGAACGGTAAAGGCTACCAACTGGGTGTATTTCAACCCGATAACGACGATGATTTTCGCTTCATGGGTGCTTGGCGAGCAGATTACCCCCTATTTTCTGGCGGGTGCCGCCTGCATCCTGATAGGAATGTATGTGGCGGATAAGAAAACGAAAGGAGAGCAGTAATAGATATAAAAAAAGAGGGTGCGTCATTAGTCTATGACGCATCCTCTTTTTTTTAGTTTTTGTGTTGTTCTACGACATGCAGCTCGTCACGCCCAGAGAGGCGGCGATAGCGGTTAAGATAGATAGTACTATCTGAAATACGGTTTTCCAGGTTTCTTTCTTCATAAGCAGTTTTTTTTAGTGATTAATGATTTACAAACTTACGTTGTCGCCGCCGCCGTCAGTTCCGCTGTCAGTTCCGCCGCCAGTGCCCTGGCTGGTTCCGCCGTTATCCTTGTTGGTCTCGCCGCCAGCGCCCTGGCTAGTATCACCAGCGCCCGGCATATTTTCAGTTCCGCCGCCGTCCTCAGCCCCGGTGGTATAGTCATCGTATGCCACGATCTTGGTGAGCTTCTTAAGCTCGGCATTGCTCCAGCTCTTTGTGTTTCTCACAATCAGGTGCACGCCCTGCACGCTTGCCGCCGTCACCTTCTCCTTGCTCACCTCGCCACGCGAAGTCATACCGATGGAGAACAAACCGAGGTCGGAGAAACGCACGCTCTTGCCATCCAGAATCAGATGCTTCAGGCAGTCGAGGGTATCCATCAGCACACCATGGATAGTACCACGGCTGTATGGAGAGTTGTGCTCGGAGATATGGGTCACGAAGTCCTCGAAACTCATCTCACGGTCGCTCACGGCAGTAGCATACCAGAGCTTCTTACCTGCGTTCTCACCCG
>PPYF01471780.1_pt1 | contig 10458 bp, 11 predicted proteins | sample 1559871 | NCBI WGS metagenome assembly PPYF01 (sample SAMN08240021, study PRJNA423297) | Human gut metagenome, whole genome shotgun sequencing project.
AAGATTTGGGGAATGAGCGTATTCATAGTGGTGACGTGCTTTTGGTGCAAGGAACATGGAATAATATAGCCCGTCTTAGTAAGGAAGATGCTGATTGGGTTGTTTTGGGGCAACCTTTGGCGGAAGCGGCTAAAGTTACGTTAGATTATAAAGCTCCGGTAGCAGCTGCTATTATGGTGTTAATGGTCGCAATGATGGTTTTTGATTTCATTCCGGTAGCTCCGGTTACAGCCGTTATGATAGCGGGTATATTGATGGTGCTTACGGGATGTTTCCGCAATGTGGAAGCGGCTTATAAAACGATCAACTGGGAAAGTATTGTATTGATTGCTGCCATGCTCCCTATGTCTCTGGCATTGGAGAAAACGGGAGCTTCGGAATATATTTCCAATACATTGGTGAACGGTTTGGGATCATACGGACCGATTGCATTGATGGCAGGTATTTATTTTACGACTTCGTTGATGACGATGTTTATTAGTAATACGGCTACCGCTGTTTTGCTTGCTCCGATTGCTTTGCAAAGTGCCATACAAATTGGAGTCAGTCCGGTTCCTTTCTTGTTTGCCGTGACGGTAGGTGCAAGTATGTGTTTTGCTTCTCCGTTTTCTACACCGCCTAATGCCTTGGTGATGCCTGCCGGACAATATACTTTTATGGATTATGTAAAAGTAGGATTGCCGTTGCAGATTATTATGGGAATCGTGATGATTTTTGTATTGCCATTGATTTTCCCCTTTTAGTCTTTGATTTTTATCTTGTCAATGGGGGAGATGAAAGAAATAGAGATTTGTAGCGCTGAATCTTTGTCTTTTTATGAAGAGTTGCATATTTCCATGCAACTCTTTTTTTTTGCTGTATACTATTGAATAAATAGTATTAAAATTTTTATATTCAACGATATAACTAACTGTCTTCTAATATAAATAATTAGAGTGAGGCGCTTTAAAAGATGTTAACTGCAAATCGGAAAATGCAATGTAATCTGTATAATGTTTATAAATACAATTATCTTTGTGCGTTCATTGCTGATTATTGATTAGTAGTGATTTATGTTTTTCGCAAATAAAACAAACTAAAGCATTAAAAGATTATGAAACAGAACATTGCAAAAGTATTCACTTTCTCGTTGTTGGCGTCTTCCATCAGTTTTATCAGTTGTGTTGATAATGAGAAAAAGATCAACTGAAGCAAATTTACGAAGAAACTTTTCCTGTAAAAAACATCGATCCTGATGGTGATTGGACAGTGTCACGAAGTGTGACAGCGCATGTGTCAGTTAATGGAGATCAGGGAGTAGATTATAAGATACAAATATTTGATGCCGATCCATTAAGTCCGGGAAGTACAGCAACACTCTTAGCGGAAGGAACTGTCAATCAAAGTACGACTTTGAATGTGGTGATGGATTGTGCAACAGCGCTTGATAAGGTGTTTGTTGCACGCATAGATGAGCACAAACGCTATCTGGTTCAACCGGCAGCGATTGAAAATGGCACAGTGACAGCGCATTTTGGAGACAAAGGTACACCAACACGTTCTATGTCACGAGCTGTGGCGACTAATATACCTGTTATGGAGGCTCCTTATACTGCTGATTTTATTAGTGCTAAAAAAATGACGGCTACTGAAGTTAAAAACGGTTGGGATTTGGGGGCAGGTTTCGGATGGTTTGAGTATGCTAATTTGCCTGTATTCAAGGAACAAAAACGTTGGTTTAAGATTCCGGATGGTACTTTTAATGGTGGATTTACCACCTCTGGTGTCAGTGGCGGAGCCCAAGCTGTGAAAGTAATTGTTCCTCAAGGAAGCACATGGGTTATAGAAAATAGTAATCAATTTTCTAATATCACAGAAATTATAGTTGAGAATGGTGGAAAGATAGAGGTCGTTAAAAATGGGAGCCTGGTATTAACTCAAGCTTCTTATATAACTGTGATGCAGGGAGGAAGTATTGTAGGCGACAGAGGTATTCAGATAACAAATAGTTCGGCCGGGCGTACGAACTATAATGCCGGTACGATTGATTGTGACTTTTTGAAAATTGATGGAGGTGGAAGTGGAGTTGATTTTGTGAATTATGGAATACTTAAACTGAATTCTTATAATGCTTCTACCAATGGTACCACATTGATAAATCATGGAACGATTGAAGTTGAAGACATAGATGGTAACAACAATACTAATATTAAAAACGGTTGTTATCTGAAGGCAGGAAAATTACAATTTGGTACGCTTGTTATGGGAAATACTTCCGAAGCTATTTGCAAAGAATTGACGGGTAATGGAAATGTGGTTAGTAAATAAAGGATTGCAGCAAGGTGCTACCTATTGTAACCCGGGTAAAGCAGAATTTATACTTCCTGCTGACGGTGACTGTATTAAAGAAGGATATAACTCTGATGAAGAACCGGATGATGTAGAGATCCGATATGCGATTTATTCTTATGCTTTCGAAGATAACTATCCGAAAGCAGGCGATTACGATTTCAATGATATTGTGTTGAATGTAACTTTGCCTGCAGCCGGTAATGACGTGAAAGAACTGAAATATAAAATCGACCTTCGGGCGGTTGGTGCCGTGAAACAATTAGGTGCTGGTTTGAGAATACGAGGAATAGACAAAAATAATGTAGAAGAGGTAAATTTTGGTGCAGGTGCCGCTCAACGTACCGGCTCATTAAATTCCGGAATATTTGAAAATGCATCTTATGAAACGAATGGTAATGAACTTGTGATTCCTTTGTTTGGAGACGCACATTATATATATGGATATACAGGAGCACAACGTCCCATGTTGAATACAGGGAATGCTAGTACCCCTCTGACCGATATATACACTCTTGAAGTGAACGTCAAACTTAAGAATGCAATATCTGTCCCTAGTGTGACAGATGGTTTAGACTTCTTCATTGCTTATCAGGGGATGGGGCAAAAGAGAACGGAAATCCATTTGACTCATTTTAATTCGTCTACGGCGAATGGGCAATTGGCAGATAATGAAGTGCTCGAAGTAATCAAGGCAGTTAATAATACTTGGGCTCTTTGCGTTCCTGATAAATTTGCTTATCCAACAGAAACAACAGTGATAACGAATGCATATTCTAAATTTGCAGATTGGGCACACGATCAGAGCTCAACCACAGATTGGTATAAGACTGTTAGTAGTGACAAGGTGATTCAGTACTAAACTTTTCGTCATCTCTACACTTTTTACATAAAGTTTTAGAATCCCTGATTATACTGACGATTGTTTGTGTAATCAGGGGTTTTGCTATCTCGCATGTTTTGTTATTTTTCTCTGTTAGCAAGCAAAAACCTTTAAAATGTTGAAAATTTTGCTTGTTTTGTACAAAAACACCGTGTTTTTATCGGAAAAGCATCGTTATATTTGTGAAAAACATAAGGATAAAGTAAGCAAAAGATGCGGATAATGTCACCAAAAGCTATGGATAGAGTAAGCAAACCATTGGGATAGTGTCGCTATGTCGTAAATATTGTTAGTATTTTCTACTTTCCTTCCATTGATTTTTCTACTTCGGTCTTTGATAATGATAAATAGAAAAGAATAAAAGGGAACTTTATTAGTATAGATAATATCTCTTTGGTGGTAAAATCTTTGATGATGTATCAAAAAGTGTATATATCGTGCCTGATTATAGAATAACGATTTGAGCAAATTCCTCTACAGTGGCAGAAACTCTTTATTACAATAAAAGGGAGGAAAGAAACGATTCCTGGTAGATTAAGAATTACAAAGTGTCAATGGTGACTTTTTGTAAACTATAGTTTCTATAAGATAGGTTTCATCAATTGTTAAGGCATTTTTTCTCTCTGTTACAATTATATATTTTAATGCTTTGTAACTATGAAGAGACAAAGAATAGTAGCTATGTTGAATAATAGTTGCTTGATGGCATAGCACGATAGAACTTCCGTAATGTACAAATCAAGCGATTTAAGGTTGAATAAACTTAAATCGCTTTTCTCCGCATCACTACTATCTGATCGAACCGCTTTTGTGACGGAGTGCCAACTATAATTTCCTTTGGAGGGAATCGCTTATCGAACTCATTAGCAGCTGATTTATCGACCTGATATATTTCATCTTCTATGTAACGTCCTTTAGCGTTGGCTAAAGCATTATCATATAATTCATAAACATGAAGAGCTGTGGCATACATATTATCTTCGGTGCGAATCCCTAATGTTTCAGCAGGAATGAATCCTTGCCGGAGGTAATAATCCGGGTCACCGCAAAGTAAAATGGCACGAAATCCCATATCGAAAGCTCGTTCTTTGGTCAGCGCAATCATTTTTCCTCCAATACCTTTCTGTTGATATTCGGGAAGAACAGAAATAGGCCCCAGACTCAATACTTCATATTGGTTACCGTCATCTGCCATGATAAATGATTTAAGGCAGACCACATTGCCGACAATCTTGCCATTAAGTTCTGCAACAATATCGAGTTCCGGTACAAACTTTGGATGGTTACGCATGATATGAAGGAGATAATGTTCGTCACACCCCGGAGAAAAATGATTCCAAAAGGCTTCCCGTGTGACATTTTCGGTTTCATTATAATCCGAAGGTTGCTCAATTCTAAGTTTTATATCCATCTTATCAAATATATAGTTGCACAAATATAGAGAACAAAATTTGAATATTTACCTCTTTAAGGACGAATCTGTACATTATAGCAAGATGAGACAAAAACTCCCGATACAAAGTTTGAATATACACTAGTATCAGGAGCTTTTTGTATTGATGCATCAAGATTGTAGAGAATTAAACCTTGTTCATATTTTGCGTGTACAGACTATCGATGATACCGTCGGACAGTCCGATGGTAGGAACAATAACATTGGCCCGGTCCGGTTTCAACTTATATTGTTTCATACTGAAAGAGAACTGTTTAAATTTTCTGCAGAAATATCAATGCGAGATGTAATTGTCATAACGATATTATTACGAACTTATTACAATGTTTATTTGTTATTTTTATATATCAGTAGAAACACTTATATTCGCATTTATCCTGATAATGGGAGGAGTGCAACAGATTGCTTCTTTATCGATGGCACGTCGGTGGATGCCTGTTCCGGGAGCGTTTTACCTGGTTCCTTCATTGATTCTTATTGCAGGTATCATCGCTTTGTTTAATCCGACGGGAGCACGTAATACTGCATTTATAATTATTGGTGTGAGTAGTTTGGTTTATTCGCTTACCGAATTAATCAACTGGTTCAAGTTTGACCGTCGTCGTCCGAAGACTCCGGTGGTACATGACGATGATGATATTGAGGATGCAAAGATAATCGAATAAAAAAGAAAAAATAGTAGGTAATGTTGTTATGTCTCTGAAAAAGAGTATCTTTGTGGTATAATAAAAACAAATGTATGAAGCCTGAAAAGAAACAAAGCAAATCTTCTTCTTTCTTTCAAAAAGTATTGGAGGACAAGAAAGCGATAAGGAAATGTATACAGGAGGGTGGAGACTTGAAAAAAATAGCCAAAGAGCGTGACATCAAATTCTCAACTCCCGTATGAATTCTGTAAGGAATCAGATTGGAACTACTCATTTATAACGATAAGCGGTGTAAAATACATCGCTTATTTTGTTGATTACTCTGTATATCACCCGGATTTTGACGAAGTATATACTTTTAATTTTGAACCGGAAGAATCAACTCCTCATCCTATTGATCCAAAGATAGCGGCAACAATTGTTACGATCTTACAAGAATTCTTTCAAAGTAAAGAAAGAGCAATGATTCTTGTATGCGATAATATTGATGGAAAAGAAAATAAAAGAAATAGATTGTTTAGTCGGTGGTATACTAATTTTAAAACCAAAGATATTCTAAAATTTGATGCTTCGGCTACTACTGAAGAGTATCAATTATATGTTTCTATCTTGTTAAGTTCTTCCCATCCTCGAAAAGAAAAGTTGATTGCGGCTTTTTATGAGTTAGTTAAAAATGAATTTTATCCTGTTGAATAAAAAAGAAGAGGACTGCTTCACAGCACCCCTCCCCGCAAACTTAAAACAACCAACAAAAGAAATAGATAATTTCATAACGGTGAACTGTGAGTGGTAAACGGTAAATGCGTTGCAATACAACTTGTTCGCCGTTCACCGTTTATCGTTCACCGTTCTTCTTTTCTATCTCACAAATAACAGTTCCCTGTATTTCGGAAGCGTCCACATCTGGTTGTCAACAATGAGTTCCAACTTATCGATGTGGTAGCGGATTTCTTCTAGTGCCGGAACGATCGTGTCGTGGTAGGCAATGGCTTTTTCCCGTTCGCTTTCTATCTTGTTCGCAACCTTACGAGCTTCAATCATTGCATCTACATGTTCCTTGATGAAGGCTGTACGGTCGGCAATCTCTTCAATAAGCTCCAGGTTTTTAGCAGACAATTTCGCTGCCTTTTCTGCCGGGAAAAGAGATTGCATCTTATAGACATTATTAATTAAATCCGTTTGATATTGAGTGGCCACCGGAATGATATGGTTCATAGCCAAATCACCCAATACACGCGCCTCGATCTGAATCTTCTTCGTATACGTTTCCCATTTCACTTCGTTGCGGGCTTCCAGTTCTTTCTTTGTCATTACGCCGGTAGCTTCGAACATGGCAATGGTTTCCGGTTTCAGGTAGTTATCGAAGATAACAGGAACACTGGTTTCGCAATCCAGTCCACGGCGGGCGGCTTCTTTCTTCCATTCGTCGCTGTAACCATTGCCGTCAAAATGAATCGCTTTACATTCCTTGATATATCCACGGATAATTTCAAGAATGGCAGACACTTTAGGTTCTCCTTTTTCAGTCAAAGCATCCACATCTTTTTTAAACTTAACCAATTGGTCTGCTACGGCAGAGTTCAATGCAATCATGGCAGACGCACAGTTTGCCTCGGAACCTACGGCACGGAACTCAAAACGGTTTCCGGTGAAAGCAAAAGGAGAGGTACGGTTACGGTCAGTATTGTCAATCAGCAATTCGGGAATCTGCGGAATATCCAACTTCATTCCCTGTTTGCCGCTAAGACTAATCAAATCATCTTTCGTACTGTTTTCAATGTGATCCAATACCTGCGACAATTGCTTCCCGAGGAAAGAGGAGATGATGGCAGGAGGTGCCTCATTAGCTCCCAGACGGTGGGCGTTGGTAGCGCTGGAGATAGAAGCTTTCAACAATCCGTTATGATGATAAACTGCCATCAATGTGTTTACGACGAAGGTAACAAAACGCAGGTTATCTTCCGGAGTCTTACCCGGTCCCATTAATAAAATGCCCGTGTCAGTTCCCAACGACCAGTTGTTGTGTTTACCCGATCCGTTGACACCCTTAAAAGGTTTTTCATGAAGCAGTACGCGGAAACCATGACGGCGACTTACCTTACGCATCAATGACATAATCAGTAAGTTATGGTCGTTAGCAAGGTTACACTCTTCAAAGATAGGGGCTAACTCGAACTGGTTCGGGGCAACCTCGTTGTGACGAGTCTTAACAGGAATACCCAGCTTTAACGCTTCAATTTCGAGGTCCTTCATGAAAGCGGCTACGCGGGTGGGGATAGCACCGAAGTAGTGGTCCTCCAACTGTTGGTTTTTGGCACTGTCATGTCCCATCAAAGTACGACCGGTCATTAGCAAGTCCGGGCGTGCGGCATACAATCCTTCGTCTACGAGGAAGTATTCCTGTTCCCAGCCCAAGTAAGCAACTACTTTTTTCACTTCCGGGTTGAAGTAACGACATACGTCTACAGCAGCTTTATCTACGGCACGCAATGCTTTCAGCAAGGGAGCTTTATAGTCGAGAGCTTCGCCGGTATATGCAATAAACACAGTTGGGATGCAAAGTGTATCATCTACAATGAAAGCAGGTGATGAGGGGTCCCATGCGCTGTAACCACGGGCTTCGAATGTGTTACGGATACCGCCATTCGGGAAAGAAGAAGCATCCGGTTCCTGCTGTACAAGCAGTTTACCAGTAAATTCTTCCATCATACCACCTTTGCCGTCATGTTCAACGAAAGCATCATGTTTTTCAGCTGTGCCTTCGGTCAGCGGTGCGAACCAGTGCGTATAATGAGTAACCCCCATTTCGATGGCCCATTTCTTCATGCCGGCAGCTACCTCGTCGGCAATACTGCGATCTAGCGGAGCACCGTTGTCAATGGCGTCAATCAGTGCATTGTATACCTTGCTGGGAAGGTATTTGAACATTTTCTCCTTGTTGAATACATACTTGGCGAAATACTCCGAAGGACGTTCGGCAGGTGTTGCTACCTCAACAGCTTTCTTTTTGAAGGCTGTCTCTACTACTCTGAATCTAAGTTTTGACATAATACCTGATTTGATTTGTTGTTAAATATGTTAGAGTAAATAATTACTTTGTTATGTGGTTCCCGGAAAGGCGATCAAACCTGTCCGGAAGTTTTTTCTGTGATTAGCGGGGTAGTGATTAGTAGTAAGTTGTGCGTAGCTGTCTTTCACTAATCACTAAACCGTTCATCACTAAATTAGTTGTAAGCAGATTCTCCGTGTTCGTAAATATCAAGACCTTCTTCTTCGATACGTGCTGGAACGCGAAGTCCGTGAATCTTATCAAGCGTTTTGAAAATGATGAATCCCATGCCTGCTGCCCATGCACCTACTATCAATGCTCCAAATATTTGTGCACCGAGGAATCCGAAACCGTAGCCATAGAATAAACCTTCACTGGTGGAGAACAAACCTGTAAGAATAGTTCCTAAAAAGCCACAAACACCATGTACAGAAGATGCACCTACCGGATCGTCTATCTTTAACACCTTGTCAATGAAGTCAACGGAGAATATCATTACGACACCACATATTGCACCTATTAAGGCTGCTCCTGCGGGGGATACTGCGTCACATCCTGCTGTGATACCTACCAGCCCTGCCAAGATACCATTCAGCGTTAATGACAGGGAAGGTTTCCCATATTTCATCCAGCTCACCAACAGAGCGAAGAAACCACCGGCACAAGCAGCCAGATTCGTTGTCAGGAATACGTGGGAGATGGCGATAGCATCGGCTTCGGTTGCTGCTGCCAATTGAGAACCGGGGTTGAATCCGAACCATCCGAACCACAGAATGAATACGCCTAGTGCAGCAATAGTCAGGCTATGGCCTGGGATAGCTTTGGATTTGCCGTCTTTACCATATTTACCGATACGAGGACCAAGAATGGCAGCACCTACCAAAGCAATCCATCCACCTACAGAGTGAACGACCGTAGAACCGGCAAAGTCATGGAAGGTGGTTCCGAAGAGACTCATCATGAAAGAACCTTCTTCACCGTTCATCAACCAGCCCCCGCCCCATGTCCAATGACCGGATATCGGATAAATCAGTACACTGATAAAGATGGTGTAGACGATATACATGGAGAATTTTGTACGTTCTGCCATGGCTCCTGATACAATTGTAGCTGCTGTCGCACAAAATACGGTTTGGAATATGAGGAATCCTTCGGTTGGCAAACCATTATCAATGAAAGAAAGGTCGAAGAAGTGGGGCATTCCGATGAATCCGCCTGCGCCGAACATCAATCCGAAACCGATAAACCAGTATAGTAAAGAGCCGAACATGAAGTCTACAAAGTTCTTCATCAGAATGTTGGCAGTATTTTTCACTCTGGTAAAACCTGCTTCTACTAATGCAAATCCCGGCTGCATGAAGAATACGAGCATTGCTGCAAGCAACATCCATACAGTATTCAATCCAAGAGCTAATTCACCAACCGTATCGGGAGCTGCTGATGCTTCTTCGGCAGGAGCGGTAACGACTTCGGTAATTGTTTCTGTAACTGCTGCAACTGTATCGGCAGCGGCCGTGTTTTGTGCCGACATATCAGTAGTAAAACAGCACAAAATGAATATAGTAGTGGCTATCCACAGCTTTACGAAGCTATGGCTTTTATATTTTGTATCCATAATAATTATCTTATTTTATACCTATTATTTATTAGTGATGTTGTAAACCTCTTTATAAACGTTATGATCCGCAAGGAAACCTGGGAGCGGCACCTTGCCGCTGCCGATTAACGTTCTTGTTCTGCATTGTAGAGGGCTATGTCACCACGTTCGGCAGTGCGTATGCGGATAGCGTCTTCGATAGGAATGACGAAAATACGTCCGTCACCGATTTCTCCGGTCTGTGCAGCTTTGATGATAGCCTGCACTGTTTTCTCGGTATTCTTGTCGCGCACGACAATAGAGATCAAAATTCTTTCAATGGTGCTGGTGTCATATACTACGCCACGGTAGATACGTCCTTGCCGTGCTTTTCCAATACCTCTTACATCGTAATAAGAGAACCATTCGATGTCCGCTTCGAGTAGGGCGTCTTTTACGTCTTCGAATTTGGTTTTACGGATAATAGCTTCAATCTTTTTCATATACCTTAAATATTAGTGT
>PPYF01526351.1_pt1 | contig 10451 bp, 8 predicted proteins | sample 1559871 | NCBI WGS metagenome assembly PPYF01 (sample SAMN08240021, study PRJNA423297) | Human gut metagenome, whole genome shotgun sequencing project.
CGTATAAACTTCTCTGGTGTGGGGACTATTATTATGTTCTCGGATATTCAGAGAAGAAAAGCAAGGTTATCAATTTCAGGGTAGACCGTATTGCTTCCAAACCTGAGATACTGGATAATGATATTATCCCAATGCCTGATGATTTTGATATTGAGAATTATACAAAAGAAGTGTTCTTTATGTTCTCAGGTGAGAAAGTTCTTGTGGATTTACGGTGTGATAACAGTCTGATGAAAACAATGGTTGACCGTTTCGGAGAAGATGTGACAACCCTTGCGTATGATATGACTTCCTTCAGAGTACAGACCGAAGTATCAGCCAGTCCTACCTTTTTCGGTTGGGTGTTTGGCTTTAATGGCAAGGTGCAAATACTTGCACCGGAAAGTGTGAAAGAACAGTACAGACAGATGATTGCAAAAGCCGATGAGGATATGCAAGAGAGTGAGTAGTGATTCGTAAATGATTTAGAATTTGTGTGAAAAATCAATTATTATGAATATGAAGATGATATGTTTTTAAATTGTGCAGACGGTCTGCACAATTAGGAAGGAGTCAATATGCTTACACCGTCAAATCAATATTTGCAGGCAGTAGAAGAAATAAATGATTATGTCAATCAGGCTAAATGCAGAGCTTCTGTCAGTGTAAATAGTGAGATAATGAAAACAAATATATTTATTGGAAATGTTATTATCCGCAATTCTGAGTGGGGAAATAAATTTGTGGAAAATCTGTCTAAGGATATGAAGATGAGATTTCCAAGTGCAAAAGGTTATTCTGTCAGAAATTTAAAGTATATGAAGAAATTTGCACAGATTTTTACGGAAGATGATGTAGATGAGTACGGATTGGGAAGAATTACTTGGAGTCATCATCAGATATTGATGAGTAAAGTGTCAAATCGAGAAGAATATATATGGTATCTGGAAAAAACTTTGGAACATAAGTGGTCAGTTGATGATTTGACTTCCCAAGTTAAGAGTCAATTATATGAGCGACAGGCAGTTGCTAACAAAATATCAAATTTTGAAAGACGATTACCGGCTGAACAAAAGAATATGGTATTAAGCACAATGAAAGACCCATATATGTTTGATTTCATCGATTATACGGAAGAAATGTTGGAAACAGATATAGAAAATGAACTTGTAAAAAATGTTACTTCTCTACTGATGGAATTAGGCACTGGTTTTGCTTTTATGGGACAGCAGTATCATCTTGAAGTTGGAGGAAAAGATTTCTATATAGACCTTCTGTTCTATAACACAAAGCTTAGATGTTATGTAGCAATAGACCTTAAAATTGGCGAGTTTAAGCCAGAACAGGCAGGAAAGATGAATTTTTATTTATCTGCTTTAGACGATTTAGTGAAAGCTCCAGAGGATAATCCATCAGTGGGACTTATTTTGTGCAGAGATGAAAATAGAACAATTGCAGAGTATGCATTGAGAGATATGTCAAAACCGATTGGTGTCAGTGAATATCACTTATGCACGGATTTACCGTTAGATTTGAAAAATGCATTACCTGCCGTAGAAGATATTAGAAGTAGAATTGATATGAAAAAGTAATTTGTGCAGACCGTCTGCACAAATTGCAGGATAAAAGTTCATTGAATAAAAAAGCCTTTATGGCGGTTGATGATAAATACACGTTAGTACAGATTGCTAAGTCTGAAAATTAAAGATTGTATTATTTAGAGGACATTTTCTAAAGAAATTTAGAAGATGTCCTCTTTTTGCGTTACAGGAACAACTGAAATAGCGAAAGGGGATTAATATGGAGTACACAAAGGCACATCAGGAATTTAAGAAGAAAAGTAAATGGAAATATTGTGAGTAGAAGGTGAAAATCATGGCATTGGTTTGGATAATGTAAAGAGAATTGTTGACAAATATGATGGAACCATGGTTATAGAGTGTGATAATGGAAGATTTGATATTGATGTGATTATGTTTGTTGGGTGAAATTTCTGTGATAACGAAATAAATTGACATTTTCCCCAATATAGTTTAAAGTTTCAAAGAACTAACTTATGTAAGACGGAGATAATTATGAAACTTAGAAAATACATTTTAACAGTTATGATAGGAATCACTGCTATGACAGTGCTCTCATCATGCGCTAATAAAGAAAATGCTGTAAAAGGACAGCCAGACCAGAGCACACAGGAAATATTTGCAATGGATACATATATGTCACTAACAGCATATGGAAGTAATTCAGAGGAGGCAGTAAACAAGGCAGTGCAGGAGATTAACCGGCTTGATGCAATGTTTTCGGTAGGAAATGCGGACAGTGATGTTATTAAGATAAATGAAAATGGAAGCGGAGAAGTATCGGAAGAAACCGCATTTATAATGAACAGGGCAATGCAGGTGTCAGAAAAAACCAATGGGGCTTTCGATATTACGATATATCCTCTTATGGAGCTGTGGGGATTTACGACAAAGAATTACAGAGTGCCAGAAAGCAGTGAGATTGCAGAGGCACTTAAGGGTGTTTCTTATACCAATGTATCAGTAAACGGGCAGCAGGTGGCGCTGACAGGTGGTTCCAGCATTGACCTTGGTGGTATAGCCAAAGGCTACACATCTTCGCGGGTTATCCAGATTATGAAGGATTGCGGCATTGAGCATGCGATTGTCAATCTTGGGGGCAATGTGCAGGTGCTTGGAACTAAGACGGACGGTTCTGACTGGAGAGTTGCCATACAGAATCCTGCTAGTGAGAATAGTTATCTTGGAATATTAAGCACGGCGGATAAGGCTGTCATAACATCAGGTGGGTACGAGCGGTATTTTGAGCAGGATGGACAAGTATACCATCATATTATAGACACGCAGACAGGTTATCCTTCAGACAGCGGTCTGACTTCTGTTACAATTGTGCATTCAGATGGAACTACAGCAGATGCATTGTCAACGGCACTTTTTGCAATGGGGCTGGATGGTGCAAAAGAACTTTACAGAAGCGGTGATATAGATTTTGATATGATACTTTTCGATGGAAGCAGAGTGTATGTATCGGAGGGTATTGCCAGCGGTTTTTCAACAGATATGAATAAGGAAATAATTACCAGACAGCCTTAATGAGAATTATTATTAACTGTCTGTATTGACAAATGTGGTGAGAAAAATATATTCTATAGAGCAGTTAGCGATAACTAATCATAGATAGATCAATAAACTCTTGTTAAAGATAGCTAACTAAGATATACAGACCCGAAGGAGCAGACATGTTATTAATAATATCACTTATAATCGTAGCTTTATTTATATATTTTCTCAAAGATTCGCTTAAGAAATATGCCAATATATTTTATATAGGTGCGGCAGTAATCTCTATTGCGGTATTCCTGCTTGAGTTCCTGCCAATGCATTTGTTTGTAAAGAACAATATATTAGGAATATTTGCAAAAGGCTCTCTTGGAACGGCAATGTTTGTTGTGGTAATGTACACTGGCGCACTGCCTAAGGGCAACAAGCTGATTGCACCACTTATGAAGATAAGAGGCGAGTTGTCAATTACAGCGGCAATACTCGTCCTGTGTCATAATTTCACATATGGAATGACATATTTCAGAATGTTATTTACTAAGACAAGCCTGTTATCAGCTACACAGCTTGCAGCTGCGGTAATAAGTCTTGTGCTTATAGCTATAATGATTGTGCTTACAGTTACATCTTTTCCATCTGTAAGAAAGAAGATGCAGGCTAAGAAGTGGAAGCAGTTACAGCGCACAGCATATGTGTTTTATGGTCTTATGTATGTTCACATTATGCTCATTAACATACCTTATGCGAGACTTGGACTTGGCATGTATGTTGCAAATGTAGTTATCTACAGCATAGTTTTCTTAGGCTATGCAGCTATGAGAATATCAAAGGCTGTATCAGTAAAGGCAGCAAGAGCAGGAAAGACATACGGTAAGAAACCAGAGACGGTTCTGTATGGACTGGCATTGGTTATATGTGCAGTGATGACGGTGTCGTGCTTTGCAGGAAGACAGACAGTGTCGGCATCGGAAGACAATGAGGAATGGAACGATTTCTTTAACGAAGAGACAGTTGCAGCAATGGTCAAAGAGATTGAGAGCAGTACGGCTAAGACAGATGCCGAAGGAACAACACAAGAGAGTCTGGAAGAATCAGCCTCATCAGATGGACAGTCAGACTCACAGTCTGGCGATGCAGGAAATGAAGTGTCGGTAAATAGTAATAATTCCGGTTCGGATAATGCTTCTGGTAATTCATCAGGTAATAGTTCTGACAGTGGTAATCAGTCAGCTCAGCCGGATAATAGTTCTGACAATAGTGGAGAGCTGAGCGGCGGTTCAGGCAGTGACGCACCGGCTAATACAACATTTAAAGCAGATGGAACTTATACAGGTTCCGCTGTGTGTGAGACTTATAACTACAATGTAATGGTTACAATAGTCATATCGGGAGATACGATTACATCGGTTACTGCTGAATCAGAAGCGGGTGCGCAGGATGTGCAGTATTTTAATATGGCAAATGCAAAGGTTCCTGCACAGCTTCTTGCAAACCAGAGTACATCAGGTGTTGATGCAGTATCTGGTGCAACCAAATCAAGCAATGCCATCAAGAAGGCATTTTACTATGCTTATAAATCGGCTAAGAAGTAGGCGGATTTGTAATAGAAAAAATTATAAGGAGGCAAAAATCCTCTCCTCACCAATGGGTTCGGATTTTGCTTCGCAAAACAAGGAGGATTTATGAGAAAGAACATTTTTACTAAGATTGCTGCGGTTGCAGCAGCCACTGTTCTTGCTGTAACAGTATTTCCTGCATTTGTGTCATATACACATGCAGCAGATGATGAGTATTCATATGTATATGCTGGTCTTACATGGCAGGAATACTGGGCAAACGAAGGCGTATATAACGCAGGGGATGTAACATCATCTAATGAGAAGGATACACATGGTGAGTACGATAAAGGCGGTTTTGATACAGTAACAAGAGCTACAACCAATCATGGTCTTCACAGAGGAAGCTACCAGTGCATGGCAACAATTGATACAGAAGATGGTAAGAAGTATGAGCTTGCCGGCTGGAGTAGTGATGGAAAGCAGATGATACTTACAGATGGTACACAGCTTTCATACAACAAAGGTACAATTACTAAAGCTGATGGTACAACAACAAAGTTAGTATCATATGAAGTAACTGGTATTAAGTATGTTCCGGTTAAGGTTAAGACATCTGATCTTGCTGATTTTGAGCAGCATTACAGAGTTGTCAGGAATGGAGAAAAGTTATACGGTGGATTCGGTGAGAACAAGCTTAGCTCATATGACTATACAGCAGCAGTTAACGCAGATACTAACGGACTTAAGACAGCAGTTAAGAATGCAGATGGAACATATTCATTCTCTGCAAGACAGACTGGAAGTGGAAAGTCATTTGCAGAGCAGGATATAAGTGTGGCTGCTAACATTACATCTACAGTAAAAGATGCTACAGGTTCATACGGTGAATTCTTAAGAGTTGATATTAATGGTGATGGTTATGGCGCATTAGGTGCTATGATGCAGGCTGTTAAGTGGACATATTATGGAAATGATGCAACAAGAACAAATGCTGTTGCTACATATGGAACTAAATTTGCTGCAGATAACTGGATGCACAAAGTAATGGGAATCCAGCTTGGACTTACTGATTCAGCACGCTGCCAGTTACCAGCAGGTTATGATGGAACAGGATACTGGTCACTTACAGTATATGCATTAGGATATTCTGATACTACAATTAATTTTGAAGCAACAGATGCCAATATAGTTAAGGTTAAAGAGCCTGCAAGTGAAGAAGATAAAGCAAAGCTCTCAGCAGTTATTGCAGCAGCAGATGACCTTAATGAAGCAGATTACACAGCCCAGTCTTGGGCAGCTATGAAGCTTGAGTATGAAGAAGCAGTTGATGCACTTGCGATTGCAGAATATAAGGCTGATGTTGAAGAAGCAACAGAGCACCTTACAGCAGCAATCAATGCATTAGTAAAGGTTGACGCAGGTACACCTTCTGGTTCAGAAGAGTCTGATAACACAACAGAAGCAGGTACTTCAGATACATCTGTATCAGATGTTAAGACTGGTGATGCAAATAATATGATGGCTTACATTGCAGCAGCAGTTCTTGCTTTAACAGCAGGTGTTGCAGTAACAGGCAGATGCAAGATTAAGAATGTAAGATAATTAAATACGCTTATATCACAATAAAACTATAAACAAGCCAAAGAACCGGGGCGGGGTGAATCCTTTTAGGGATTCACTTCCGCTCCGGTTCTTTGGTAGATAAATTAATACTTGGTGTGTCATAAAGCAGCTCATCAGTCTATACAGATAAAGCCTCCGCAATATCAACAAATACCGGTAAGCTTAGCTTAGTGTTTCCTGTTTCAATATGGCTTAAATGTGTTGTAGAAAGTGATTATCAATAGAGAGGACAATATTGCAGCAGGAAAACGGCTGGGAAACAACTATGTCCAGTATCAGGCTTTAAAATATAATTCATTTCATCTTCGGTTAAAACAAAATCAAATATATCCAGATTTTCTTTCATTCTGTTTTGAGTAAAGTTATCAACACCTATTGCTTTTATTCTGCCGGACTCATATAGTTTTTCCAATACTTTCCATTATGAATCGCCTGACCAACTGCTCTTTCAGAGACATATTGTCAAGTGTGTATGTCAGATTTTTATATATTCATCGTCATATATGGTGGAATGCATATAATTCCATCTTTTACAATTAAATTTCTTGGATGAATAATATAACTTTCCCCTATGCGCTCCTTGTATTTTTCTCTGAAATTATTTAATGAGGTCGTTTTGTATTGCTTTCCTGACTTCACTTCAATCGGAAACATCTTATATTTTAATCTGCTGTTATTGGAAATGATAAAATCTATTTCCATATCATTTCGATGCTTATTTTCATTATAGTGTGTATAAAAATATAATTTATGTCCATTTGCCACCAGCATCTGAGCTATTGCATTTTCATAAAGCATTCCTTCATTAATCTGTAATTTGCCTGCCAATATCTGTTTATATACTTCATCTTCAAGTAATTCATTCTCATCAAACGCATGGCTTACCAAAAGACCGGTATCTCCCATATAACACTTTACATAGCTTCTTGTCTCATTTAATGATAACCCTACATTAGGATCATTACATAAAAAACACTCATTAGATATCATAGAATCCGACAACCAGAAAAATGTTTCTTCGTACTGGTCTGCGTAACTACCATCCTGTAGCTTTTTGAATACAACTCTTTTTTCATGCTGTGACAGGAATCCAGGAATCTGGTCATAGATTGCAAGAACTTTGCTTCTATATCTCATATCTATCTTCATAATATCTTCCCGATACAATTTAAGAATATCCCTTTTTTCTTTATCCGCTTCTATAAAATCTTTTTTACTTTCAATAAATGCCACTACAGGCATAGGCATCCCACCAACAAGCATATACTGATGAAACAAAAGCATTGCCTGATTATGCATACTTCTTTCCAAAGGTTCCCTTTTTTCAAAGCATTTTTTTATATATTCAACCAGCAAATCTTCTTCTAATGCTATTGCAAATTCTTCGAAATCCAATGGATACATATTGATATTTCTTTCTTCTGACGGTATGACAATATTCTTTACATTTTCTCTGATAGATATCAATGAGCCAGTTTCGATATAATCATATCTTCCATCTGCAACCAAATATTTTATCGCAGCTCTTGCCTGTGGAAACATCTGTACCTCATCAAAAATAATAAGAGCGTTTCTCTCTGTCAGTTTTGTTCCAAAATGTGTCTGTAACAGCATAAAAAATGTATCCAGATCATTCAGATATCGCTCAAAATACATTTCGACTTCCTTATCTTTTTTAGCAAAGTCAATAAGGAGATAACTTTCATATTCATTTTTCCCAAATTCTTCGCAGATGGTAGACTTTCCAATACGTCTGGCGCCTTCTATCAGTAAAGCTTTTTTCCCCTGACATTCATTTTTCCATCCCAGTAGTTTTTTATATATTTTTCTTTTTAATATCATGGTTCCTCCAGATTATACGCATATATGTTAGTTCTGATTTTTATGATTATACGCATATTGTAATTTGTTTTTTGATTATGCGCAAGTATTATAACCCTATTTTTTATGATTATACGCGTGTTCTATAAAGTCATATGTTCATGCTTTTCCTCATTTCAAATCATAAATCTTACCTAATTATATCGGGAAAAGCAGTTTGTATTATATGCTGTGTTATTAATTTTCTGGAATTTGTGACGATATATTACATATAGCATAGTATTGATTCTAAACGGATTTTGAATTTATTTGCAGGGAGGCTTTTATATGGCAATTTCTCGTATTGTAAAATTTGAGATTCCTAGGTATTTAGAAAATTTAATAGATATAGTTATAGATAAATTTAATGAATAAGGAGAGAATAAATTTAAGTTTGTTTTATTCTGAGTCATCATCAAAGATAAATATATCTTCAACTGTTGTACCAAAAACCTTAGCTATATCCACTGCCAGCTTAAGGGATGGATTGTATTTGCCATTTTCAAGCTTACCAATGAAGTGAATGGAATGATGAAAGAGAGGACGATTAGCAAAACAGCAAAAGCAGAGGTAGATAAGCCATTTCCACAGGAAGCGAGCTTTCAGAGAAACTGTAGCTCTGGCAGAGCTTAATGCTCTGTTTAACATGGATGAAAATGGCGATGATGCGATTGGCATGGATGATGAAGCCGCAGAACCGACTTCATTGCAAGAAAAAACCCGCAGCAATGAAGGCTAGGGTGTCCGAGACACCTGCAGGAAGGGATGCAGCGGATAAGACAAAGGGGAAGGAAGTAATATAAATTTCAAAATTTTTATATTACAAAGCGGACATTTCCATAATAGAATAAAAGTAGAAAAGAATGCAAATTACATTGAGTAATAGGCAGAAGAACAGCCATACTAGGAGGTGTTTATATGGCAACTTCTAGTATCACGAAGAATTATAAAAAATAATCGGTTTAAAATTTGTTTTATCTGTTTGGATTAAACCGATTATTAAGCCAATTAATGCTAGAAATTGTTATAAATTAATACTTTTAATTGGTTTAATTTGGTCAAATTTAATTAATTTAAACCGATAATTTAACTAATTAAATCAGTGATAGTTGTTTTTGATATTTGAAAATAAATAGAGCAGGGCATGAGATTAAAGAATATTTTGATTATCGTAGACAATCTAGAAGAATCTGTCAGATTTTATAAGGATTTATTTGGATTACAGGTCATTTTGAAACAGGAAGGTAATGTAATATTGTCAGAGGGACTGGTATTGCAGGATGTTAATGTATGGTATGAAAGTACCCAAATACCTACAACATCTCATAACAATATGACCGAACTGTACTTTGAAGAAAATGATATGGAAGGTTTCATCAAGAAACTTGAATCCTATGATTTCTGTTTGAATTATGTTAATAAACTGACGAAACTTGAAGGAGGACAGAAGCTTGTGAGATTTTATGATCCGAGTGGAAACCTCATTGAGGTAAGAACTCCAGCAAATTACAATTAAAGTTGAATGGATTTGAGAAAGATATGCAGATATTTATAGATGCAGATGCATGTCCGGTAGTGGGCATTGTAGAAGCGATTGCGGAAAAATATAATACTCCAGCCACATTGCTGTGTGACACGAACCATGTATTATATTCAGATTATAGTGAAGTAATTGTGGTTGGCGCTGGGGCTGATGCGGTAGATTATAAGCTGATCAGTATATGTCATAAGGGAGACATTGTGGTATCTCAGGATTATGGTGTTGCTGCAATGGCGCTTGGAAAGGGTGCATATGCAATTCATCAATCCGGCAAGTGGTACACGGATGAGAATATTGATCGGATGCTTATGGAAAGACATCTTAATAAGAAAGCAAGACGAGGTTCTTCTAAGAATCATATAAAAGGTCCAAAGAAGCTGACAAGTGAAGATGATGAGCGTTTTGCACAGTCATTTGAGAAGCTTATGCTGATGGCACAGGCGAAGGAAGGTGAGCAAAATGGGACTGTTTAAGAAGAAAAAAGCTCAACAGTCATATGATAAGGAAAACAAAAAGCCTGTAATCAAAGCAAGCATTTGTAATGGCGAGCAGGTAGCAGGCTTTAAGGATATACATACAGGTAAGATAGAAGAGGTAATGCTGATAAAAAGTCCGACAGATCTCGAACATTTTAAGGCTATGTACGGAATAGATGAAGAGATAGTAAAGGAATACTGATTATGAATATACAGATGCATACTTTTCATTAAGCGAGATAAGGAAGATTCCGTCTTTATCGTTTTGTAATTTCTTAATATAGGCTTCTCCGTTAAGAGCGAAGATGCCGATTTCTCCATTAGCAACAGATTC
>PPYF01654325.1_pt1 | contig 10450 bp, 10 predicted proteins | sample 1559871 | NCBI WGS metagenome assembly PPYF01 (sample SAMN08240021, study PRJNA423297) | Human gut metagenome, whole genome shotgun sequencing project.
GGAATTGAACCCACAACCTGCTGATTACAAGTCAGCTGCTCTACCTATTGAGCTACGCCAGCATCATTACGACAAGATGTATTGTATCATCTGCCACACTAAGTGTCAAGAACTTTTCAAAACTTTTTTGAAAGTTTTGTTCGTTCTTCGCAGTCACCCTTAGTGCTATATCAATATATCATGAAAGTTTTTCTGACGCAAGTATTTTTTTAGAATTTTTCCAACTTCATTTTTGCCTCATAGGAACTCACATCTAAACTCACATATATAAATAGATTATTGCTAGAATAGCAACTATAATTCGATAATATCCAAACGACGCCAACGAGGATCTATTTAGATACCACAAAAAGCCTTTTACCGTTATATATCCCACTATATATGATACGACGGTGCCAATGATAAACATAATGATATCATTTAATCCCAATACATGTATGACACGCACTAAATCATACACACACACGATAATCATAACAGGCACAGCCATGATAAACGAAAAATCAGCTGCGGCCCTCCGTGTACAGCCGATAAGCATCCCCCCTGCAATGGTTGCGCCAGAGCGCGAAAATCCAGGCCATAGACAAAGCATTTGATATAGACCAATTTGAAAGCATTGATATATAGTCAAATTATTTACAGAATCCACCAATCGCCCAGATACTGTTCTTTTTTCCGCATAAATCATAAATATAGCACCTATAATAAGGCCTACTATAACGGGAATTGGTCCAAATAAATACTCTTTTATAATGTATTGCAATAGATATCCAGCCATTAATACGGGTAACATGCCCGCACTAATATGTAGCAAAGATACGCCGCGTGTTTTTATCCAATTTTTCCGTTTCAAAAAGCCGTTAAATGTACGTCTATAATGTGTATAAATAGCAAGGATGGCACCTATCTGAATAAACACTTCAAATACATCAGCATGTGTGCCTTCAAAATTGAGCATATGCCCAATAATAATCATATGACCTGTACTCGATACAGGAATACATTCTGTTATACCTTCTATAACACCTAAAATGAGGGCTATTACATATTGTTCCATGTCATTCACCTTCTTTCAAAATGTGGTCACAACGCATGGCAATATATAATGCCCTCATTAATTAATGTAACGCTAATTAATCAATAACCATAACACGCTCAGGTTTAGTGATTGTCACTACCGCATGTTTTGGATCATTATTGTGTTCTAAGTACAATTGATCACCTTCGAGATGACCACGCCCATCACGAGGTACTAACAAAAACTCTTCTTCAATAAGTTGTTTTGCCTCTAAGTACTTCCACCCTTTTTGTTCAGATAATTCACGAATCAATAAACTTTTACCAGAACCAGGACCACCAACGATAAACAATATGCGTTCATCATTATTTTGAATTTGTTCCCACCGTTCTTTCACATCTTGTACAGTAACCATATCCTTGCCTCCTCACATAAGATGACCTATTTAACAGGTCTGTCAGACAACATCACTGATTTGATATATTGATTTTTATCATCTAAGGCGAACTGCAAATAGGAATTATTCGACCTTGGATTTTTATATTCATATACCGTAGCCGTTCCCGTACTAGTTGTAGATTCAGCAATACGTGTCGGCATACCATATACAAAGAGCAATAAATATTTAGTATCACCCATAGCGATACCACGACGTGTTGGTGTGTAGACATTTAATAAAACGCGATTAATAAGCGAATTACCGTCAACACTAACACCATATTCATTATAGCCTATGAACGTAGACCCAAACAGCATTCCCTGTGTACGCCATTCACCATTTGCATCATTTACAAAATGCTGATTCAAATGCAATCCGCGTAGTACAAAGTCATCCTCAGTCAACTGACCGGCATGGAAGGAATACATACGCGCCTTAGGCAACCCAAATCGAGACCATACTTGACCATCCAAAATATCAACAGCCTCTACCGTATTATTTTTAATGGTGAAAGCCACATAGAACTTTCCATTTTGAATAGTTTCTGGTAATTGGCTATTATTATTTGTATTCGCTACGGAAGAAGAAAATTCCTTTTTTTCTGACCATGAATTTTCGGAATGCCCTTCATATAAGAAGATATATGACTCATCAGTCTGATTTCGCCACATCGCATTGGGGCTACCATAGGAGAAAATCATTTCCATACGAGAACTGCCTACGCCGATATCACGAATTGTAACCAATCCTTTATCAGTAGTATGAAGATTAGTAATAGTACCAACAGGGAATAAATAGGTCGCACCTTGTCCACGCAACTGATTATCTACTAAACGCGATTTATCTGGGCCTGTATACACAGTTATATCTATATCTTTTTCATGATACGTTGTGAATACACCCTTCACCGTCTTTTGAGCAGATGGACTAGGTACATACACATCACCAACGCGATAAACCGGTCCAATACTTGTACCATCTTCAGACTCAGGCTTTTGAGCCAGACTATAGTCATCCTCATCACCAAGCGCTTGTAAATTATTAGACGTATAAGAACGTCCGATATCTGCTAGATTATTTTTTGAATCTTGTGGCATAACACCATCATTTTCACTAGCAGCTTGCCAATACTGTAAGGAGTCACCAAAAGCAGTGACAGCCAACTGTTCTGCTAACCAACCTGTTTTCGAAGATTCATCAGTAGCAGGAGCTTTCACAACAGCTACTGCATTTTTTACTTCCGGTATTGTTGGTCCTGCATCAACGGCCCCCACCGATGCGGTTCCTAAAGCACTTAATACTGCCATCGTCAATGCAGTACGAGATAACATATGTTTCATTAACGTTTCTCCATTTGTTCTCTAATCCATGTTAACCAAGGCGCCAATCCATCCTTAGCAGTACAGCTAATTTCAAATATATAGCCTTGAGGATTTAAATTACGAATATCTTTAATGGCTTTATCTTTATCGAATGGCACATATGGCAATAAGTCAATCTTATTGAGCAATATAGCTTTTGATTCCTTAAAAATAAGAGGATATTTCAAAGGCTTATCTTCACCTTCTGTAACAGATAAAACGGTAACCTTCATCGCCTCACCAATATCGAACTCAGCAGGGCATACTAGATTACCTACGTTCTCGATAATAATCATATCGAGTTCATCAAGATCTAAATCAGTTATAGCATCTTGAATCATATTAGCATCTAAATGGCAACCCCCAACGGTATTAATTTGTATAACAGGCACACCTAGGGCATGAATACGTTCTGCATCCTTAGATGTAAATAAATCACCTTCGATAACAGCTAATTTATAGTCTTTAACTAAATCTTGAAGTGTTGCTTCTAGCAAAGAGGTCTTTCCGGCCCCTGGAGAGCCCATTAGATTAAAGACAAATATATTTTTTTCTTTAAATACTTGTTGTAACGATGATGCAATGGCATCATTTTTCGCCAACACATTTGTTTTTACTTCTACTTGCATATATACCTCAATCTATATCAATAGATGTTACTTGTAATTCGCGACCACCTATAGTATTTACAAAATGGCTTTCACAATGAGGACAGATGAATTTGTAATCTTGTACATCAAATATCGTATCACAATCTAAGCATTGCCCTTTAATAGGAATCGTATGAATATCGATTTTTGAATGCTCTGCCGGCGTATTCTTTGTAACGGCATCCCAGCAGAATAAGAGTGCATCAGGTTCTACACCACTCATCAACCCCAAATCGAGTTGCACAGAATGAACGATAGACGCATCATTGTTCTTCATGGTCTCTAAGGCAATATCTAAAATACCCTCAGCGATTGACATTTCGTGCATGGTACGCCTCATAAACAGCTTCTAACATCATTGTAGTCGTAACAGAGCCCACACCACCTGGTACAGGTGTGATAGCCGAAGCTACCGTGCTCACCGCCTCATAATCAACATCCCCTACTGTTTTTCCGTCTAATTCATTAATGCCTACATCGATAACAACAGCGCCAGCTTTCACCATGTCGGCTGTAATCATATGTGCTCGGCCAGCAGCAGCAATCACGATATCAGCTTGTTGTACATGGTTTGCTAAGTCAGCCGTACGAGAATGGCAAATAGAAACCGTAGCATGACGTTCAAGCACCATCAACGCTACCGGTTTGCCAATCACTTGGCTACGACCAACAACGACCACATGTTTACCTTCTAAAGGAATATCATAATGATCCAAGATTGCTAGGCATGCCTTCGCAGTACAAGGTGCAAAACCACCTTTACCAGCTGTAACAAGACCGATGTTATAAGTAGTAAGACCATCGATGTCCTTCTTAGGATTCAATGCATCGATTAATTGCTCTGTATCAATTTGTTTTGGCATCGGCATGAGTGGCAATATGCCATGCACCGCATCATCATTATTCAAAGCCATCAATGCATCATATACCTCTTGATGCGTAGCTGTACTTGGTAGTTGCTTACGCACGAAACCATAGCCAAAATTTTTGGCCGTTTTCTCCATGAAGTCCGCGTACATGTTAGCGCCATGATCATCACCAACGAGCAATACAGCCATTGTAATTGTACCGGACTCTAGACCAATCATCTTCTCTTGTAAAATCGCTTTATGTGCATCAGCCACAGCTTTACCACGTAATTCTATCATGTATATCTCCATTCATTATCTCAAGGATAAACCACATATAAATTCATGTAAAAAGGTGCCTATAGAGGCACCTTTAGTTTTCTCTTATTCTATTATATAACGTTTTGTCTATAGTTGCAGTTACCTATCCTGCGACTAATGACTAAATTGAACCACAATAGGTGTACCAGGAGATACTACGGTTCCCGGTAATTGTTCCTGTGAAATCGCCTTACCAGTACCATCTGGTTTAAAGTATAACCCCGCCGTATGCAACCAATCACGTACCTCTCCAAATGTATAGCCTCTAAAGTCTGGCAATACTACACTGCCATCACCATTAGGTTTTACTGCTGGAAGTTTGGCCGCTGGTACAGCCGCTACAGTAGCGCCATCCTTAACGGAAGGTGACATTTGGTAATACCGCACTAATTGAGACACGATATTCTTAAATACTGGGGCCGCAATTTGACCACCATAGATAGAACCTTTTTTATGATCATCGATGGCAACAAGAACAACAAATTTAGGATCTTCTACCGGACCAAAGCCTATAAAGGATGCGATATAACGTCCTGCTAAATAGCCGCCATTTTTAGTGTCTAACTTTTCAGCAGTCCCTGTTTTGCCTCCAAAGTGATAGCCTTCAACCATCGCTTTAGTACCGCCACCTTCAGAGACTTCTTTTTCAAGAATATCCGCAATCGTTTTAGCCGTTTCTTCTGGTATTGGTTGCCCCACAACTTCAGGGTCAGTAGTACTAGTTACCTCACCTTTTATATTGCTGTAAGATTTAACAATATGTGGTTTCATCATGCTACCACCATTAGCTATAGCGCCAAAAGCACGGACCATTTGCAATGGTGTTACCGCAATACCTTGACCGATGGACATGGTTGCTACATCAAGCTTACTCATATCATCAGGATTATATAAGATACCATCACCTTCACCAGGCAATTCAATACCTGTTTTAGAACCAAATCCATAGTTACGAACATATTTAGATAATATATCCGCGCCTGTAGTGGTACCAATTTCTGCCATACCTGTATTGATGGAGAACTTCAAAATATCGATCAATCGAACAGGACCATAGCCTTCACCATTCCAGTTTTGCATAACATGTCCATTGGCCGCAAAGGAACCTTTGTCGTTATACACTTGGTCTAGTTTCCATTTACCTGATGCCAATGCAGCAGATGCAATAATCGGCTTAAATGTAGAACCTGGTTCATACAAATTTGTTACTGCAATATTCTTAAAAACTTCCTCTGAACCTTGACTATAATGATTTGGGTCATAGGTTGGGCGGTTCGCCATCGCCAAGATTTCACCCGTTTTAGGATCCATAACAATAACGCTAGCATGTTTAGCGCCTGTATCTTCCATGGCTTTATCAAGAGCACGTTCTGCTATAAATTGAATACTTGCATCAATCGTTAGTGTCACACTCTTACCCTTATCAGGTAAATATTTAGATAGTACGGAGCCAAAGATGGCATTCCCCTTTCTATCTGTTGCAACTAGTTCCTTTTGGATACCGCCCTTCAATTCATCATCTAGCACCATTTCAAGACCATCAAGGCCTTTATCATCGGTACCGACAAAGCCGAGCACTTGTGCGGCCAAATTACCATTAGGATAATATCGTTTAGACTCTTCTACAAAATTAAGACCTTCTAAATTTTTATCCTCAATCAATTGGGCTACCGCTTTCGACTTTTCTGGTTCCATCATACGGTCAATCCATACGAACGCAGTATCCTCTTGTAATGATTTCACAATGTCCTCTTTTGACATCGTCACATATGGCGCTATAAGTTCAGCAACTTCACTAGGCGATTGCTTAATCATCTTAGGATCCGCATATAGGGATTTTGTAACCACACTCATAGCCAATGGTCTTCCATTGCGGTCATAAATCGTACCGCGCGGAGATTGTAATTTTCTATCCACTTGCACTTGGCTCAAATTCTTCGCCTGCAAATCAGACTTATCTATTATTTGTAAAAAGAATAAGCGCCCCACTAATACGATAGCAATACACAGTAATACGCGTACCGTATATTCAATTCGCTTATTATCATTCCCTGAAATATTCATTATGGTCTCCCACTCAATATATTACTTCGATGACCTCTGCAACTTATGGATAAGCGCTTCATATAAATCATCCGGTGTATTGTTAACGACACCATTTTGCACCTGTTGCATCAAATATTGTAACCCTTTCGCCACATTATCGCCACAGGCTTCTAGAACGCGGTTGTCATAGTTCAAATCTTTTGTATGTACAGGCATTTCTAGGCTTAAATCAGCCATGCATTCCCCGAACGCCAATGTACCATCAGTAACGGAATATGGCTTACCACAACCAAGGACGTCGGCCGCACAAACCTTCGCCAATTGCAACCACGCTTCCCGCATACTTTGACTATCTCTAAACTCGCCACTTCGAATTTCCTTGCGCATCCATTTTTTCTCATCTGCCTCTTCATTTTGCACGAAGAAATGAAAGCGCATATGATTTTTAACAATCCACGAAACGCGACTAGTAAATTTCTTATTATAGCCAAGACGAATCAATAGGTCATAGGCCATCTCCGCGCCTAGATTATCATGACCTCGGTCGGTATAGCGTCCATTGATAACTTGCCTAATGGTAGGCATTCCCTTTGCCACATCATGTAATAGGGCGCCCCAACGAAGGGTTAAATCAGGTTCCGTTTCCGAAACGACAGCCAATGTATGATACCATCCATCAAATTCGTGAAACGCCTTTTCTTGAGGCAATCCCACCAAATGATATAGCTCTGGCAATATAGGAACCTCTTTAATTCCCCCATTTTCAACGACGCGGCACGAACATTCTGCCAAGCGCGATTGGACGAGTACATCTAGCCCTTTTGCAACTGCTGGTTCCAATAATAACCGGTCTAATTCATTGCGCACTCGTTCTAGTGAAAGCCCCGATACACGGTGGAATGCTTTTGGCATGGCCTCTAATAGGGATTTATCCGGAAGAAAATCGAGTTTTGCAACGAATCGGCAAGCTCTAAATAATCGCAGTGCATCCTCTTGGAACCGTTCCGTTGGATTCCCGATGGTGCGCAAAACCTTATGCTTAATATCTCGGCGTCCACCGACTAGGTCGATAACTTCTTTATAGCGATTCATCGCCATACCATTAACGGTAAAATCGCGACGTTTTACATCTTCTTCGAGCGTATCTGCATAGATGACTTCTTCAGGGCGATGGCTATCTGCCCCATATCGTTCCTTGCGATACGTAGCCACTTCATAATGTTTTCCATCTACAATGGCCACTACCACACCGAAGGACTTACCTATGATGCCTGTGGTTTCAATATTCGCATCACCTAAAACAGAGATAACCTGTTCAGGTCGGGCAGATGTAACGATATCAAAATCGTGTGGCTTTACATGCATGAGCATATCTCGCACAGCGCCGCCAATAATGAAAGCCTCAAAGCCCGCTTCTTCTAAAATTGTCAGCAAACGTATAGCCTGTTCCATACATCTACCCTCCCTTCTATTTATCTTTTTATTGTACTACAAATAGGGTTATGAAAAAAGGCTCACATATAGTAAGCACCATGTATATATGAGCCTATATATGTGAACCTTCTCTATGTCTATAACTACAATGAGCGAACCTTATCCGCTATGGCAAGACCTGTTTGTGTAACAGCTAAGCCACCATCACTTGTTTCACGAAGCGCTGCTGGCATAGCACGACCAATATTATTCATCGCCTCAATCACCTCATCGGTAGGTATTTGACTTTCAATACCAGCCAGTGCGAGTTCAGCGGCCGTAATGGCATGAACAGCATATACGCCATTTCGTTTCACACACGGCACCTCAACTAAACCTGCTACAGGATCACAAGCAAGGCCTAGTAAATTTTTCATACACAATGATACGGCATGCCCGACCTGACGAGCAGTACCGTCCATCATTTCTACAATGGCAGCTGCCGCCATACATGCAGCCGTACCAATCTCGGCTTGACAACCACCGACTGCACCGGCTACACAAGCGCGATTAGCAACCACATTCCCTACGCCTGATGCGGCGAGGAATCCTTTCACTAAGACATCTCTGTCCAGTTTATATTGCTCAGCCACGGCCTGAATGGCACCAGGCATAACGCCACAAGAACCGGCCGTTGGGCAAGCTACAATTCTGAACATTTTCGCATTAGCTTCGTTGACCGCAATAGCATAAGACATCGCCTTATAAGCAGTTTCACTCATGAATAATGGTTTCCGTTCCATTAAACGAGCCGCATCACCACCAGACATATTTGACTGGGTCCGTTGTAAATGACGCAAACCATCGTGAATAGAGGACTCAAAAATACTTAATCGATGCTTAATTTCTTTAACGATTTCCTTTTCACTACGATCATACTGTTCTAGCTCACTGCGCAATACCACATCACCAAAGGATATATTATTCTCTTCGCTAAGGCGGATAATATCAGCTATCGTTTCATATTCGTAACTCATCATATCCTCCTATAGGGCCTCAAAGGTCATCACATCTTGGATGCCTGGGCATTCACGCATAAATTGTACTGTAATAGGGTTTACAACGGAATCTGTAGTAATTACCATAACCGCGTCCTTGTATTTACCCTTTCTAAACACGCGCATGGACGCAATGTTGATATCCGATTCACTCAAGGCCTGACTAATGAGAGAAATCGCACCTGGTCTATCCTCATGGAATACAACAAGGGTAAATTCATCGCCCGTAATAGACATATCATTGCCATCAACCTCGGTAACCATGATTTGACCACCACCAATGGAACGACCTACGACGGACATATGACGATTATGGTCACCGTACAAATCAAACTTAACCACATTCGGATGACCTATATCGAGGGGTGATTCGATGAAAGTATAGTCTAAACCCGCTTCACCTGCGAGTTCCTTCGCATTACGGATGCGTTTATCATCCTCTTTGAATCCTAGTAAACCACCCAATAAGGCACGATCTGTACCATGCCCTTTATATGTTTTTGCAAATGACCCATACAAGGTCATTTCAACCCTCTTCGGCGTATTCCCAAATATACAACGAGCCATCTTGCCAAGCCGTGCCGCACCAGCAGTATGCGAACTAGATGGGCCAATCATAACAGGGCCGATAATATCAAAAATACTGTTCATAATGAACCTCTATGCATATATAAATAAAGATATAATCTAATTCTTATCTATAGTATAGCAATCAATATCGAGGCTTGTCTATATGCACAATAGAGGTATGTTTGTCCACTTATGACAAACACACCTCTGTTCCATTAATTAACTATTAATATAACTCAGCCAAGAAAATAATAGCAAATCCCCATAGTACAACCCCATATGTCGTATTTATTTTGACGACAAAAAAGGCTATACCATCCGAAGATGGCATAGCCTAATTTATATAGCAACAGCCCGAATCATATAAGAGAGAGGGGATTAGGGCCGCTGTTATCAGGTTTTAATCCGATTAGCCCAAGATAGCTTTCATATCAGCTTCTGGAGTTGTAATTGGATGTAATTGGAATTTTTCTACCAAAATGTTCAATACATTGCTGGAGAAGAATTTAGGCAAGGAAGGTCCGATGTAGATGTTGCGGATACCCAATGCCAACAATGTTAACAAGATACATACTGCTTTTTGTTCGTACCAGGACAATACCAATGTTAATGGCAAGTCGTTTACGTCACATTCAAATGCACCAGCCAAAGCTACTGCTACTTGAATAGCGGAGTAAGCATCGTTACATTGACCCATATCAAGGATACGAGGGATACCACCGATTT
>PPYF01029151.1_pt1 | contig 10449 bp, 15 predicted proteins | sample 1559871 | NCBI WGS metagenome assembly PPYF01 (sample SAMN08240021, study PRJNA423297) | Human gut metagenome, whole genome shotgun sequencing project.
CTGTTGAGAAGTATGGTGTTTCCTACCAGCAGATCTATTCTTGGGTCAGAAAGTTCGAGAAGGACGGTTCTAACGGTCTCCTAGATCGTCGTGGAAAAGGTCTTACAAGTAAACCAAACCTTACTCCAGAAGAAGAGTTACGCCTCAAAATCAAGCAACAGGAAGAGCGGATTAAGTATCTTGAAATGGAGAACGGCCTGCTAAAAAAGTTAGAAGAAATCAAACGACGAAACCGACGGTAAGACTTGGTCGGCACTTGGAAACCTTCCAAGCGATTAAAGAATATGCGGATGAGTATGAAGAGGTTTCTATCAGCCACTTGTGCCATATTCTAAAGGTATCTCGCTCAGGCTATTACAAGTGGTTACAACATCAAGAAACAACTTCTGAACAGGAAAATTTAGGCTTGATGGATATCATCAAGAAACTTCATAGCCAGCATAATGGTATTCTTGGTTATCGTCGTATGACGCTATTTGTCAATCGCAAGCTTGAAACAAACTACAACAAGAAGCGGATTCGACGCTTGATGCACATTCTAGGTCTACGTTCCATTATCAGAAGAGCCAAGGGCTATTGTACTAAAACTAGCTTTGTCAATGTAGAGGACAACATTCTCAATCGTAATTTTACAGCCACTGCTCCAAATCAGAAATGGTGTACAGATGTGACTTTCTTGAAGTACGGTTTCAGCTGTAAAGCCTATTTGAGTGCTATTAAGGATCTTTACGACGGCTCAATTGTCGCCTATGTAGTTGGTCAATTTAATGATAACGAATTGGTATTGGAAACACTTCGTAAAGCACAAAAAGCTAATCCTAATGCGACACCATTAATTCACAGCGACCGAGGTTCGCAGTATACTTCGAAAGATTATTACCGTTTAACTACCCAGTATCAGATGACCCGCTCCATGTCTCGTGTTGGTAAGTGTATTGACAATGCACCAATTGAGAGTTTCTTTGGGCACTTTAAGACGGAGTGCTATGATTTGAAGAAGTATAAGACTTTTGAGGAGCTAGTTTCAGATATTGATGCCTACATCTATTTTTACAATCATCAACGTTTTCAAGAGCGCAATAACGGCCTTGCCCCTCTTGAAATGAGGAACAAGGCCGTCGCCTAATATTTTATTATTTCATTGTCCACTTGACAGGGAGCTGTTCATCCAATTCAATAAGGTATTGCTTAAGGTCATCTTTAATTTGAGGGTGTTTAAGTGCGTAATCAATAGACGTCTTCATAAAGCCAAATTTGTCACCGACATCATAACGATCTCCTGTAAATACACGAGCAAAGACGCGTTGTGTTTTGTTAAGAGTATCGATAGCATCAGTCAATTGGACTTCATTCCCAGCACCTGGTTCTTGATTTTCTAAGATACCGAAAATCTCAGGTGTTAAAAGGTAACGTCCGATGATAGCAAGATTACTCGGTGCATCTTCTGGATTTGGTTTTTCAACGAAAGTTTCAACGCTGTAACGTCCATTTTCGCCTTTACCCTGAGGAGCGATTACACCATAAGCAGAGACTTCTTCAGAAGACACAGGCATAACCGCAATAGTAGATGCATGTGTCTCCTCATAATCGTTGATAAGTTGTTTAGTCAAAGGTACCGCTTTGTCGTTAGTAATATCCATGAGGTCGTCACCAAGCATGACAACAAAAGGTTCATTTCCGACAAATGCTTTGGCTTGGAGAACAGCATCTCCGAGACCACGTGGGTGACTTTGACGGATAAAGTGGAGATTCATAGAAGTGGTATCATTAACCAATTTCAACAAGTTAGTCTTACCTTTTTGTTCCAAGTTATATTCTAATTCGAAGTTTGAGTCAAAATGGTCTTCGATAGAGCGTTTTGATTTACCGGTAACAACCAAGATATCTTCAATACCAGACTTAAGAGCTTCTTCAACGATAAATTGGATGGTTGGTTTGTCAACGATTGGCAACATTTCTTTGGCCAATGCTTTAGTAGCGGGTAAAAAGCGTGTTCCGAGTCCTGCAGCGGGGATGATAGCTTTTCTAACTTTTTGATTTTTCATGATAACTCCTTAGATTTTTTATTTTTTATCCCATTCATTTTCAGAGCGCAATTCATTGGACATCATATCGAGAATAGATTCCTTGATATCAGCACCCTCATAGATAGATTTGTAGATTGCTGTTGTAATTGGCATGTAGACGCCAAGTTCTTGAGCGATTTCGTAGGCAACCTTAGTGGTTGAAATTCCTTCGATAACCATACCCATGTTACGTTCAATGTCTTCTAGTTTTTCGCCACGACCAAGCGCATATCCGGCACGCCAGTTACGTGAATGGATAGAAGTTCCAGTAACGATGAGGTCGCCAACGCCAGATAGACCGCTGTAAGTCAAAGGGTCAGCTCCGAGTTTTACACCAAGACGAGTGATTTCTGCCAGTCCTCGAGTAATTATGGCTGCCTTAGCGTTGTCTCCATAGCCCATACCATGGAGAGCACCAGCACCGACTGCGATAATGTTTTTAAGGGCACCGGCTGTTTCAACACCAATCACATCAGAGTTAGTGTAGAGACGGAAATAGCTATTACTAAAAATACCTTGGACATACCTTGCTGTTTCAAGGTCCTTAGATGCTGCTGTAATCAGGGTGATGTCACGAACAATAGTTTCTTCAGCATGACTTGGGCCAGATACAACGACAATCTCACTTCGCATTTCCGAAGGAATCTCCTCTTCAAGGATTGTAGAGAGGCGTTCGTGTGTTCCTGGTTCCAAACCTTTTGAAGCATGCATGACAACAACTTTGTGGTCTAAAAGTTCGGCAACTTGCTTAGCAACTAAGCGAGTGACCTTAGTTGGAACAACAAAGAGAATAGCATTAACACTATCTAGGGCTTCAGATAGCTCTTTGTAGGCTTTAATGTTTTCATCCAAAATCACATCTTTAAAATAGCGGGTATTGGTATGTTTTTCGTTGATTTCATCAATTTGTTCAGGGATGTTTCCCCAAATACGGACCTCGTGTCCGTTATCGTTGAGTACCTGAGCGAGAGCTGTTCCCCAAGAACCAGGGCCCAAGACAGCGATTTTTTGTTTTTTCATCATTCGGTCTCCCTTTATGTCCTTTCTAACAAAGCAGAAAAAGACTATATTCTTTCTCATTATAGCATAAGAGAAGCGAGTTTGTCTTGTCCGCTCTGTTAGGAAGATTGCTGGCTATTTATTTTTTAGCCAATTTTTAGCAATGTGGCCTCCAATGAGAGCAGCCATAAGAGTTCCCGCCAATCAGGATTAGAGCATGATTGGCTATGAATGGGACCATAACTTGGTCTACCTAATCTTGTGTTTTGCCTTTAGCTAAGAGTTGTGCACTGTAGGCTTTAGGAGCTAGCCACATGGTCACTATAGGTGCCAAGTTTCCCAGAGAAAAGACCATATAGGAAAGTAGATTTACTTTATCATTCTCATAGTTCTCATAGTTGCCCTTCTTGGCGAGTAAGTCAGCGCCAAGGCCAGCCAGCAAACTTGGAAGGAAGGTTAGGACAAAGTGACCAGAGGTAAAGAAGAAGATGGATATGAAGAGACCAAGGCAGGTAACAGCTCCAAATTGTTTGGTCTTTTGGATTAGCCCTAAATAAACCCAGCCCGAAAAGATAGCCACCAAGGCAGGTGTGTGGTACATGTTTTTGACTTTAAAAAAGATTAAATCAATCGCAACTGCAATGGTTAGGCATATAAAATACAGTAGAAGAGCTCGGCAAGTTTGTTTGATAAATATCTTTTGACGCATCTAGCCTCCTAATCGATGTGAGTTGTTTTGGTTTTATTGAGCCAAGAGTATGCCAAACCAATGAAAATACCGCCACCAATCCAGTTGCCGAAGAAAACGATTACCCACTGATGTAGAATATTTGCTAATGTGAAATTGTCCACAGCATCACGGATACCGTTGAAACCGAGTAACATGAAAGATGCAAAGTTTGCAATCAAGTGTTCATTCACCAAAAAGACAAACATGAAGATAGCTGATAGGGCAATGAAAATCTTGGCAGACTCTTCTTTGAGGAGCATATAGCCCAAGATAGCAAGGTTGACGAACATACTAGCAGTAATACCTTCTGTAAAGTTCATCCAATCTGTTTTTCCAAGCTTAGTTGAGACAGCAGTTACCAAGAAACTCTTATCTGTCAGATGATTGAAAGAGAAGGATTGGTTGAAGAACCAGGCCAAGATAAGGACACCAACAAAATTAAAGAAGGTACAGTAGAGGAGGATGGTAAAACCTTACTCCATTTGATTTTACCATAATAGGCACCACTAGTAAGGAACATCATGTTTGAAGTGGCTAACTCTCCGTTGAAAATGAGAACGAAGACCAATCCGGATAGCAAAGATAAAGGCAAAGACGAAGCGAGAAAGAGCTGGGCTAGCTGCACCAATAATATCAGCGCCAATAATTCCTACAGCAGTTGATATGATAAGATAAACGCCGGCAAGCATAGAACGTAAGGCATAGCGACCAAGGCTTTCGTTAAAGAGAGCTTCTTTTTAGCGCAAGCAGCAAAAACTTTTTCTTGGAATTGAGACATAAGTTTACCTATAAGTAGTGTGACATGGAGCATGAATAGATACATATGCTCGGGTGAATGTTAATCTAAGATGACCATGAAAAAAGTTAGGATATTTTGTCCCAACTTTTCCAAGTCTTAGTATGAGGACGCTCCAGATGTGGCATCTGCGGCTGGCGATGCATCGCCAGCGTGACCACTAGCGTCTGATGCCCCAGATGTTGCGTCGCTACCGCCATGGCTAGTTGCAGCCGGTGCAAAAGGATCGCTTCCTCCGACAAGGCCGTTGACCAGTTGTTTCGAGATACCAGTCAAGCCATGGTTTAAAGTTAAAGACGATTTCATTGATTCCTGCATAAGAACCATCATCATAGTACACAGCTTGATAGTTATGCGTATTGATAACTCCTTCAGGCGAACCAGGTACAATTGTACGCACATATTCTTGGTTGCCGTTACGAAGGGTACCGATAACCCATTCCACATTCTTCATACGAGCTGGTGGAAGTGAACCGTGAACTGTTGACATACGGCTACCTGATTGAGACGGTACATGTTTAGCTAACATGGTATCAGGATCTTGATGGGCATTATTGTAGTAGAGGAACTGGTTGTTATCATCGGCATAGGTTAATTCAAACGGCATAGCCTTGAGGAACATGTCAATTTGGTTAACCGTCAAAATACCGTGATCTAGTTTAACATAAGTATCACCAGATACTGCACCAGTGATCTCAGCTACTTTTTCGACCCATTCTGGATCGTCATGATCAACCTCGGTAACAGTTGTAGCGATTGGTTTGTCACAATCCAAGTCTTCAGGTTCAATTGGTTTTGGTCTTTTCAATTTAGAAACCACTCCTACGTATTGGATGAAATTATCTAAGCATTGTTCAAGGAAGTTAATAGTACCTTCATTGGTAATGTTACCCTCAAGGTCAAAGGCTTCTTTGGCTTTTCCAAGCAAGAATTAATTACCCGGAAGAGTATAAGCATTGACGCCAGGTGCTTCAAGGATTTTACGCAAATGCACTTAGGCACGTGAAGTTCCTTGGTCGTAGTAAGAAGCACCAACAATCATAACTGGTTTGTTTTCAAATGGGTGCACTTCGAATGAGAGCCATTCTAATACTGACTTAAGTGCTGCAGAGATAGTGTGGTTGTGTTCAGGTGTAGCTATGATAACACCATCAGCGCGTGTAATTTTGTTATTAAGTAAGCGAAGTTGGAAACTTTCATCCCATTTTTCATCTTGATTAAACATAGGGACTTCATCAATTTCTAAAACTTCAAGTTCAAATTTAATTTTAAAATGTCTTCTGATAAATTCGAGAAGTTTACGGTTATATGATTGATCATAATTTGCTCCAACGATTCCAACAAATTTCATAGTTTATATTCTCCTGTCTTATAGGCTTTCCCAGTCGAAGTCTTCAGCTTCTTTATGTAGTAACTCTGTAGCATGTGAGAGTTTACCAGTAATTTTGACGTAGAGACGGAAGTCATCGAAAATAGCATCTAATTTTTTGATGACATCAAGGTCAACTAAATCGCCGTTGCTATCAAAAGCTTGAAGGGAATGTGAGATCAAGAATTCGTCTGGGAGCACATTAGCTTTGATTTCTGGAGCATTCAAAATTTGACAAAGTTGTAGCTGTGCACGAGAAGCTCCTAGAGTTCCATAAGATGCCCCTGTAATCATAACAGGCTTATTCAATAGAGGGAAAACTCCGTATGAGAGCCAAGCTAAAGCATTCATGAGAACAGCCGGAATTGAGTGATCATACTCAGGTGTTCCAATGATGACACCATCAGCTTCATCGATTTTTTTAGCGATTTCTAGTGCACTTTCTGGCAATCACTTATTAGCAGGTTTGTTAAAGACAGGAAGATCTTTGATTTCTACAAGTTCAATTTCTGCCTTATCTGCAAAATGCTTCTGAATATATTGCAATAATTGTCTATTAGTTGAACGTTTTGAATTCGTACCAACAAGTCCGATGAATTTCATGACAATTCTCCTTAAAAGTATTATATCTAGTATCATGTTAGCGTTTTCCTAGATAAAAGTCAATTTTCGTTTGATGAGAATACGATTAGACTATTACTTTTGTCATCTTATTCCGAATAGATTATAATAGGATAGATTTAGAAAATATTCTTCTTAATTCAGTGTAGATGATGTTACAAGAATTAGTTAACTGATGTATTGAAAGGAAAAATAATGACTAAAATTCGTGGATTTGAACTTGTATCAACCTATAACAATCAGGACTTACTTCCAAAGCGAGAGACTGCCCATGCAGCTGGCTATGATTTAAAGGTTGCGGAGAATACTATGATTTCTCCTGGGGAAATTGTTCTCGTACCAACAGGTGTTAAGGCTTACATGCAACCTGGTGAGGTTCTCTATCTCTATGACCGTTCCTCTAACCCTCGTAAAAAAGGTCTGGTCTTAATCAACTCAGTTGGAGTTATTGATGGCGATTACTATGGAAATCCCGGAAATGAAGGACATATCTTCGCCCAGATGAAAAATATTACTGACCAGCCTGTGACTCTTGAAGTTGGTGAGCGCATCGTTCAAGGTGTCTTTATGCCCTTCTTGATTGTTGATGGAGACGAAGCAGATGGGGTTCGAACTGGTGGGTTCGGGTCAACTGGAAAATAGAAGAAATTTGCGGCCGGATTGCTGGTTATATCTTCTCATATCTTTGAGCAGCGTAGGGCTTCTTGCTTAACCAATCTGGATTTAAAAGAGTTTTTCTAGAGAAATCGTGCTAAAACTAGAGCTTATAGGAGTAGATGGCAATGTCTGAGTTTATCATGAAAGGAAAGGATTAGAATCATAGCTAAGAAAAAATCAACTTTTGTTTGTAGAGAATGTGGCTACAATTCACCCAAATATCTAGGGCGCTGTCCCAATTGTTCTTCTTGGTCCTCTTTTGAGGAAGAGGTTGAGGTGCAGGAGGTTAAAAATGCCCGTGTCAGTTTGACGGGTGAAAAGTCCAAACCTACTAAGTTAAAAGAAGTCTCTTCAATTAGTTATGCCCGCATAAAAACCGATATGGACGAGTTTAACCGTGTTTTAGGTGGCGGTGTGGTTCCGGGGAGTTTGGTTCTTATTGGAGGAGATCCAGGAATAGGGAAATCGACCCTCCTCTTACAGGTGTCAACACAGCTGGCTAACAAGGGAACTGTCCTCTATGTTTCTGGGGAAGAATCGGCCGAGCAAATCAAATTGCGGAGTGAACGTTTAGGTGATATTGATAACGAATTTTATCTGTATGCTGAGACCAATATGCAAGCAGTCCGTAGTCAAGTGGAGGGTATCAAACCCGATTTCCTCATTATTGATTCTATTCAGACCATCATGAGCCCAGAGATCTCTGGCGTTCAAGGTTCTGTTTCCCAGGTTCGTGAAGTAACTGCCGAACTCATACAGATTGCCAAAACCAATAACATTGCCACTTTTATTGTTGGGCATGTGACCAAGGAGGGACAGCTGGCTGGACCACGTATGTTGGAGCACATGGTGGATACTGTGCTTTATTTTGAGGGGGAACGTCATCATACCTTCCGTATTCTGAGGGCAGTTAAAAACCGTTTTGGTTCAACCAATGAGATTGGTATTTTTGAAATGCAGTCAGGTGGTCTGGTCGAGGTACTAAACCCTAGCCAAGTTTTCTTAGAAGAACGCCTAGACGGTGCCACAGGTTCTGCCATTGTTGTCACAATGGAGGGGAGTCGACCTATCCTAGCTGAGGTTCAAGCTTTGGTGACACCGACCGTCTTTGGTAACGCAAAGCGGACAACGACGGGACTGGACTTTAACCGTGTCAGCCTTATCATGGCTGTCTTAGAGAAACGTTGCGGCCTTCTTCTCCAAAATCAAGATGCCTATCTCAAATCAGCTGGTGGTGTCAAGTTGGACGAGCCAGCTATTGACCTTGCAGTTGCCGTTGCTATCGCTTCTAGTTACAAGGAGCTTCCAACCAATCCACAAGAAGCCTTCGTAGGAGAGATTGGCTTGACCGGAGAGATTCGTCGTGTGACTCGTATTGAGCAGCGTATCAATGAAGCCGCTAAACTAGGTTTTACTAAGATTTATGTTCCTAAAAATTCGCTTCATGGCATGAAGATTCCAGAAGGTATCCAGGTCATTGGGGTCACAACGGTAGGAGAAGTACTCAAAAAAGTCTTTTCTTAAAAGATATGCTCAGAGTTGGAATCTGAAAGCGGCTGCAAGAATACCTGTTCGATACTATACTTTTCTTAAGAATAGTGAGGTATCTATTATGCAATTTTTCACAGACAGCAATATGCAATTCCAGCTGGTAGAGTTAACTCTTAATCAAGGTGAAACGGTTTTTATCCAACTTGGCAGTATGGTCTACCATACACCTAATGTGTGACTCTCAACACCAAATTAAATGCAAGTGGCTCTGGTGTAGGACGCTTTGTAAAAGCAGTTGGACGGTCAATGGTTTCGGGTGAAAGTACCTTTATTACCCAGGTATTTGCCCAGTCTAATAATGCTTACCTAGCATTGGCACACGACTCACCAGGTCAGGTGATTCCGCTATATCTTGGTGAAAAGCAGTACCGACTTAATGATGGTGCCTTTTTAGCACTTGATGGTACGGCTTACTATACAATGGAAACCCAATCGATCGGTAAGGCTCTCTTTGGTGGCCAGGGAGGATTCTTCGTTATGACGACCCAAGGTCAAGGGACTCTTTTGGCCAATGCTTACGGTTCTATTAAAAAATTGTGCTAAACAATCAAGAAGTGACTATTGATAATGCCCATGTTGTTGCTTGGAGCCAGACTATTGATTATAGTATTCATTTGGAAAATGGTTTCTGGCAGTCTATCGGAACAGGTGAAGGTGTGGTTAATACCTTCAGGGGAACAGGAGAAATCTACGTTCAAAGTCTCAACCTTCAAACCTTCGCAGGCTTACTTAATAGATGCTTACCAAAACGTTCATGAAATAAAGGAGAGTAACCTCGATAGGTAGGACTCTCTTTTTTACTTAAAGAAGTTGATAGCTGACAAGTTAAGAAAAAGATGATAAGATAGACTATAAATAATTTGAATGTCAATTAGTTCTCCGTTAGAAAGTGAGTTATTATGTCCTATTTTGAAAACTTTCTCAATGCCAACAAAGCCTATGTTGATCTTCACGGGACAGCCCATCTTCCCTTGAAACCTAAGACTAAGGTGGCTATTGTGACTTGTATGGATTCACGCCTTCACGTTGCCCAGGCCTTAGGGTTGGCACTAGGTGACGCTCATATTTTGCGTAATGCGGGTGGTCGTGTTACGGAAGATGTGATTCGTTCTTTGGTCATTTCCCAACAACAGATGGGGACACGTGAAATCGTAGTTCTTCACCATACAGATTGTGGTGCTCAGACCTTTAAGAACGATGAGTTTACGGCCTATCTTAATAAAGAACTTGGCGTTGACGTATCTGATCAAGATTTTCTTCCATTTACAGATGTAGAAGAGAGTGTCCGTGAAGATATGGCTATTCTTCGTCAGTCGCCACTTATTCCTAAGGATGTTATCATCTCTGGTGCGGTTTACGATGTAGATACTGGACGAATGACTCAGGTCTTCCCTTAATATCTAAAAATTTAGCAGGCATGATTACCTGCTTTTTTATAATTCAATGTAAAAAACTCAGCTTACTAAAATATGCTGAGTTTTCTTGTTTTTAAGAGACGATAAAAATGAAAATTACAGTCCCTAAATAGAAAATACTAGTAATAAAGAAACTGATGCGCCAGAAAAACTTAAGGAAGCGTTTAAATTTAAAGGATTGTGTTTTTCTCAGCATCTGAATCGTGATAATAATAGCTGCCAGTGATAATAAGATGGTGATGTAT
>PPYF01548540.1_pt1 | contig 10449 bp, 10 predicted proteins | sample 1559871 | NCBI WGS metagenome assembly PPYF01 (sample SAMN08240021, study PRJNA423297) | Human gut metagenome, whole genome shotgun sequencing project.
GCGGAACGTGATATGATAAACAATCATGATATAATATATCAATTATTGTGAAATCGGGAGTCTTGCCATGAAAATAGTCATTGTTGGTGACGGAAAGATCGGAAGCACACTCGCGGAACAGCTCTCGCGCGAGGGACATGAGATTACGATCATCGACCGCAGCGGCGAGCCCTTGCAGCAGACGAGCGAGGACCTGGACATTCTTTGCATCGAGGGAAACGGTGCAACCTATGCAACGCAGATGGAAGCCGGCGTCGATGCGGCGGATCTGCTGATTGCGGTGACGATGTCGGACGAACTGAATCTGCTGTGCTGCCTGGTTGCAAAAAAAATCGGCGCGCGGCACACCATCGCCCGCGTCAGAAACCCCGAATACAGCGGCGAGCTGTCGCTGATCTCTGAGGACCTGGGGCTGAGCCTGTCGGTAAACCCCGAACTTCTGTGCGCCACGGAGATTGCAAGAACGCTTCGTATTCCGTCCGCCATCAAAACAGACACGTTTGCCAACGGGCATGTGGAGCTTCTGAAGGTACAGATTCCGCCGGACTCCATTCTCGCGGGCAAAACGCTGATGGAGATGCCAGGGCTGGTCAAATCCAAAATTCTGGTCTGCGCGGTCGAGCGCGGCGAGCAGGGAATCTACATTCCGTCGGGCTCGTTCCGGCTGGAGGCAGGCGACCGCATCTCGTTTGTCGCATCGATCCGCGACGCGCAGGCGTTTTTCCACCAGATCAAGCTTGCTGTCTCGCGCGTGCGCACGGTCATGATTGTCGGCGGCGGTCATATCGCGTATTATCTGGCAAAGCAGCTGACAGATCTCGGCATGGGCGTCAAGATCATCGAGGCGAACTATGAGCGCTGCCTGCAGCTGTCGACGCTGCTTCCCAAGGCGGAAATTCTGCACGGCGACGGCACGAACGAGGGCTTTCTGCGCGAGTGCGGCATTGCCCAGACCGATGCGTTTGCAGCGCTCACGGGCATTGATGAAGAAAATGTTCTGATGGGGCTTTACGTGCGCAAAACCTTTCCGAAGGTGAAGGTTATCACGAAGATCAACCGCTATTCGTTCCAGTCGATCATTGAGACGATGGATCTGGGAAGCGTCTTTAACCCCCGGTTCAGCACGTCCAACGTCATCTGCCGCTATGCAAGATCGATGCAGAACTCGCTGGGCTCCAACGTTGAGACGCTCTACAAGCTTGTCGGCGGCAAGGCGGAGGCTCTGGAATTCCGTGTGGCAGAGGGTTCGGCGGTCTGCGGCATTCCGCTGCAGACGCTCCGGCTCCGGAAGAATCTTCTCATCGGCTGCATCAACCGCGCCGGCAAAATCCTGATCCCCAGCGGTCAGGATACGATTGAGCCGGGCGACACGGTCGTCGTTGTGACGAGCGTTACGGGGCTCAACGAGCTGGACGACATTCTCGATAAGCGCAGAGGATAAGCCATGAACAAACGAATGATTCTTTACATTCAGGGCGCGATTTTGCTGATCGAGGCGGCGATTATGGTCCTGCCGATTGCGGCGGCGCTCATCTACCGCGAACCGTCCGGCATCTGGTTTTTCTATACGGCGCTGGCGGCGGCGATCATCGGATTTGCGGCAATGAAGCTTGCAAAGCCGCGCAGCAAGACGATTTATGCCAAGGAGGGCCTGATTGCCGTCGCGGCGGGCTGGATTGTTTTGTCGCTGGTCGGCGCGCTGCCGTTTACGCTCTCGGGGGAGATTCCGATTTATCTCGACGCGGTGTTCGAAATGATCTCGGGCTTTACAACGACCGGTTCGAGCATCCTGCCGAATGTGGAGGCGCTCAGCCGCTGCATGCTGCTCTGGCGGAGCTTTTCCCACTGGCTGGGCGGCATGGGCATTCTGGTGTTCATGCTGGCAATTGTCAAAATGGAGGGCGGGCAGGGCATCCATCTGCTGCGTGCGGAGAGCCCCGGACCCACGGTCGGCAAGATGGTGCCGCGGATGGTCGACTCGTCGAAGATTCTTTATTCCATATATCTTGCCCTGACGCTCGTGCAGCTGATCTTTTATCTTGCCGGCGGCATGCCGCTTTTTGATTCGCTCTGCAACGCCTTTGCAACTGCGGGCACGGGCGGCTTTGCTATCAAGGCAGACTCCTTTGCGGGCTACAGCGCTTATGCGCAGACGGTCACAACGGTGTTCATGGCGCTGTTCGGCGTGAACTTCTCGATCTATTTCTTCCTGCTGCAGAAGAAATTCGATCTGGCACTCAAAAACACTGAGCTTCGGTGGTATGTGGGCATCATTCTTACCTCCATCGCGATCATTACGGCAAACATTCTGCCGATGTATCCGAGCTTCCACGCGGCGGTCCACCATGCGGCGTTCTCCGTTTCGTCGGTCATTACCACGACCGGCTTCTGCACGGAAAACTTTGACCTCTGGCCCGAGTTTTCGCGCGTGATTCTGGCGTTTCTGATGATCGTAGGCGCGTCGGCAGGCTCGACCGGCGGCGGTCTCAAGGTCTCGCGTCTGGTGATTTTAATCCGCGCGGCGCAGGTCGAGGTGCGCAGACTCATTCATCCGCGCACGGTGAAGGTCATGCGCATCGACGGCAAGGTCGTCGGGCAGGATACGGTCCGGGCGGTGAGCGGGTATTTCATTTTGTACGTGCTCATCAGCCTGCTGTCGATTCTTCTGGTGTCGCTCGACGGCTTCGACGGCTCGACCACGATCACAGCCGTGCTTGCAACGTTCAATAACATCGGTCCCGGTCTGGGACTGGCGGGACCTGTCGGAAACTTTGCCATGTTCAGCCCGCTGTCCAAAGTTGTTCTGTGCCTCGACATGCTCTTCGGCAGACTGGAAATCTACCCGATGCTGATTTTGCTGCTGCCCAGCACCTGGTCGAAGAGAACCTGACAAATGAAAATCCGGAACGCGGTGCGTTCCGGATTTTTTACGGCTTAGGTTCAGTTGTTTTCCAATGCCCAGAGCATCTTCGCGACCTCAGCGCGTGTGACCTTGCCGGTCGGATTCAGCTTGCCGTTCGAGCCGCCAATGATCCTGCGGTCGACCATCGCGGCAAGAGAAGCCTTTGCCCAATCGGCGACCTTGGAAGCGTCAGAGAAGCCGGAGAGGCTGCTGCTTCCGCCGTCCGTGAGATTCTGGGAGCGGGCGAGGATGACCATTGCCTCCTGTCGTGTGATGGTTGCGGTGGGATTGGCGTAGAGCTTACCATTTTCTTTGGAACCGCCCAGATAGCCGAGGCTGTATGCCGCCTTCACGGCGTCCAGCGCCCAGGTGCCGATTTTGCCGGTGTCGGCAAACGGAAGCGAGGCGGAGCTGTAATTACCGAGGTCGGTTCCAAGATAGCGCATGAGCGCAACGATGAATTCCTGCCGGGTCATGGAGTCGTCCGGGCGGTAGAGAAGCTTGCCGTCCTTGCCAGCCGAACCGGTGAGCGTGCCTTCAAAGTAGAGATCGTTGATATAGGTTTCTGCCCAGTGACCCTTCGTGTCGGAGAACGGGTTCGCCGGGCTGACGGTGACGGGGATGGAGGCGGTTGTTTCGCCATAGGAGACCTCAATCGTGCCTTCGGTCAGCTTTGTAACCTTTGCGCTCGTAAACTTGCCGCTTTCCGAGATCGTGCCGATGCCGCCCGTGACCTCCCAGGTGAAGCTGCCCGGTGCGCAGAGAACGGCGCTTCCATAATACGTCGCGCCCGCGCTCAGCTGCACGTCGGTCTCTGCCGGGGTATGGAGCGTTTTGAGTCTGGTCTTGCCGTCTTCTTTATAGACGCTGATGCCCGTGACCTGCTGGAGAATGGTCACCGTGGCGCGGGCGGACATACCTTCTGCCTTTGCGCTGACGACGGCGTCGGAAATACCGCCGTTAAACGAGGACGTGTCCAGCACCAGCTTGCTCTCGCCGACGGCGCCGAAGTTGGTCGACCAGCTGATGCTGCCCGGAACATCCGCTGCAACATAATTGCGGTCGGCTGCCTTCAGAGCAAAATTGACCGTTGCGCCGGGCAGCGCGTAGCTGTGCGCGGGGTAGAGGAACAGATGGTCTGCTTCCTCCGCCTGCGTCTTTTCACGCACGAGGAAAATGAAGTTGGCGCACGCGCGCATCGACCCGTCCGTGGGGGTGTTTGCCGTGGCGCATTTGTCATAGCCCGGATACTGCACGCCGACCATCGTCGAGCCGCCGCCGTCCAGATTGAGCGCCGTCTCGCAGCCGAGCGATTCCATCATGTCTGCAAGATCGTAAAGGTCCATGCCGGCGGAGTTGGCAGACTCGTCTGCCGTATAAATGACGACGGTGCCATCCGGCTTGATGCCAATGGCGGTTCGGGCGCGCTGCTCATTCTTCGTGTCGAGCGTGAAGTTTTCCAGCGCATTTTCGTCTTCCACCAGCAGGTCTCCGCCGCCGCAGGCATAGGCAACATCCTCCCACTCGTCCGCGCAGCGAACCGAAACGGTGACGCGGTCTCCGACCTTGAATGCCTTCATGTTGGCAAGGACGCTTGCGTAGCTCGTCTGTTCTGCAATCGAGAGGACGAAGCCGCCCGCGGGAATGGCGCAGGAGGCGGCGCTTTGCGTAATTTTCGTGACCTCCAGCGTCATCTCGCCCGAAAGCGTCAGTTCGCTGTCGCTTCCCGAAACGGGCTTGAGCACAAGATTGTAGGCGGAGACGGTGTTTTTCGTCGCCGTGTCATAATCGCGCGAGTAAAGTCCGATGCCGTTGGTGGTTGTGAGAACCTTATTATAGAAGATTTCCGTATCGCTGAACGCGCCGCCGGTCAACAGCACGTGCAGGTCGGGGCTTGCGATGATGGCGCTGCCGTTTTTGAAAAAGCCGACGGAATTGACATTGCCGCTCGTGCGCAGTACGCCGTCCGTGACAAGGAAGCCATAGGGAATGCCGGTCGACATGTCAAAGAACGAGCCGTTCACGCCGGCGACCAGACTCAGGTTCTGATTGTCCAGATACGTTGCGATCTTGCTCATGGTGCTTCTTCCATAGAGTGTCGACCCGTAGATCACCATCGGCTGCACATCGCCGCCGGGCTGATATGTAAGCGCGTGCTGCTGCAAAACATCCTTCGGGTCTGTGAATATCCCGCCCGCGTGGGTCATTTCAATCAGATTTACATTGTCCGCCAGAGGAATGGTGAATTTGGATATTGGCTCCCGCGCAGCAGCCGAGGCGGTTCCGGCAAACAGACACACGGTCAGACAAAGCGCGAGCGCGCAGGCAACAACTCGTTTCATAGGCGTCCTCCTTTTAGGCTTTCACGCCGCAAAGATCAGGGCGTGGGTTAATTTGTTTCTCAATTTTAACACGTTGTCACCAAAATGTAAAGGGTTCTGTGGTCTGGAAATCCCTTCTGTCAAGAATTTTACTTGACAAACAGACGGAAATTTAGTATGATACTCTGGCTGTAAAGAAAAAAAGTTGACAGTTCGGGAGGGACTCCATGAAGCAAGACGCGCTGCAGATGTCCCTGCTGTTTGATTATTACGGAGAGCTTCTGAGCGAAAAGCAGCGGGTCTGCTTTGACCTGTATTATAATCAGGACCTCTCTCTGAGCGAAATTGCGTCGGAGCTCGGCATCACGCGCCAGGGCGTCCACGATTCGCTCAGCCGGGCGGAAACGGCGCTCGGCGAGTTTGAGCGCGTCACCGGCTGCATCGCGCGTGACCGGCGCACGGCAAAGGCGCTGGAGGCAATCGCAGATGCGTGCGAGCGGCTGCAATCGATTCCCGAGGCGCGCGAGGCAGCGCAGAACATCCTGCTCGCAAGCGCAAGCATAAAGGAGTAAGGTATGGCATTTGAAGGCTTGACCGAAAAGCTGTCTGCGGCGTTCAAAAAGCTGCGCGGCAAAGGAAGGCTCTCCGAGGCGGACGTCAAAGAGGCGATGCGCGAGATCCGTCTGGCGCTGCTGGAAGCCGACGTCAGCTATAAGGTCGTCAAGGACTTTATCAAAAAGACCACCGAGCGCGCCGTCGGCGCGGATGTGCTGGAGAGTCTGACCCCGGCACAGATGATCGTCAAGATCGTCAACGAGGAGCTAACCGCCCTCATGGGCAGCGACAACCAGAAAATCCACATGGCGTCCCAGCCGCCGACCATCGTGATGCTGGTGGGCTTGCAGGGCGCCGGCAAAACGACCAACGGCGCAAAGCTGGCGGGGCTGTTCAAAAAATCCGGCACGGAAACGACATGGTTTTCCTCGACACTGCAGGTCGGCTGCATGTCGACGAGGCGCTGATGGACGAGCTCAAGGCAATCAAGGCGGCGGTGAAGCCGAACGAGATTCTGCTCGTCGTCGACGCGATGACCGGTCAGGACGCGGTGAACGCCGCGCAGACCTTCAACGAATATCTCGACATCGACGGCGTGATGCTCTCGAAGCTCGACGGCGATGCAAGAGGCGGTGCGGCGCTGTCGGTCAAGGCAGTGACCGGAAAGCCGATCAAGTTCATCGGCACGGGCGAAAAGCTCGATCAGATCGAGCCGTTCCACCCCGGGCGCATGGCGTCGAGAATTCTCGGCATGGGCGATGTGCTGACACTCATTGAAAAGGCAGAGGCTGCGTTCGATGCGAAAAAGGCAGCCGAGCTCGAGCAGAAGCTCAAGTCCAACAAGTTTACGCTTGCCGATTTCTATGACCAGCTGGTCCAGCTCAAGGGCATGGGCAGCCTGCAGGATATTGCGGGCATGGTTCCCGGCATGAACGCGGGCGCGCTCAAAAACACGCAGCTCGATGAAAAGGCGCTCACGCGCACCGAGGCGATCATTCAGTCCATGACGCCCTACGAGCGCGAAAATCCGTCGGTGCTCAACCACAGCCGCAAGCGCCGCATTGCTGCGGGCGCAGGCGTGAAGGTCGAGCAGATCAACCAGCTTTTGAAGCAGTTCGACATGATGAATCAGATGGTCAAGCAGTTCTCCGGACCCGGCGCGTCCAAGAAGATGAAGCGCATGGGCAAATTCGGCGGCATGGGCGGCTTCCCCGGCGGCTTCCCGGGCATGTAACACATCGTTTCAGCTAAGTTTAGTATAGCTTTACGAAATAAGAGAAATTTGTAATTTTATTTGGAGGAAATATCTCATGGTTAAGATCAGACTCAGAAGAATGGGCGCCAAGAAGGCTCCTTACTACCGCATCGTTGTCGCCGATTCCCGCTTCCCGCGCGACGGCCGCTGCATCGAAGAGATCGGCACGTATGATCCCAAGGCGGAATCTGCGATCACTGTCGACGCAGAGAAGGCGAAGCAGTGGATCAAGAACGGCGCTCAGCCCACCGATACGGTTCGCGGACTTCTGAAAAAGGCAAACGTGCTGTAAGGGCCTGGAGTGGCTGCTATGAAGGAACTTTTGCTGTACATGGCAAAAAACCTCGTCGATAACCCCGATAGCGTGAGCGTCACCGAGATCGAAGGCGAGACCACCGTTCTTGAACTGCGTGTCGCGCCCGAGGATATGGGCAAGCTCATTGGCCGTCAGGGTCGTATCGCCAAGGAAATCCGCACCATCGTCAAATCCGTCGCCCAGCGCAGCGGACAGAAGGTGTCGGTAGAAATCGTCGACTGACGCAAGTCCCGGAGAAGGCATTCCCTTTTCCGGGATTTTTTGCTGCTATTTGGGATATACTAAAAACTATATATTGGATTATCTGTCCGCTTCTGTCTGAACTTGTCGAATGGCGCATAAGTTGTCATATCATAATAAGGTGTTGTTTGAAAGGTGGGTCCATGGTATGACAAAAACAGAACGGACGATTTATGCGCTGGTCGGACCGACCCGTTACAACACACTTCCGTTCAGTCTGGCAATCGATCTTGCCATGGAACTGCTGTTCGTGCAGAATATCGCGATGGACGATATCCGTGTGACGCGCGATATCTATACGCCCGTGGCAAAGCAGCTCGGGAAAAACACCGCTGCCGTCAGCCGCCAGATCGTCAGACTCTGCAATCTCTGCTGGGACGCGATGTTCGAAGCGGGCGAGGTGGAGCAGTATCTCGGAAAGCCGATCCGCGACCTGCGCGCGCCGAACGAGATGATTTTCTATCTGGCGTTTCTGGTGCACTTCGACAAGCCCTTCTATCACGTCGTGCAGCATGTGCCGACGCTGCTGTTTTGAGAATATGGACGCGCTGCGGCGGCTGGTTTTTGGAACCGGTCGCCGCTTTTCGTCAATATCCACAAGTTTCGTCCGCGATTTTTGCGAAAGCTTACACGGAACGCCTCTTGACTTCATGCATTTAAAGCAGTATACTGCAAAAGTAATCCAAAACGTCCGCAGGACAGAAAGGAGCACGGCAATGATGCTTTCCGGAAGCTATTATTATATTGCGACGGCGCGATTTTATGCGGGTCGTTATTTTGCCGTGCCTGTTTTTCCGTCACACGAAGCGTGAGTCGTTTTTGGGGATTGTACCTGTAAACGAAGCGGTCTCGTCCTGACGGAGGAGACCGCTTTTATTTTTGAGGAAACCCAGGGCGTTTCCGATTCTGAGCTTCCTTACCAAATGCAAAGGAGAAATGATTTATGAAAAAGCTGCTTGCCCTGCTGCTGTGCGCGGTGCTCTGCCTGAGCCTGGCTGCCTGCGCCTCCAACACTGCCACAACCACCACTACCACCGAACCTGCCGCCAGCACCGAAACCGCCGCTGAGACGCCCGCTGCAGAAGAAACCGCAGAGGCTCCCGCCGAAGAAGCTCCCGATGCAAAGCAGTACGTCGTCGGCATCTGCCAGCTCGTCCAGCATGATGCGCTCGACGCTGCTACCAACGGCTTTATGGACGCGCTCAATGAAGCGCTGCCCGGTCAGGTCACATTTGATCTCAAAAACGCTTCCAATGATATTCCGACCTGCGGCACGATTGTCACCGGCTTCGTCGCCAGCAACGTCGACCTGATTCTTGCGAACGCAACGCCCGCCCTGCAGGCCGCTTCCACCGCGACGCAGACCATTCCGATTCTCGGCACCGCTGTTACCGAATACGGCGTTGCGCTGGACATCAAGGACTTCAATGGTACCGTCGGCGGCAACATCTCCGGCACATCGGACCTTGCGCCGCTGGACCAGCAGGCTGACATGCTTCTCGAGCTGCTGCCGGAGGCACAGAACGTCGGCATCCTCTACTGTTCGGCAGAAGCGAACTCCGTCTATCAGGCGGACGTCGTGAAGGCTGCTCTGGAAGAAAAGGGCGTCACTGTTACGGTCTACACGTTTGCAGACTCCAACGATGTTGCGACTGTCACGCAGACCGCCTGCGCCGAAAATGACGCGCTCTACATCCCGACCGACAACACTGCCGCTTCCTGCACTGAGGCAATCAACAACGTCGCAGAGCCTGCCGGCGTCCCCATCGTCGCGGGCGAAGAGGGCATCTGCAAGGGCTGCGGCATCGCAACGCTTTCCATCGACTACTATGAGCTTGGCAAAACCACCGGTGCGATGGCTGCGAAAATTCTGACCGGCGAGGCAAACGTCTCTGAAATGCCGATCGAGTACTACCAGAACCCCGTCAAGAAATACGACGTCGCCCGCTGCGAAGCGCTTGGTATCACCGTTCCTGCCGATTACGTTGCAATCGGTTAATCCGGAACAATACTGAAAGGAGATAAGCCCCCATGGAGCTTCTGACCTATCTGTCCTCGCTGAGCATACCGAACCTCTTCTCCCGCATGCCCGCTGCCGCTGCGCAGGGCATTATCTGGGGCATTATGGCTCTGGGCGTCTACATCACGTTCCGGCTTCTCAATGTCTCCGACCTGACGGTCGACGGCTCGTTTGCCACCGGCGGTGCAGTCACGGTCATGCTGCTTCTGCAGGGGCTTCCTGCCTGGGCGGCGCTGCTGCTTGCCGTAGCGGTCGGCATTCTGACCGGCCTTTGCACGGGGCTTCTTCACACGAAGTTCGGCATTCCGGCAATTCTCGCCGGTATTCTGACGCAGTTTGCGCTGTACTCCATTAACCTTCGCATCATGGGAAAAGCGAACCAGACGGCAAGCATCAAAAACTTCGGCATGTTCTGGGAGACGAACGGCAAGGGCTTTCTGATGTCGTCTCTTTACGTGCCGCAGGCGCTGATTGCGGGTCTGCTTCTCTCCGCGGCGCTGGTTGCGCTTCTGTACTGGTACTTCGGTACCGAGCAGGGCAGCGCCATGCGCGCTACGGGCGCGAACCCCGCAATGAGCCGCGCGCAGGGCATCAATGTCAGCAACATGAAGCTGCTGGGGCTGGCGCTCTCGAACGGTCTGGTTGCGCTCGCGGGCGGTCTTATGACCCAGTTCCAGGGCACGGCAGACGTGTCGATGGGCAGAGGCGCAATCGTCATCGGCTTAGCTGCCATCATCATCGGCGAGGTGCTGTGCGACGCGATTTTCCGCAAGGGCTGCAACTTTGCTGTCCGACTTCTTTTCGTCGTCTTCGGCGGCGTGGTTTACTACGCAGTCATGG
>PPYF01243428.1_pt1 | contig 10447 bp, 13 predicted proteins | sample 1559871 | NCBI WGS metagenome assembly PPYF01 (sample SAMN08240021, study PRJNA423297) | Human gut metagenome, whole genome shotgun sequencing project.
CAGACTGTCTGTTTGTTTTTCTGCAATTTGAATCCCTCTTTTCCGCGCCCTTCATCAGGCGCAATTTAATACAGTTATTATAAGTGAGTGGATTCATCTTGTCCATCTGTTTCCAATATCAGATCATCCCAGCTTCCCCATCTTCCAAGTCTCCCTCTGCTGATTTTATGCGCCGCTTTTTTCCAGGCACTCCATACACCGCCGGATTCCCGGATGACCTCCGTATCCTTTGCAGGTTCATATTCCTCTTCCGTATCCAACGTAAACAGAGAATCAGAAATTTCCTCTTCTTCCCACGCTTCCTCTGTATCCGCCTCATCCTCCTCTTCTGCTTCTTCGCATTCTGTACGGTATTCCTGCATAATGGCATCCAGATCATAGTTCTCCTCAAGTGTTGCTTTATGCAGTTCATAAGCAAGCGTGATCCCCTGCTCATCTTCATAATCCAGCTTTTCTACAAAATACTCTGTCATTCGGTGAAATGATTCACAGAGCTCCTGTTTCCCTCCAGGCAGATAGCAAAAGAAATATTTCTGTTTTCTGCAAAAAACATATTCCGGTTCTAACAACAGACAGCCCGGATGCAGCATATACTTTTGCAGCTGCGAAATACTCTCCAGAAGACAATAGATAAACTGCTCAATATCCCCTTTTTGAACCTGCTTGTTTTCAAATAAAACCGCCATGGAAACTAATCCTGTGATTTCATATGTATACCGGCTCTCTCCATCGATTCCGCAGCCGTTTACTTCCAGAATGCCCGGAATTTTATTTGCTCTCAGCATCGGCATCTGATAATCTTCCTCATAAATCTCCGGTACATGAATATGCAGACAGATTCTGTTTAATTCTTTTTCATATTTTGTATTCACTTCCAACTTCTCCTATTTTATTGTTTCCAGTTTTTTCTTCAAACGGATCTTTTTCTCCGGATGCGGGATTTTTACCTGTCTTGTTACCCGGATACACATCTTCCCTCTGGTCGCGGAAATTGTCGTCTCTGCCTCATCATCTGTCACATTCACAGACACCTCCGGCATAGAAAAATAAATAAGTTTCCTCTTTTTGAAAACCTTTCCTGATCAGCACGTATCCTGCAAACACTGCTGCCAGAACATATGCCCAGACAAGGAGATACAACACATTCCAAAATCCGAGATACACCCCCGTCACCGCGATCATCAGACTGTCACCATATCCGAAAGCCTCCTGTGTCAATCTGCTGATCAGAAGAAACACTCCGCCCACAAGCGCGCCTGTGACCATTAGTACCAGTGGAATTTTTCCATGAAAATATCCAAGACTTGCCGAAAGAATCCCACCTGCCGCAATAAGCCAAACCGGTATTTCTCTTTTTCTGATATCCCACATGGAAACAACACATAAATATCCTCCAAAACAAATTTCTCCTATTTCGTACATCGTGAACATCCCCCTCTTCCTATCACCCTTGATTTCTGAACCGCATAAATCGTCCGGTTCAGACCGCCGCATGTGAGTGAGTTGTGATACTTGCCCCCTGTATTTGTAATATAAACTCCTGCCATTGCACTTCCATGGACACATTTGTCACATTTATAATATCTTCCGCCGTCTTCGTTCAGAATTCCGTCCAGGTCTGCATAAGGGATAAACCTGACAGAAAGCTGCAGATACGTACACTGATAATCTTCATGATAAACCAGCCCTGTTTTTGTAATATAGACGATCTGTTCATCTCCTGACTCCAGACCTTTCTTCTGAAATCCGTTCCAACTGCTGAATTTCATTTCTTCCTTATATTCTGCAGACAGATTTCCAAACTGTAAAAACGGAAGCCGGATTGCATGAACTGCCGCTGCCCGAATGGTTGTCTGCACATTATGAATTTCAATAAAATAGATCAGACATACTACCGCAAAAAAGAAGATCGGTACGCTAAGCGCTGCTTCTACAGTAATACTTCCTCCCGCCCCCGGCACAGATGCCCGTTTTAGATTCTTATTGGATGGTTTTTGATTTGATTGTGTCATCATTTTTCCTTTCTTTAAAATTTGTGAGTGTCTCTGCCAGAGGGGACGTTTCGGCAGTAGATCCGGGCACCTGTGCCGGGTGCGGGAGTTGTTTATTCATATCCGAAATAGAGTGGAAATTCATAAGATAACCCGTTTCTGATCTGAACAAGGTTTTGCAGTCTGAGCTTTGTTACACATGCATCTGCACGAAAAAAGGCAAGTCCTTTTTCATAGATCAGATTTTGCTCCACCCGATCCAGCGTACGCATGGTAAGATGATCTCCATTTTCTAAAAACAACAGCATTCTCAGATAACTTTTGTAATCCCATCCATCTGTTACATCAGCCCCTTCCTGTGTATCTTCACTGGTTCCCATCTTCATCAGGGAAGAGAGCGACAGCTGCCAGTTCTCTGCTGTTTTTACCAGAGCAACGCGTTTTCCGGACATCAGAGAACGTAAATCCATGACACTTTCCCCGAATGCCCACGCTGCCAGCAATACCTGTTTGACTACAGGCTCCAGCATCGGAAGCGCTACTGCCGTTGCAAGCGCCAATGCCATAGCTCCTGCCTCCGCCTGTTTTGCTGTATCCGTCTGCAGATATACAAAATTCAGCCCCATCCGGATCAAAAGCAGCTTGTTCAGCACCGCCTCCAGATTTTCCTGATCAGATGTCTTTCCCTCCAGAAGATATTCCACTTCATAGGCAAGCGATCGTTTTTCTTTTTCTTCTTCCACAGCATTTCCGAATTTTTTAAGAATGTACTCATGAAATAACAGCTTTTTTGTAATCTCATCCACATCGCTTCTGACCGGAAATGTCCCCCGCCCGGTCCGCAGCGCCCGGGAGGAAGCCTGTTCTTCCCCTCGGATCTGCTTTTGGGAAACCTGCTTTTCTTTCGGAAATACCAGGCTGATCAGACCCGACTTTTTCAACTGTTCGATGTGGGGAAGCGGATTATTTTCCATCGGAAGAGAGCTCTGATTCTGATTCAACATATCATCCAGTTCTTCCAGACTCTGATTACTCTCATCCTTTGTCTGTTCCCCGGTAATTTCCTGCTGTTCCCACTTTTCTGCCAGGGCCCCCAATCCTTGAATAATCGAAATCCCATACAGATCTTCCATATATTTGACAGCTCCTTCCCGAAATGCCTGTCCGTTTTGATCTGTGAGAAATTGAATCCCTTCTACTTCCGGCCAGACCCCTGACGCTCCATAATAGTGCATTCTGTCGATCAGCTGTTTCTCTGAGAAATTACCGGTCTCATAACTTCCCTCCACCGCAAAAATTCCATACTCTTCCAATAATTCTTTCTGATATTCTCCAAATACCGAATACACCGCACGATCCATATCCAGCCTTGCCTGATTTTTCTCTGCCTGAACGGATGCACTTTCCAGAATTGCTGTTACAAATGAGATCATCAGTACAAATATCAGGCTTAAAAATGCTGTGATCTCCCCTTTTTCCACGTTAGATTCCCGCACTTTCACTTGTGATCTTTTCGAAAATATCGTTGACCAGTGTGGTCAGCTGTGTTTTAAATATCAAGACGAGCGCAATGATCACGACCAATATCAATATCATCTCCACGACTGACAGCCCGGTTTCTGCCTGCATTTCTGCCACAAACATCTGCACCCGTTCTCTCATGCTCTCTGTAAATTTTTTCAACATATCGTCCTCTTCCTTTCTTCTTAAATCTGAATCGTCAAAAATGCCGGTACAACAATGATCATCAGCACCACTCCCAGCATCAGAAACATCGGCCCCAGCAGTCTTGTACTGGTCTCTTCTCCCAGTTTTCTGGCTGCTGCTTTTCGCTCTTCAAACGCTCCTGCTGCTTCTCTCTGAAGTAATTCTGCCAGTCCCTTTGTTCCTTTTCTTAAATTCTGAGACAGCATCACCGCAAATTTACGATAGACCGGAAGCCCGCACCGCATTCCAAAATGCTCATAGCATTCACTCTCCGGAGTTCCTCTCTGCATTTCCCGCATGGTATAGACCATCTCCTCATACACATATCTCGTATTTTCCTGCTGCCGATAAACCGATGCAATCTGAAACCACGCTCTTCGTGCAGGCATTCCGGCTCCCAGATACAATGTAAATGTACTGATAAATTCCGGATAATCCATTGCCAGCTGATGTCGGCGTGCCTTCTTTTTCTGGATTTCATTCTGTTTTTCCAGCACCAGCATCAGGGCCGCTGCCACAATCCCCAGTACAAAGATTCCCACACTTCTCATATCTTTTGCATAATGCCAGGATATTGTTTTTCCTTCAATTTCATCCGGAAGCACCACATACCCGGATTCACGGTCTGTCTCATCTGCTTCCTTCATTTTCTTTTCCAGCTGTCTTTGAAACTGCCCGGAATCATCCAGCTTTGGCGGAAACACTCTTGCCGAAAACTGATGCTCTGCCTTTGCATCTCCGTATGTGAGTAATGCTTTTAACTCAATGATCCTTCCCTCTTCCGACAGATTTTTATCCTGCAGTTCGCCAAGAATGTTTACTGTCTGGTAATCACTTAACTCCCAGGATACCTCGATTCCCGTATCCGGTACTGTTTTTACAAGATTCAGATCATACCTCACTTCATCCAGACTCTTATTTTCCCCAAGTATCAGCGTTTCCAGCTTTTTCCCTGCTGTGTCAAATACTCTTTGCAATTCTTCCTGTGTATACGACTGTTCCTGTATTTCCACAGTGATTTTCGCTTTCTGATCTTTTGTTTTTGCGACCAGCTTTTGATTTTTCTCCCCCTGTCCGTGTTCATTCCGTTTTAATATACTGCTTCCGGATTTGTTTTGTGGAATTTTCCGAAAATTATCAGTCGCATATAAGGCTCCCGCCAGAATCGTAAACACTGCGATCACCAGTACTGCCTTTTGATATCCTTTTCTTTCTGTTTTCATACCATCCCCTTACACCTCGATCTGTGTCATTTTTTTGCCCAGCTGATAAGCTGTCAGATATACCATCAGGCAGATTGTCATAAACAAAGTGCCTGCAAGATTTCCGTAAAGCACTGCCATAAACTCAGGAAATGCGCTTCTCATATACAGAATAATTACAAACGGAATCACACACATGATCTTAAATTCCAGCTTTTTTGAAGTGAGCATCACCTGTATTTCTCTTTCAACTTCCATTTTTTCTCCGATTGCGTCTGCCGCATGCCGAATAATGGCAATACTGTCTCCTCCCAGACGTTTTGCAGCGCCAAATACCGTTACAAAATTTTCCACATCTTCCTCTTTCACACGATCGGCAAACTGCTTCATCACTTCTTCTGCTGTCATATTCAGATCCAGCTGATGGACCATTGTTTCATATTCCTTTATAATTCGTGTTTTTTTCTTGTAAATGGGGCAGATTTCTTTCCACGTTTCCCGGATTGCATTTTCCACAGAATACCCGACTTTTAAAATTGCGGACAATGTCTGTATGCTCTCGCGAAACTGTTCTCTGAATTCCTCTTTCTTCTGTTTACAGCACTCTTCTTCCCAGTTCTTCACATAGAGCAATGCGATCGGAACCATCAAGATCCACGCTGTCCAATGATCATAAAACAGATAGGCCGTCATCCCCGTGATCAGAATTCCTCTACCCGCTGCCGCCATGTATTCCCGTTTCTGAATATCCTGCTGCCAGCAGTTTTTCTCTCTGAGTGATTTCATTTTCCTTCATAAGAGTTCCTTTAATTTTTCCATCTTCCATTCCCTCCTCCTGAAATTTATATAATGTCTGTAACTGAATCCTTCCATTCTCATACCCAAGTACTTCTGTAATCTCCAGTACTTTTCTGCTCTTATCCCGGAGTCTTCCGAGATGAATGATAACGTCCAGAGCAGAAGCGATCTGCTGCTGAATCGCGATCAGAGGCAATTCAATCCCCATCAGCATCATCGTCTCCAATCTGTGAAGCATATCCATCGGATTGTTGGCATGACCGGTAGACATTGAACCACTATGGCCGTTAAGCATTGCTGAAGATATCATGTCCACTGTTTCATCACCTCTGACTTCCCCCACAATGATCCGATCCGGTCTCATACGAAGTGCTGACTTGATCAGGTCACGGATCGTCACCGCCCCTTCTCCTTCCAGGTTTGCGTTTCTCGCTTCCAGTCTGACCAGATTCGAAACACCCTTGATCTGGAGCTCCGCATTGTCTTCAATTGTAATAATTCGTTCATCTTTTGGAATATAGTCTGATAACGCATTGAGAAATGTTGTCTTACCGGAGCCTGTCCCTCCGCTGACAAAAATGTTATATTTTGATTCCACAAGAATTTTTAAGAAATTTACCGCTTCCTGACTGATACTTCCCCAGTCGATCAGCTGTTTCATTGTAACGGCCTCTTTTGGAAATTTTCGAATCGTCATGATCGGACCGTTTAATGCCACCGGACGCAGTACAACATTTACACGGGAACCGTCCTCCAGTCTCGCATCTACGATGGGAGATGCTTCATTGACATAGCGATTCGCACCTGCCGCAATCTGCTGGATCACATCTTCCAGCTTTGCAACTGACACAAATCTGCGATCTGACTCAAAAATACGCCCCGCTTTTTCCAGAAAAATATGATCCGTCCCATTGATCATGATTTCCGTGATCTCATCATCTTCGATCAACTCCTGCAGAATATCCAGTTTCCGGAACGCATTAAACAACTCTTTGCTGATCCGTATCTTTTCCTGAAGCGGAATAAACTCTTCTTTTGAAGCCTCCTCCAACACTTCATGAATCAGCTCCTGCAGTTCCTCGTCTTCCATATCGCAGGTCATATCCATCTTTTCAATCACCCGGTCATATAATCGCTCTGTGTTTCTCATATGACAGTACCGCCGTTTCTCGACCTTACCACCTTCTGTACCGTATGCTCCAGGATTTTCTCATGTCCGGTCCGCAAAAGATTCTCCGTATACTGCTGCAGCTTTGCCTTTGCTGCCGGCTCTTCGATCGAAAGCGTATGAACAGAATCACATTTTTCCAGAATCGAAAACAGTCCGTTCACACTGTCTCCCAAATCCAGGATCAACACTTCATAAATACTTTTTTCCACAATCTGCTCAAACAGCTGCAGCCACTCTTCTGCTGTGACCGCCTGCAGATCCTGTACCACCGGAATCGGACGTATATAATCCATGTTTCCAATCTGGCCTGTCATCATGCTGATACGAAGTCCCAGATTTCCGGTCTCCTGTTTTGAATAATACAAGAGATCTCCCAGATTCTGTTCCTGTTCTTTTGAAAAATAATGCTCACCTCCTGCATACTCTTCCAGATTCAGATACAGAACAGGTCCTTTTTCTGCCAGCTCTTTTCCCAGTTCCAACGCATACTTCGTCTTCCCGATCCTGTGTATGGGTGAATAAACACCGATCAGACTTCCCCTTGTCTTTCGGAGCGTCTTTGCCACAGCCCGTTCCTTGTCCACAGAAAGCTCCAGAACCTTTGTCAGAATCTGATCAACTGACTGATACTTATAAAGCTCCTTTTCTTCGTCTGCCAGATACCTCCCTTCTGCTTTTACCAGTACAAATCGCTCTGCTGCCGGAATTTCCAGTCTTTCTTCCTGCGAATATTCCTCTCCGATCAGCAAGATCTGGATTGGCTTTTGTTCTGCGAATTTTTTCAGTGGTTCCAATTTCTGAAACATATGCATCTGAAATCCAAGCTCTTTTCTGCCTCCGATCATCTGCATAAGGTTTCTCGCATAATCTGCCTCCTGATCACAGATTACAAAATTTTTCTGATGCAACCTATCCCTCCTGTTCTGTATGATTCATTCAATCTTTTGGATGAAAATACCGCTGCGAACCGCAGCCTGAATAAAAATAACTGACGATCAGAATCCTCTGATCTCCTGATACAAAAGACCTGTGAAGCAGGTCCGATAAAAACAGCACTCGAATGATCTGCTGTGTGAAATGTATTATAAACGCAGTTTCCCGCCTTGTCCATACGCTTTTCCTAAATTGCAGTTTTTTGTGAAAACCTTACAAACTTTGATACACCAGAATTCCATAAAGCATGCAGACCCCAGGAATACCAAGGCTTCCGGATGTCAAAAAGGACAGCCCGTTGATTCCTACCTTCCAGGAATCCTGATCCGGCAGGACGTATTGATTGATAAAATATATCAGGCAGATTCCCATCACTGCCCGCAGAAAAAAGTTTAAAATCACAGCTCCCGCTTTATTTTTCATAACAAAACTACCTCCTGTGGAAACATCTGATATATCTTATTCCCACAGAAGGTAGTTTATGCGCAGTCTATAATTTTATTTTAATCTCCCGGTTTGATCGATGATACTGATGATACCGGACTCCGGCTGCATCCATCATCCGTTTGGATGCCATGACACTCGGGGTGTCCGCATACTTGTCACAATCATAAATGACCTCTTTAATTCCCGACTGAATGATCGCTTTTGCACACTCATTACACGGAAACAGTGACACATACAGCTTGGCTCCGACCAGGCTTCCGCCGCTGTAATTCAATATGGCATTCAATTCACTGTGTGTGGAATACACATACTTTGTCTCCAGCGGATTTTCGCCTTCCCTCGCCCACGGAAATTCATCATCTGAGCATCCTTTCGGAAACCCATTGTATCCCATGGACAAAATCTTGTTGTCCTGACTCACAATACAGCATCCGACCTGAGTATTCGGATCCTTGGAACGCATCCCGGACAGCATGGCAACTCCCATAAAATACTCATCCCAGGTCAGATAATCTTCTCTTTTATCTGACATGATTTTCAACTCCTTTATTTTGTGCCGAAAATACGATCTCCCGCATCTCCCAGTCCAGGCACAATGTAGCCATGATCATTTAAATGATCATCCAGCGCTCCGATGTACATATCGACATCCGGATGTGCCTCCTGCATCTTCTTGACCCCTTCCGGTGCAGCAAGGATACACATGAAGCGGATATGCTTTACTCCTTTGTCCTTGAGCATCTGGATCGCAGCAGCACTGGATCCGCCTGTTGCCAGCATCGGATCTACTACAAATACTTCTCTCTCACTGCAGTCTGCCGGAAGCTTGCAGTAATATTCTACCGGCTCTAATGTTTCCGGATCACGGTACAGACCGATGTGACCTACTTTTGCGGCCGGAATCAATGATAACATTCCATCTACCATACCAAGTCCCGCTCTTAAGATCGGTACAACTGCCAGTTTTTTTCCTGTCAGCTCTTTTCCCACCATCTCACAGATCGGTGTTTTGATTGTAACGTCCTGAAGCTTCAGATCTCTTGTTGCTTCATAACACATCAGACTCGCGATCTCACTGATTACCTCTCTGAATTCTTTTGTTCCGACATCCTCTCTGCGGATATAGCTGATTTTGTGCTGGATCAGCGGATGATCCATAACATGTACTTCTGACATTATTGTCCTCCTTTAGTAAATGAATTTAAAATTTCTGCTAATTTTTCTATCAACAACGTAATCTTCTCATAACACTCTCCATATGCAGTCAAAGGCTGCCCATATGGATCCGGGATCTCTTCTGTTTCTCCCGTAAACTCAGTAAGTGTATATACATTGTCTGTATATTCGTTCGGATATTCAGAAAGTATCTTCTCCTTCTGAGCCTGTGCCATCGTCAGGATCAGTGTCTCCGGATTCAGGTTCTTCTCCGTAAACGGTCTGGAAGTATATCCTTCCAGCGTCATCTGATTGCTCTTTAAAATAGCTTCTGCTTTCTGATTTACCGGCTCTGGAAACAAAACGACCATTCCCTTGGATTCGATCCAATATTCCTGCTCGTCAAACTCTCTCAAAATTCGGTACAGATTCCTTGCAATGGTCTTCTCATTTTCACGGGAACCGATATTTTTCACCAGACCATGGGTATAAAACTCAACCGTTTCATTCGTCCCGATAATGCCCACCTGAACACCCTGACGACTCTTCTCATAAGCAAGCTGCCGGATGGCAAACACTTCCTCCTTGAGGCTTCCTTCTACGATCGTCAGCTTTGCTTTCGGCGCATAATGGCGATATTTCATGCCCGGTGCTTTCGGCGCCTGGCTGCTCTCACTGCCCAGAATCGTCTCATCCACGCTTACCACGCCAATCACTTCTTCCAGCATATCGGCAGTGATCGCACCTGGTCTTAAGATCATCGGCGGAGAAACTGTCATATCCAGGATCGTAGACTCCAGTCCGATATCTACACTTCCTCCGTCTATGATCATCTCGATCTTCCCGTTCAGATCTTCCCACACATGCTCTGCCGTAGTAGGACTCGGACGTCCGGATGTGTTGGCACTCGGCGCCGATACATATCCGCCTGCCGCAAGGATCAGCTTTCTCGCGATCAGATCACTTGGCATCCTCACAGCAACGGTATCCAGACCGCCTGTCGTGCCATATGGAACCAGAGAACTTTTTTCAAAGATCATCGT
>PPYF01425219.1_pt1 | contig 10447 bp, 10 predicted proteins | sample 1559871 | NCBI WGS metagenome assembly PPYF01 (sample SAMN08240021, study PRJNA423297) | Human gut metagenome, whole genome shotgun sequencing project.
GTCCAATATTTATACACTATGGAACATATCTATGAGGGTCTGGAAGATTTGATGAGCAGATGAATACCTGCTTAGAAGGCGAACCTGAGAAAGTAGCGGTTAACAAGCACTTTTTTGACATATTTGCAATGAAATCAATCAGAAAGCCCCGCTAAGATGCAGGGCGTGACTCCAAATTAAGCTAATTCTTTGAGACTCTTACTCACCCTTGCAACAGTCGCACGTGAACAGTTCACCGTGTCCATGATGTCACTGTACGACATACCAGCCAGTAGCAGTTTGGCTATCTTCTCATTTCGTTCCGTGTCTTCTGGACGCCCCTTAAACTTACCTTCAGCCTTGGCCTTTACAATCCCCTGTGCCTGACGACGCTTACGGTCTGTATAGTCTTTACGGGCGATTGCAGCCAGCATATCGAGCATCATTGAATTAAGCGCCTCAAACATACGCCCTGTGAACTCGTCGCCAGTGTTTAACAACATGTGCGAGGTTGGCAAGTCTAACGCTACAACGCGAATCCCTTTACTGCTGATGGTCTGCCGTAATGCCTGCCAGTCGTCAGCGTTTAAGCGGCTCAGGCGGTCTACCTGCTCCACTAAAAGAACATCACCCTTCTGTGCAATCTCAAGCAGTCTGAACAACTCAGGACGTTGTAGAGATGCACCTGATTCATTCTCTGTGAAGTAGCTTGAAATGGTCATACCGTTGGCTGTAGCGAATTCGTCCAACTGACCTTTGGCGCGTGTTGCGTCTTGCTGAGTGGTGGAAGCTCTGAGGTAAGCGTAGACACGTGAAGTCATGATAGTGAACCGTAGCAGTCTGTTTAAGATGGTTCAATTATATCAGTCTGTTTTGTGTGGTTCAATAAATCATTTTTTGGGTGAACTGGTTCAGTAAACCGGTGCCTCTTGAGGTATACCTAAAGTGAACCAGCATAAGGGGAGAAGTCAAAAGGGGGTTAGCAGGGAGGTGATGGTAACGAAGTTAGCCCCCCTGTATGAATCGTTACTTTTGACTCAATCCCTTTCTTACACCGCAAATGAAATCACCAACTTCTGCACCAACGCTACGACCAGAGGAAACATAATCGACTTTAGTAATGAACTTACCATCTAAATCGAAATAGTTCAGTTTCCCATATCCATTATCACAGTCGCTGTTCTTTACTGAAACTTTGTAATATTCGACGGTTTTATGCTCAGTGTCTTCATATTGAACCAACAAAGAAGAAGAGCCATCAATGTTACGAAATGAATCCCCCTTTGCTGACATTCTAACATTCTGGCCTGTTGCCATAGGAAACCATTGTTGTGAATCAGCCGCAAATGCAGATTGCGACACCAGAACAAGTACTGACAAGCCCACCAATGAGATTTTCTTAACCATCAACATCATTCCACTTATAAGAATTTTCTTGATTTTAGCCATGCTTTCAGCAACGTTCAATGATGCATCATATGAGCTGCTATTTATCAGGGGTTAGATAGTCTGATTCCCTCTGTACCCCGTGGTGAAACAGTAAAACGCCCTCAACCGTTGGTATCACTGGGCTGATGGTGAAAATTCAGATGTCTTGATACACTGATAAACCCTGTTAATAAAGTGATTGCTTATGCATTTTTCGCAGTATTGTCAGGGTTTTGGTGTTTATTTATGCACATTTCAAAAATGAAAACGTAAAGCCGTCAGGTCATAGCGTAAAATCTCTTGCTAAGAACGTTTTGTAACCTGCTTACCAGACTTCCTGAACTCTTCATCAGATGTAATGACGCTGAACATGTCGATGTCTGTAGGTGACGGGGATGATACAACTTGCTTCATTAAATCCTGTGATAACACAGGAGATAAGTCTCTTGATTTTCCAATTACAGTACCGTTTCGAAGCGTGATTATTATCATTTCACGTTGCAGCTCGATGGATTGTACGAATTTTGACAGTATGAGTTGTGCTTCTACTCTTCCTGCTTTGGTCGTCAAGTCAATCTCCGACAGGTGATGCAAGGGCTTATCACTCAATGTTTCACGCTGAGTGAGTTCGTCTAATTCACTTTGCAAGTTACTGCGTTGAATGTTCAGTTCTTTGACCTGTTCTTTAAGCTCTGTAACATCATCCAGTTCGAGAAGCAGGGTGGTTGCCTTTTTTAACTTGCTGGTTACCAACGAAATTTGATACTCAATCTCAGCTTTTCGTTTGTCAGTGTTGTTACCATCATCCCTCTCAAGGAAGCCAACGATGTTATCAAGCATCCATTTATCAAAGGGTTTACGTTTAATGGTAGGAACATTGCAACGTCCATCAGGGACATTGTTACAACGGTAAACACCTTGATAGGTTGCCTTGACACCTGTGGGATGTACTGAGGCACCGCATTGACAGCGAATGATTCCCTTAAATAGGTTGATAGTAATTGGATTGTCACTGGCTGGCGCTCTGCCAACACGATTTTTTGACAGAATCTCCTGAGCCTTATTAAAGGTGGCAACATCAATCGCTGGTTCATAGTAGTTGGGGATAGCGGGGCGGTCATTACGCTTGGATGCTGCCAGTGTTCCAACGGTTGACTCAGAGCGTAAGATAGTACGGACAGAGTGAACACTAAAGCCATTCGCTTTTTCACGTCGAGAGAATGACTTAATGTTGTTTGCCTGAAGGTAACGAGCAATGTTGTGAAGAGATTCACCAGAAAGGAGCAAATCGAAAATTGTCACAACGGTTGATGAGTGCTCGTTAAGTTTACGAGTATCAGGGTCTATCCAGCCTGGGACATTTTTAGTCAGTTGCTGTTTGCCTTCTAATGCAAGCTGTGCTCTATGCTCCCATGCAGCACTTACCTTGATTGATTTCTCTTTTGATTGCTGATGTGCGATGTGTGCGGCAATCTTCAATTGAATAGATGTATCAAGGTCATCAATATTGGTGCTGGTGTAGATTTTGCCTGATTCGAGACAAATCACATCGACACCTTTACCCGTAATGAGGTCTACAAGGTTTTCGGTATTACGTGCTTTCTGTCGGTTAAGACGGGTTTCTGATTCGACAAGTAAGACAGTTTGCCCTGACAGGTACTTACCATCCTGTATGTTTTGAAGCATTCGTCCAAAATCGCCTTTCAGATGGTGACCGTGATATGCCGATGCACCTTCATCTGAGAATTCATCGACAACTTTTGCATCAGGGTTATCTTTCAGCCATCTCTCAAATAGACCTTTCTGGCGGCGTATTGAGTCACCACGTTCTTGTGGCTTACTGCTGAAACGAAGGTATGTAATTACTTGACGCATAGTGATAGACTCGACGTAAATGATTATCAATTAGCAAAGAACCTTGAAAAACTATGGCTTATGCTACCTCGCCGAATAGCTCAAATACAATGACCCTTGATTTACCTCGCTGCTTTCCGTGGCCAACGCTGCTGTCCGTGGCTATCCACGGTGCCGTTGTGGCGGGGCTGCTTTATACCTCGGTACATCAGGTTATTGAACAGCCTTCTCCGACGCAGCCGATAGAGATCACAATGGTGGCGCCGGCCGATCTTGAGCCGCCTCCGGCGGCGCAGCCTGTCGTGGAGCCCGTTGTTGAACCCGAACCTGAGCCGGAGCCAGAGGTAGTGCCTGAACCGCCGAAAGAGGCGCCGGTGGTGATCCATAAACCGGAACCTAAGCCGAAGCCCAAACCTAAACCCAAGCCTAAGCCGGAGAAAAAGGTTGAACAGCCGAAGCGGGAAGTGAAGCCGGCAGCAGAGCCGCGTCCGGCCTCGCCGTTTGAAAACAACAATACGGCGCCGGCGCGTACAGCGCCAAGCACCTCGACAGCAGCGGCTAAACCCACCGTTACTGCTCCAAGCGGCCCGCGGGCGATCAGCCGCGTTCAGCCGTCCTATCCGGCGCGCGCTCAGGCGCTGCGCATTGAAGGGACGGTACGGGTGAAGTTTGACGTTTCGCCTGATGGCCGCATTGATAATCTGCAGATCCTCTCTGCTCAGCCGGCGAATATGTTCGAACGCGAGGTGAAAAGCGCGATGCGCAGATGGCGTTATGAGCAGGGAAGACCGGGTACCGGCGTAACGATGACCATCAAATTCCGCCTGAACGGCGTCGAGATTAACTGATAAAACGCTGCGGCGGACCGGTAAGGTCCGCCGTGAAGCTTGTTTAACGCATTTTCTCCATCAATACATCATCCAGCGCCTGCTGGGCCGTTACCAGGTGCTGGCCGCCAAACAAAATCGCTCTGTTCAGCAGAGTATAAAGCTGATAAATCGGCTGACGATCGAGAAAACCCGACGGCAGAGGCGAAACGGACTGATAGCCGTCATAGATTTGCGGGGGCTGTTCCGGATGCATCGGCAGCATGGCTAAATCGCACTCGCGGTCGCCCCAGTAGCAGGCGGGATCGAATATATAGGGGCCATCCGGCCCTAAGGCGCAGTTGCCGGACCACAGATCCCCGTGCAGCAGCGAAGGCTGCGGCTGATGGTTGGCCAGTCGCTGCTGTACCATATCGACTAAGGTATCGATATCGCCAAAGTGCAATCCCTTCTCCGCCGCGAGCTCCAGCTGCCAGCCGATACGCTGCTCGGCAAAAAAAACCGACCAGCGACGCTGCCAGGCGTTGGGCTGCGGCGTGGTGGAAAGATCGTTATCAAAATCCAGACCGAACTGCGGCTGATCGCTCCACTGATGGAGGTGGGCTAGCTGCTGGCCAAGCAGAAACGCATTGTGCGCATCCAGCGGACGGGGAGGGAGGTACTCCATGACCACGAAGCTATAGTCGCGATCGCTGCCGACGGCAAAGACCTGCGGTACGCGAACGGTTTTGCTTCGCGACAGCAGCTCCAGCTGATCGGACTCGGCGGTGAAGATAGGCAGAAGTTCCCGTTCGTCGCATTTCACGAAGTAATCTTTCCCGCCGAAGCGTAAATGCCAGGCGGAATGGATCTCTCCACCGGGCAGCTCGGTTTTCAGTTCGATTTCAGCGTCTTCGGTATGCCAATCGCGTAAAAGAGTACTGATTGCTTGCCACATGCTGTCTCTCCCCATGTTTTCCACCATATCATAAGGTTAGCGCATTACTACCGGGTAAACCTGGAACTGACGCACAACTGACGCTTTCCGTTGCGCTAAACGCACTTATTGAGCTTTTATCCACTCGGCGAATGTGGCCACAGCGATTTCCGCCGGGCGGCCAAGGGCCGCTTCCGCCAGGCCAGCGCTGAGGGCCTTAACTTCCTCGGCCGTCTGGCCGCTCAGCAGGCCGAAGGTGTTGGTACCCAGCTCATGGGGCGTGCCCTCTTCATCATTGAGCGTCAGTACAAACCCGGCACGGGTAAAATGGTTGCTGACCTCATTGATCTCCGTCAGCGCCTGTTCATGGAAGGTCACGCTGACGACCCAGGCGGTAATCTCATTACTCATCTCTACACCCCGTTGTTATGCATGGCCTTTCCAGCATAGACCATCCTGCTTATATTGTGATTCCCCTCCGCCGGCGCGGAGGGGGCAGGGAAGATCAACGCCCGCAGAGATAATCATAGATTTTTTGCGTATTGGCCCGCGAGCAGAGGCGGGTGCCCTGGTTGATGGTCGCGGCGCTACCGGCGGCGACGCCAAAGCGTACCATGTCTTCAAGGCTGGCGTTTTCCGCCAGACGCAAGGTCATGGCGCCCACCATGCTGTCGCCAGCGCCGACGGTGCTCTGGCTTTTCATCGGTGGCGGCACTACCTGAACGCTGCCGCTGGCGTCCACGCCTAACGCCCCCTGCGGACCCAGGGAGACCACCACCCGGCGCACTTTACCGGACTGGATCAACGACTGAGCGGCAAGGCGCACGTCATCGGGTTGGCTGAGATCGCGCTGCACGAGGGCGCTAAGCTCTTTCTGGTTCGGTTTCACCAGCTCAATATTGCCGACGTCCAGCGCGGCGGCCAGCGCATCGCCGGAACTGTCAATGATGCAGCGCAGTCCCTGCTGTTGCGCATTTTTCACCAGTTGCATCAGATTATCGACGCTAATACCTGGCGGTAGGCTGCCGCTGACCACCAGCAGAGAGCCGGGTTCGATAGTCAGAACCTTCTCTTCCAGACGGCGGAATTCATCGTCCGTCAGTGCCGCGCCGGGCATAACGAAGCGATACTGTTCGCCGCTGGCGGCCACGTGGACGTGCAGGTTTTGCCGCGTCCAGTCGCGGGTTTCGACGGTCTCGACCGGCACCTGCTCATCGGCCAGCAGGGCTGCAAGATGCTCGCCGGTAGCGCCACCGACCGGGAAAATGGCGGTGGCTTTGCCGCCGAGAAAGGTCACGGCGCGGGCCACATTGATCCCGCCGCCGCCAGGTTCAAATACCGGCGCGCTGCAGCGAAGTTTGCCTTCCGGGTAGATCTGTGGGGTTTGCGTGGCGCTATCCAGCGAGGGGGCCAGCGTGAGCGTGTAAATTTTGGTCATTCCTTCTCCTCCTTAATACGGCGACTGTCGTTAATTTAAGCATGGCACGATGACTCGGGGAGGGAAAGTCCAGTTCCTGACAGTTTTGCAAAGATGCCTCTATTTTCATTATGAAATAAAGATTGTTTCCGGAGCTGTCTTATTCAAAAAACGAAAGAGTAAGTGATTGCTATGTTATTCGTGCTTTTTTATAATTTGCTACCTTTCTTAGGACCTGCACTCCGCGATCCTCGCGAAAGTTTCCGGGACCCTCAGGTCTCTTTTATGTTGTACGGACGCTAAATTCAATGAGCCGGCGAGATTATGCCTGTTCATCATTTGTACTGTCCTAAAAAAATGTATTTTAGAGAGTTATAATGAAGCTTTTAAAGACAGTACCCGCAGCGGTTATGCTGGCGGGGGGGCTTTTTGCGTCTGTTGGCGCAATGGCCGATGATTCTGTATTTACCGTCATGGATGACCCTTCCGCTGCCAAAAAACCGTTCGAAGGGGTGGTTAACGCAGGCTACCTGGCGCAGTCCGGCAACACCAAGAGCTCTTCGATGACGGCGGATTCCACCCTGACCTGGTATGGTAATACCACCGCCTGGTCGCTGTGGGGCAACGCCAGCAACACGTCGTCCAATGATGAGCGATCCTCAGAAAAATATGCTGTCGGCGGACGTAGCCGCTACAACCTGACCGATATGAACTATGTTTTTGGTCAGGGTAGCTGGCTAACTGACCGCTACAACGGCTATCAACAGCGCGATGTTGTGACGGCGGGCTATGGTCGTCAGATCCTCAACGGGCCGGTGCACAGTCTGCGGTTTGAATTTGGTCCTGGCGTTCGCTATGACGAATATACCGACGGGGATACTGATACCCAGCCGTTGGGTTATGCTTCGGGTACCTGGGCCTGGCAGATGACCGATAACGCCAAATTTTCGCAAGGGGTATCGGTGTTCGGCGCCGAGGACACCACGGTCAACTCAGAGAGCGCGTTAAACGTGGCGATTAACGCCCATTTCGCCCTGAAGGTCGCCTACAACGTGACCTGGAACTCTGAGCCGCCTGCGTCTGCGCCGGAGCATACCGATCGCCGGACCTCGCTCTCCCTCGGGTATAAGATGTAATATTTCAGGCCGGGTTTTCCCCGGCCTGTTCGTTTTGGTTTTAGCAATTAGTGATATTATTTTTTCTGGCCGTTCGTTTTACTTTTTGTAAAAAAGAAATAGCCCTCCATTTTTTCTCCATTATTCACGGGCGCCTGACAAATATTCATTCTATTTGACACAAATAGCTAAATATTCGACGGACAAATATGTGATCTGGATCTATACTAACAAGCACTGACCGGAGGGCGACATTGCCCGGTCTGTTTTCCGTAATAAGAGAATAAACATCATGAAAAACAATCGATATACCATCGCAGCCCTGGCGCTGTGCGTGCTTTCTTTTGGCGCATCAGCCGCCACGCCCGTTCCGCCATCGGGTCATCAGGATCATACCCAGGTAGGTATCGCCAAAGCCTCTGACGTTGAGGCTGGTTCGAATATTGCGCCCGGCGCCCCTACCACCGGAAAATCCATGAACGACGCCTTTAATGTGCATACGCTGGTGGCCGGCGAGTGGTCTTAATATTGCAGGCTATCGTTTCGCGAGCGGTCTAATAAGCCGGGTTAAGTGGTACCGGTTTAATGGCCCGCGGTATACATTCAGCAGGCAATATCTCCACGTCTCTTTTATCATGTCCGAATAATATCGTCCGGCGCCATTGGCTAATATTACCGCGCCACATCGCTTATATTCTGCTTTTTATCCGTGGCCCTCTTGTTTTCTCCGCATTCCGCCATCATTTATGCTGTTGCGGCTTTAATCACGTACCAATGATGTGTAAACTACTCCCCGGTGTTATCAGCAGGCGGCTGCAGGGGGGAGCGATCGTTCCGGTCGTGCTCCTATTTTCGCAGAGTGAAGCGGGAACTGCGCCTTAACCTGATGATAATTATGATTATATAGTTTTGTATGTGCTCTTTCGTGCGGGGCACCACTGCAAATAAGGACATAAAATGCCTGTAATTACGCTTCCTGATGGCAGCCAACGCCATTTTGACCACGCAGTTAGTCCGATGGATGTCGCGCTGGATATCGGTCCAGGCCTGGCGAAAGCCACCATTGCCGGGCGGGTAAACGGTGAACTGGTAGACGCCTGTGACCCGATCGAATCCGATTCCACTCTCTCTATCATCACCGCGAAAGATGAAGAAGGGCTGGAGATCATTCGTCACTCCTGCGCGCACCTGTTAGGCCATGCCATCAAACAGCTATGGCCCAACACCAAAATGGCTATCGGTCCGGTTGTCGATAATGGTTTCTACTATGACGTAGACCTCGACCACACCCTGACCCAGGAAGATATCGACGCGCTCGAAAAACGTATGCATGAGCTCGCCGAGAAAAACTACGACGTTATCAAGAAGAAAGTGAGCTGGCATGAAGCGCGTGAAACCTTCGTGAAACGCGGCGAAAGCTATAAAGTTTCTATTCTTGATGAAAACATTGCCCATGATGACAAGCCTGGCCTGTATCATCATGAAGAATATATCGATATGTGCCGCGGTCCGCACGTACCGAACATGCGCTTCTGCCATCACTTTAAGCTGATGAAAACCGCCGGAGCCTACTGGCGCGGCGACAGCAACAATAAAATGTTGCAGCGTATCTACGGCACCGCGTGGGCAGATAAAAAAGCGCTGAATGCCTACCTGCAGCGTCTGGAAGAAGCCGCCAAGCGTGACCACCGTAAAATCGGTAAGCAGCTCGACCTGTATCACATGCAGGAAGAGGCGCCGGGGATGGTGTTCTGGCACAATGACGGCTGGACCATCTTCCGTGAACTGGAAACGTTTGTTCGTTCTAAACTGAAAGAGTACCAGTATCAGGAAGTAAAAGGTCCGTTCATGATGGACCGTGTGCTGTGGGAAAAAACCGGCCACTGGGACAACTACAAAGATGCGATGTTCACCACCTCTTCTGAGAACCGTGAATACTGTATCAAGCCGATGAACTGCCCGGGTCACGTGCAGATCTTCAACCAGGGGCTGAAATCCTACCGCGACCTGCCGCTGCGTATGGCGGAATTCGGTAGCTGCCACCGTAACGAACCGTCTGGCGCGCTGCATGGTCTGATGCGCGTGCGCGGCTTTACCCAGGATGATGCGCATATCTTCTGTACTGAAGATCAGGTTCGCGATGAAGTGAACGCCTGTATTCGTATGGTCTACGATATGTATAGCACCTTTGGCTTCGAGAAGATCGTCGTCAAACTGTCGACTCGCCCGGAAAAACGTATCGGTAGCGACGAGACCTGGGATCGCGCGGAAGCGGATCTGGCGGTGGCGCTGGAAGAAAATAACATCCCATTTGAATATCAACTGGGTGAAGGGGCGTTCTACGGCCCGAAAATTGAATTTACCCTGTATGACTGCCTCGATCGTGCATGGCAGTGCGGTACCGTACAGCTGGACTTCTCTCTGCCGCAGCGTTTAAGCGCCTCCTATGTGGGCGAAAACAACGAGCGTCAGGTGCCGGTCATGATTCACCGTGCGATTCTCGGTTCTCTGGAGCGCTTCATTGGCATCCTGACCGAAGAGTTCGCAGGCTTCTTCCCAACCTGGATTGCACCAGTGCAGGTAGTGGTCATGAATATCACCGATTCTCAGGCTGAATACGTTAACGAATTGACGCGTAAACTACAAAATGCGGGCATTCGTGTAAAAGCAGACTTGAGAAATGAGAAGATTGGCTTTAAAATCCGCGAGCACACTTTACGTCGTGTCCCGTATATGTTGGTCTGTGGCGACAAAGAAGTCGAAGCCGGCAAAGTGGCCGTGCGCACCCGTCGCGGGAAAGACCTCGGCAGCATGGACGTAAATGAAGTGATCGAGAAGCTGCAACAAGAGATTCGCAGCCGCAGTCTTCAACAACTGGAGGAATAAGGTATTAAAGGCGGAAAACGAGTTC
>PPYF01546916.1_pt1 | contig 10445 bp, 9 predicted proteins | sample 1559871 | NCBI WGS metagenome assembly PPYF01 (sample SAMN08240021, study PRJNA423297) | Human gut metagenome, whole genome shotgun sequencing project.
CCATTCAGCTTGGCTCCAAAACTCTGTGCAGCATCATCAATCAACTTAATACCAAAGTCCTTACATATTTTTTCAATTCCAGGATAATCGACCGGATTTCCATACAAACCTGCCACTAAAATACCGGAAACATCAGGATGTTGTAAAATTTTCTTTTTTATATCCTCAACATCAGCATTCAGATCAGTTTCTGATAAATCATAATATATGGGACTAATCTTCAGACGCCTCAACACGGGCTTAACAGAGCTGCACATATAAACAGGCATCAACAACTTTCCCTGAATATTCAAAGATTTCAAACAATGATACAGAGAGGCTTTTCCGCTACTGCTATAACGCCAGTTCTTACCTGTCAGAGCAGACAATCCGGTCAGCTCCAATTGCCTCTTACAAAACCGGAATGGTACAAATTTTTCTATCCGTAAAGTCATCTTTAAATTTCCGCTCAAGCAGAGAATAAACCAATTGACTTATTTCAGCTAATAATTATAACAGAACATTCCAACAATCTCTTCGTATGGATCCTCTTCCTCACCTTTCACTCCCTGAAACACAATCCGGGTTCCGTCTTCTTCAAAATATCTCCTCAAATCTCCCTCCATCTGATTACTAAATATTCGCTGCACATGGTAACTAACCGGCTTTGCAGGTGCCCCTGCTATAAATGCATGGGAAGTATATTGTTCCGAATAATCCTTATTAACCAAGCTATTTCTTCCGGTAATGGTGTAATCCGGTACAACAGCATTTTTAGAAACCACAGTTCCCGGATTAAGCCAGCAACGTTGTCCAATTACAATAGGTCCGGTCACTTTCCCTATCCTACCTGTTTCTATATCCTTTATAAAATGCATATTAGTATCCATAATAACACATCCATAGGCTATTCTTGTGAAATCACCTATTATTATCCCATATTGGCTTTTCAGCATTGTTCCGCTTCCAATCACACAACACCTGCCCAGCTCCAGAGGACCTTTATAAGTCTCGATAGTAACACCCCCGCTAATCATAATATGCCCGTTGAAAATAAGATCATGACTTATCGTCCACTGTCCCGGAAGACAAGTAGAATAATGACTGTCAACATTCCGGCCAACTTTTACCAATCCCCGGCAAACAGGTCCGCGTATTATGATTCTTCCACTCAAATCGTATATCTTCAGCTTACCGTAAACCAATATGGGAAGTTTACAAGCCGTGCTAAAAGGTAATTTTCTAAAATTCAATCTTATGGTTGCCCTCCAATTTACAAGCCACAGTAACCTGAAAAAATGATAAATATGACGAAGGATTCTTTTTATATACTCTCTCATACGAACAAAGCTTATTTACCGGGCTTTCTTCCCCAAAATTTAGATAATAAACCAGCTAAACTTAAATTGATTACCGACCTCATCAAACACAGGGAGTAAAAAAAACTACATCCGAAAATAACCATCCCCAAACCATACCTCAAAAAAAGATGATTGAGATCCTTTACAAAAAAACTTAAAAGACAAAAAGCACAAGTAAAAATAAAAATCTTTACTGCCCTGGTTTTAAAAACAATATGATATACTTTTTTCATAATGCCGCACATCAGTAATAAATGACATACAGCAACAATAATAGACGATATGCCCAATCCCGTTAATCCCCAATAATAATAAGCAACCAAATTAAAAACTATTGAAAGGACATTCATAATGGTTGTTGTATAAACAAAAATCGATGACTTCTGTTTAGCCAACAAAATCATACCCATTGTATTTGAATAAATAGTAATCAATATACTGAAAATCGCATATTGAATATATTCCATGGATTGCAAAAACATTTCCGTATATAAAATCCTGATAAATAATGGCATAGCAAACATAAACAAGACAACCAAAGGCCCCATCAAAAGTAACCCAACCTCCGCCTGTCTGTTCACTTCAATCACCAATGCCTGATTATCCGAATGTATAGCAGATATTCGCGGATAGTAATCAGTTGTCAAAGCAGTTGTTATAATACCAAAATAAGCAACCACAATTGTACTGCCTGCCTGAAATATTCCTACTTCATCCAATCCTGACTGATGGCTAATAAAAGCACGAATAATAAAATCGGACAACATGCCAAATAAAGACAAATACATAAATGCCAGTCCCATCTTTATCATCCCCTTGCCATCCGTAAAAACTGTCCTGTTCTCCATCACCAACCTCACATAATTCACTTTACGGACATAAAGCCACGCTATCAACGCAGAAAAACCGGCTGCCAAAATCAATGAAGGAACAATACCTGCAAATCCCCAAAAATAGTACAGGGGTACAGATATTAATAATCCCAGCGAACTTCCATACACGGAAGCTTTTGCCAAATCCCGCAACCGCCTCATTCCTTTTAATATAGCTAACTCACCTTCACTAACAATAGAAAGAAATACAGCCATGGATAAAAAAATAAAGGCAACGATATGGTCACGGTTATTAAACGAAACATCGCTTAATACTCTGGCAAATACGATCGTTACTACAGCCCCCAGCAAAGCTGTAAACCAGACAATTTTTTTGGTAACGGTTATAATCCGATTTAATTTTTCAATCTCACAAGTCGCATTTGCCTCAGCAACATCCCTCACTGCACTCTGGGGAATTCCTAAACCAGCTACTGTCCTTAACATATTGACCGCTGAATTATAGAGACTGATCACTCCCATACCCTCCGTCCCCAACAATATCGCAACAGCCTTATTAATAGCAGCTTTCGTCACAATATTAAAAACCTGCACAAATCCAAACAGAAAAGTGGATTTAAAAATAGACCTGTATGAACTCTCATTACTCTGCATCTGTTCTCCTCAGATACTTGCAAAAAAACAAATACATGTCATCCACCGTCTTATTCAACGGATAATTCTTCCCCATATAACTATAACTACCAATAATAACCGGCTGGGGTACAACATTGTGTCCCCCGACCTCATCCGTATCAATAACAATAATTTCCGAACCTTTCTTATTCATAATGTCCGCAAACTGAACAGCTATATCATAAGACACAAAACGATCCCTTTTCGGCTGAATGATCAAATAGGGACATCTATAGGGTACCTCCGAATGCGTATTATATACATACGGATCATATTTCCCAACTTTATCTTTTTCATAAGAACCTGATTTCATCCCAAACAAACGAATAAGACCTGTCTTATACCCCAGTTTTTCCCAGACATTTTTTTCTATACTGATCAAAGGACACAATCCCCCTTGCGCCAGAATAGGAATAGAGGTATGATTCACTAAACTGGAAGCCGTAAGCCCCCCGTTTGAATTACAATATACCACACATCCGGAAAAGTCAATATTATTAAAATGTTCTTTAATATAATCATAAGCTTTAATAACAGAACGGACAGAAACCGGATTACCCAAACATCGGGTATGATCCACCTGCAAACGTTCAGAATAGGATTCAGGCATTCCGGCAGTACACAATACGGCACATCCTCTGGATACAAAATATCTTGTAAAATCATTATTTTCCGGTTCACTTCCCGAACTGCTTACCGTCCCACCACCGCTATGGCAATAGATAACAAGAGGAATATCCTGCATGATCCGATTATTTTCCGGTAACATCAACACACACCAGTCCGGCTCAACATTATAACCACCACGTCCATTCGGATCAGTTTCAACATCAACCTGAAATCTCACTATATTTTCATCCCATAGTGAACCTTTATCCCCATCATGACATCCGGAAGTTGACAAAGTCAATAACAAAAACAGCTCCCCCCAGAAAATTGTAATACAGTATTTCATTTATTATAAAACATCAAAAATAATACTCAGTTATAACAACAACGATTTCAGCCGTTCCCTCAAAGCTGTATAATCCTCCTTCAATTCTGCCGGACAACCGACAACAGTCCGGCCGGCCGGCACATCTTTATTCACCATCGCAGCCGTTCCTACAAGTGCTTCCTCATGAACAACCACTTTATTCAAAACCACTGCTTGCGGAGCTACATAAACAGAATCCTCCAAAGAAGATGACCCCATCAAACGTACCCCGGCAGTTAAAATACAATTGCGCCCGACCACACAATTGTGGGCGATATAACAAAAATTATCAATCATACAATGATCACCAATAGTCACAGCCCCTTCAAAAAGTGCATTAGCGACAGTCACCTGGTCACCAATATGAACATCACGACCGATAACCGTACCTCCGGCATGTTTCACTTTATAAGGTACTTTACAATGATCCCTCAACACCTGAAATCCCTCACACCCAATCACACAGTGACAGCCAATGACCGAATAGTCACCTATCACAGTATTTGGCTTCACAACCGTATACGGCCCTATCGAAACACCGTCACCAATAACAACAGGTCCTTCAATTACCACCGAAGGATGAATATCACATCCCCGGCCTACCTGGACAGAGTCGCCCGGTAATCTATAAAAATCAGTCTGTTCCAAAAGGACATGATGGATCTGATAAAATAACTCTTCAGGAAACGAAGAAAGAATATAACTAAACCGTTCTCCGGTAAGCGTCTTATACAAATCCGGAGTAATTATTAATGCCTGAACAACCGGATTATTTCTTGCTTTCTCAATGAAACCAACAGAAGCAACATAAGACAGCACCGAGTTATAAACTGAACTCCGGTTACACAAACCCAACCCTTGAATAACGACATCCTCCCCGATGAAATCGGTATCCGCCAATTTGGCAATCTCAGACAACCGGGCTGATCTGCTATTCATTACCACATCTTTTAAACCACCAGCCACAAGGCAAAGCAACAAAATGGGAATGAAACTCCCGAACCCCCGGATATACTCCCTGCTCTCCGAAAACACTGTAATAACTATTAGGCAGATGAACTCCTGAACAAGAATACCCCCTTGCTTTAAAATCTTTCAAAGTGGCAGCTTTATCTTTGGCCAATATTCCAAAAACCCAATAATTAGGATTTATATTTTCTGTATCTAAAAAACATAAACCCGGCATTTTATCTGACAAAACAACTTGCCAATCAAACGCGTTTTGCCTTTGCTTTTCCAGCAACTCATCCAATTGCCCCACCTGCAAACAACCAATATAGGAAGCAACTTCATTCATAGTAACCCCATATCCGGGAAAGGATACATCACTGTTTGGATTGATTTCACCGGCAGCGTCACGGAAAGTTGAGCGATCGACTCCCAAATCCCTTATTCGTATAGCCTTCTGCACATGTTCCTTACATCTGAAAATCACAGCTCCCCCATCTATGGTATTTGGTAAACGGACAGTCTGAAACGACAATAAAGTGGCATCGGCTTCCAGCGTACCCAGTAACTTTCCTTTATAATGCGCACCGAAAGCTTCAATACAATCATCAATCACAAACAACCCTTTTCTCCGGCCTATTTCATTTATCTCATCAATATACCCCGGATAACCGCAATGATGATTGTGAAATATAGCCTTAGTCGCAGGTGAAATTTTTCCTTCCACGCTTTCAGGGCACAACGTTCCCCGCTTGGGATCAACATCTGCCCAGACAACTTTCGCCCCGTAAGAAAGCAAAGGCATAGTGGAAGCCAGACAGGATTGCGGCGAAGCAATGATTTCATCCCCCCTTTTAACTCCCAAAGCCGCCAGCATGACATGTATTGCAGCCGTAAAACTATTTACAGTCACAGGTACTTGCAGACAATGTAAATACTTCTGTAAAGCATCTTCAAAACTCCTCCCCCATTTGCCATAAGCCAACGCTCCGCTATGCAAAATTTCTTCCAGACAGGGCAATTCATCCGGCATATAAGGTTTATACAATGGAATCATCACCACCCCCTCTTTATACAACTGACAATTCTTTCCCTCTCTTCTCCACTAACCCACCAACCGCAGGGAATATGAATCAAACGGGAATAAAATTCCTCCAATCCCGGCAACTCCCGGCGGGAAGCAGCAAAAATACTGTGCGTATCATTCCGGTGATGAAGAGGGGATACAGTTATTCCCTCAGACTCCATCATCTTTATAAAATCCTCCCGGCGTTCCACTTTCATCGTGTACAGCCAGTAAGAAGCTTCTGTATTTTTAGAATACTCAACCAGTTCAACTCCTGAAATATTTTTCAAATGTTCATCATAATACTTTCCATTTGAAATAAACCGGCCTAAAACCTCCTCCAGATACCTCATCTGCACCAGACCAATCGTTGCAGTTACATTATTCATCCCGTATTTAAACCCAACTTCCTGAATATCATTCTCCAAACGGGACTTTGTTTTATCCAGTCCAAACCATCTTTTCAACCGCGCCTTCTCATAATCCTTCTGATTTCCGACACACAAAAAACCACCGTCAACTGTCGTCACATGCTTAATTGCCTGCAAAGAAAATAAAGTATAAGGAGAATTACTGCCTATCAATTGCCCGTTAAATTTAGCTCCCAAAGCATGGGCGGCATCTTCTATTACTGGAATCTTAAAATCATGGGCAATCCGGTTGAATTCCTCCATATCACACACCATTCCGGCATAATGCACAACAACAATAGCCTTTGTTCTCTCATTAATAAGCGAACGAACCGAAAAAGGATCCAACAAACCATTCCGCGGATTCACATCCCCCCAAACAACCCTGGCTCCGGTCATGGCAATCGCCGTATTCGTTGGTTCTGCTGTCATCGCCGTACTGATAACTTCATCTCCGGGCTTCACTCCGGCCAGTAACAAAGCCAGATGAAGCGCATCTGTCCCCGCATGAACTGCCAGCGAAAAAGGATTCCCTATAAATTTACTAAACTGAGCTTCAAATTGATATACAGCCTCTCCCTCTGCGATATAACCACTGTAAAGGATTTTCTCCAATTCAGGCATCAAAACTTCACGCTCGGGAATATACGGTTTAACTAATGGAATCATCATAATCCTTTTCAGTAATTTTTTAATTCATCCCGGACATAATCCAGGGATAACAACAACTGTTTTAACTCATCGACTGATAATCTCCTCGTATTGGCGGAATTATACTCATCTTCAATCAATTTCGGACCATCCTTTTGTATATATTTTGTATAATTCAAATCCCTGAAATCCGCAGGGACACGATAAAAATCACCCAAATCGAAAGCTTTGGACATCTCTTCCTTGGTACACAGTGTCTCATACATCTTCTCACCATGCCGGGCACCGATTATTTTTATTTCATTATTGGCATGAAACAATTCACGGACAGCTGTTGCCAAATCGATTATTGTAGCCGCAGGTGCTTTCTGGACAAACAAATCTCCTGGTTCCGCATGTTCAAATGCGTATAACACCAAATTAACCGCATCATCCAAAGACATCATAAAACGGGTCATCTCAGGAATCGTTACCGTCATAGGCACACCCTCTTTGATCTGCTTAATAAATAAAGGAATAATAGAGCCCCTGGAACACATCACATTGCCATAACGAGTAGCACAAATCACCCCTCCATTTTGCATCACCCTGGAATCCCGTGCTTTAGAAACTGCCAGTTTCTCCATCAGAGCCTTTGTCATTCCCATAGCATTAATTGGATAAGCTGCTTTATCAGTACTTAAAACCACCACCTTCTTCACATTATTCCTGGCAGCAGCCTCCAATACATTTTCCGCTCCATATAAATTGGTCCGTATCGCCTGCATAGGATAAAATTCACAAGAAGGCACCTGTTTTAAAGCTGCCGCATGAAAAACATAATCCACACCTAACATGGCATTATTGATCGAATCAAAGTCCCGGACATTACCAATGATAAAATTCAACCTATCATTTTTATATTCGATACGCATATCTTCCTGTTTCTTCTCATCACGGCTAAAAATCCGGATTTCTTTTAAATCCGAATTTAAAAAATGTTTCAAAACAGCATTACCAAACGAACCGGTTCCTCCGGTAATCATCAACACTTTATTTTTAAACATATTGGATTGTATTTATTATTCTTTTACATGCTTCCCCGTCTCCATAAGGATTTACAGCTTTGCTCATCCGATCATAATATTCCGGTTCATCTAATAAAGCAGAAACCTCATTGACTATTTTATGATAATCTGTGCCAACCAATTTAACCGTCCCCGCCTCCAAAGCCTCCGGTCGTTCAGTTGTATTGCGCATAACTAACACAGGCTTACCCAATCCCGGAGCTTCTTCCTGAATACCACCGCTGTCTGTCAATACAATTGTACTTTTCTCCATCAGATAGATAAAAGAAAGATATTCCAAAGGTTCGATAAAAAACATATTGGACAGTCGGGCAGCACCGAAGACTTCATAGATTGGTTGCCGCACATTGGGATTCAGATGCATCGGATAAACGAAATCCACCTGAGGATATTTTTCGGTTAAAGTTTTAATAGCTTGACACATGTGAATGAATCCATTCCCAAAATTCTCCCGACGGTGTCCTGTAATTAAAACAAGACTCCGATCCTCATTCAAACGTTTCACATTATATCCAACCGATTCATTTCTTCCGGCCAGGGACTGTATATATTATGTGTACGCAAACCCGCCTCTACATGTCCTACCGGAATTTGCTGATAGAATGCAGCCAAAGCTGCCGAAGTCGAGGTAGTGGTATCCCCATGTACAAGAACTATATCAGGCTGCGTTCCTTTCAATACATCCCGCATCCCCGTCAACACCCGGGCAGTAACATCATACAAATCCTGACCTTGTTTCATAATATTCAAGTCATAATCAGGAACAATCTCAAATAACTGAAGTACCTGATCCAACATCTCACGATGCTGCCCTGTTACACATACAATAGTCTGGAATTGCTCAGGATATTTCTGGAATTCTTTTACCAGCGGTGCCATTTTAATGGCTTCAGGACGAGTCCCGAAAACAAGCATTACTTTTTTCACAACCGGATCAATTCTTCTTGTAAATACCACAAAAATCCAATATTACTTTATCATCCCGATAAGGAAGTGTCTTAAACTCTTTATGTGCTACCAAAAATACCACAATATCTGCCTTCTCATAAGCTTCAGCATAGTCCGCCAGCTTAAACACTTTATGTTCAGACACATTGGGCTCCACCACTAAAATATCGGCGTTATTACAGCTCTGCAATACTTTTGTCGTAATATATTTCGCTGGAGATTCACGAAGATCATCGATATTGGGTTTGAAGGCAAGTCCCATCATTGCGACAATCGGTTGACGATGATGAACCAATTCAAACTTCAACATCTCGTTTTGTACTTTTTCTGCACACCAAAACGATTTATAGTTATTAATCTCACGAGCTTTAGATATAATCTGGGATTCCATCGGAAAATCCGCCGTAATAAAATAAGGATCGACAGCTATGCAATGGCCCCCCACTCCACATCCCGGCTGTAGAATGTTGACACGCGGATGTTTATTCGCCAACTCAATTAATTCCCATACGTTAATCCCAGCTTTGTCACAAATCAATGACAATTCATTTGCAAAAGCAATTTGTACATCCCGGGAAGAATTCTCCGTTAATTTACACATTTCGGCCGTACGACTATTTGTTCGATGCAATTTTCCCTGTACAAATTGACTGTAGAATGCAATTGCCTTTTCAGTAGATTCAGGATTTATACCACCAATTACCCGATCATTATGCACCAGTTCATATATTACATTTCCAGGCAAAACACGCTCCGGACAGTAAGCAATATAAATATTCCCTTCCAATTCAGGACGCTCATCAAAAATAAGTTTTGTCATCATTTCCGTCGTTCCTATCGGAGAAGTCGACTCTATAACAAATAAATCTCCCACTTTCAAAAAAGGGATAACAACACGAGTAGCAGCCTCGACATAGGATATATCCGGTTCATGATTCCCTTTAAAAGGAGTAGGCACAACCATAAAGTAAGCCTCGCTGACCTCCGGTTTCACAGCAGCTTTCATCTGGCCGGAAGAGATCACTTCCTCCAGATAAGCTTCCAAGCCAGGCTCTACGATATGTAATTTCCCTTGATTAGTCATCTCTACAACTTGGGGATTAATGTCTACCCCAATCACTTCTATACCGTGTTTAGCAGCAATTATAGCTGTAGGCAGGCCTATATAACCCAATCCCATAAAGCATGCTTTCATTGTTATCAGATTTTAAACGAGAATTATTAACGACTATTTTAGATGAAGGTACCTCCAAAATGCCAATAAAAAGAGTTCAATTAAATCAGAATTTAATTAAACCAGTTCCCATTACATATAGGATATTAAACAAAACTCCCTGATCCGATAACAGATCAGGGAGTTTTGTTTAATATGAGATAAAAAACGATTGGAATGCAATTTTTACATAGAATATTATGTGATTTGCATAATTCGGATAATATAATTATATTTGTATAAAAATGGAGTTATGAGGAAAATAGTGAACCCTTTTATTGTGACGGGGAAAATCGATCCGGCCTATTTTTGTGATCG
>PPYF01546199.1_pt1 | contig 10443 bp, 10 predicted proteins | sample 1559871 | NCBI WGS metagenome assembly PPYF01 (sample SAMN08240021, study PRJNA423297) | Human gut metagenome, whole genome shotgun sequencing project.
CACCAACACCCTGCCGTTCATGCCTGCCAACCAGGGCAACCGTCTGCTCATGGGCGACAAGCACATCCAGCAGGCCCTTCCGCTCAAGGAACCTGAGAAGCGCCTGGTGAAGGCCGTGCTTGGGGATGCTTCAAAGTACAAAAGCACCGTGGACGCCCTGGGGAGCTGGACACTGCCGACATCTCTCGTGGACGGTACCGTCGAGAAGATCGACGACGAGTACGTCTACATCAAGGATGCCCGGGGGAAGTTGCACGCTGTCGACTATGAGAACAACCTCGCCCTGGCGACCAAGACCTTCCTCCACAACGACATCACGGTGAAGCCCGGAGAAAGCGTCAAGACAGGGCAGCCCCTGGGTGGGAGCGGGTTCAGCAAGGACGGGGAACTGACTATGGGGCGCAACCTGCGTATCGCCTATATGCCGTTCCATGGGCTCAACCATGAGGATGGTGTGGTCCTGTCGGAATCCGCGGCGAAGAAAATGACGTCCGTGCATTCGGACAAGATCACGCTTGTGGTCAGCCGCAACATCGTCATGGGCAAGGATAAATACCGCACGGCCTTCCCGACGACATTCAGCGCCGCGCAGCTGGCCAAGCTGGATGACGAAGGGCTGGCGAAGAAGGGTGCTGTGCTCGAGGAGGGTGACCCCATCATCCTGGCCATGGAGGACAACAGCGGCAGCAAGGTGAACCAGGTGCTGGGCATGCTGCACAAAAGCCTGAGGCACCCGTATCGTGACCGGGCCGAGGTATACGACCAGCATTACCAGGCGACAGTCGTTGCCGTCGCGTCCACTCCGTCCGTGAAGACCGTCGTGCTGCGCATCGAGAAGCCGCTGCAACTTGGCGACAAGATCGCCGGCAGCTACGGCAACAAGGGCGTCTGTGCCAAGATCCTGCCTGATGACCAGATGCCGCGCGATGAAGATGGCAACGTCCTGGACGGCATCTTCACGTCCGCCGGCGTCATCTCACGCATCAATCCGGCCCAGATCCTGGAAAGCGCGCTCGGCAAGGTGGCGAAAAAGACAGGCAAGGTCTACGAGATCGAGAATTACAGCAAGCCGGACTATGTGAAGTTCGTCAAGGACGAGCTGAAGAAGCACAACGTCAGCGATACGGAGACGCTTACCGATCCCGTCACCGGCAAAAAGATCCCCGGTGTCTTCGTCGGCGTCCAGCACTGCCACAAACTGTTCAAGACAACGGACACGAACTTCGCGGCACGCGGCATCGACGGTGGCTACGACCAGGATGACGCGCCCTCGGGCAACGGTATCACGGGTCCGAAAGCTCTCGGCGGCATGGAAGTGAATGCCCTCATCGCCCACAACGCCCGCTCGCTGCTGCGTGAGGGGACGGTACTGCGCGGTGCGCGCAACCTTGACTTCTGGAAGCAGTTCCAAAGCGGTCTTCATCCGACGATGCCTGATGAAAAGAAGACGTTCACACGCTTCATCGCCATCCTCAAGCAGGCCGGGATCAACGTGACGCGCAAGGACAACGAGCTCGTGGCAGCTCCCCTGACGGACAAGGACGTATTGAAGCTCAGCTCCGGAGAGCTGCGGAATGGCCTCATGCTGAGTGCCAAAGCGTTGCGCCCGGAAGCCGGAGGCCTGTTCGACCCGACCATCACCGGCGGTATCCAGGGGACGCGCTGGGCACATATCAAGCTCGTCGAGCCGGTCGTGAACCCTGTCTTCACGGATGCCGTCCGATCCTTGCTGCGCATGGGGCGGAACGATCTTCAGGAAATGATTGTCAAACAGGGTGGGACGGCCATACGTGACGCCCTGAACAGGATCGACGTCACGAAGGAGCTCAAGGAGTCTGAAGATGCCGTCTATGAAGGTAAACTCGGCAAGGCGGACTTGGACAAGGCCGTAAAGCGGGTCAAATACCTGCGTGCCCTCAGAGACATGGACATGAAGCCCGGCGACGCCTACATCATGAGCGTTGTCCCGGTGACGCCACCTGTCATGCGCCCGATCACTGTGGGGGCCACAGGCGATATGATGACCAATGACGCGGATTTCCTGTACCGTGATCTCATCCTGCAGAACAACAGCTTCCGGAGCATGAAGGCTTCCGGCGCCTTCGGGCAGAAGGATATCGAGGAAAATCGCACTGCCCTCAACACTCGCATGCGTGAATTGGCAGGTCTTGTCGCGCCTGGCGATCCGCAGCTTCGTGGCCGCAGCGTGAAGGGGGCCCTGGACTTTATCGCCGGGGATACTCCCAAGGGAGGCTACTTCCAGCACAAGGTCATTTACGGGAAAATGAACCTTACCGGTCGTGCCACCATCTCCCCGGATACGACACTCGGCCTTGACGAGATCGGCCTGCCGGAAGAGACCGCCTGGCGCATGTACAGCCCGTTCGTCATGCGCAGGCTCGCCCAGATCGGCTACACCCCTCTGCAGGCCAGGGAGGCCATCGAAGAGAAAAGCCCGGCGGCCGTCAAGGCCCTCAAGGAGGACATGGACAAGCGTCCCGTCATCGTGAACCGCGCCCCGACGCTCTGGCGGCACGGCATCATGGCCGCCAAACCCCTGCTGCGTTCAGGGAAGAACCTGCGTGTGAACTCCATCTGGGAAAAAGGCCTCAACGCCGACTACGACGGCGACGCCATGCAGATCCATCTGCCTGTTTCCGACGAAGCCATCGAGGAAGCGAAGAGGATGTTCCCTTCCAGGCAGCTGTTCACGGATAAAAAAGCCGGTGACCTGCTGCAGGCTCCCACACGCGAGCCCATCATCGGCCTGTACAAAGTCACGGAGAATGTCGGGAAGCCACAGGGGAATGCCAAGGTACACCGTTTTCCCGATGTGGATACCGCATGGAAAGCCTACTATGCCGGGAAACTCAAAATGACGGACTACGTGGACATCGGTTGACGGTTCTTTCACAGAACGGCTTCGCGTGACGGTCTGCGCTATGCGTCCTGCGCTATGCGTCACGGCGCCGCGTGTCTGGAACAATGGCCGTCGTGGTCGGAAGTCCTTTCCTCACGGCCTGCCTTTTTCTCCCCTGTAGCCGAAGTTTCGGCCTTTGGATAGTACCCTGATCTTACGGTCAGGGTACTTTTTTCTTAGACTATCAATGATTATATAGGGGAAAATTATTCAATTATTTCCATATGTTTCTTGAACACTGGTGGCCCATAACACGTAAAACGGTGGCTCAAAACACGAAATCATGGGCAGTTTGGTGGCTCATAACACGTATGGCGGTGGCCCATAACACGTACAGGGTGATCCATAAAACGAAAGTGGTGATCCATAACACGACAAAAAATGCGGGGGTGGTCCATAACACGAGCTGTCAGGAAGCTGTCCTGTTTGGCATACCAGTCGGTATCGTCAATGATGTCCGATAGCTGGCATTACTTTGGGTGGCACATAGTACGAAATAACGGTGGCCAAAAACACGAAGATGGTGGCTCATGGCACGAAATTTTGCCTGTTTTCGCTCTCTGACTGTGGTGGTCCATAACACGAGGGGGCGGTAGCCAGTTTTGCAGACCTGGTGGTCCATAACACGTTCAGGATACAGAGCCGGCGCACGATGTTTTCGATGATCGTGCGTAAAAAAGGTGGCCCATAACACGAAACTTTGGTTTTGATGGTGGTCCAAAAAACGAAATGCGGTGACCCATAGCACGAACGAAAAAAGGCGGGACATTTCGTCCCGCCTTGCCTGTCAGGTGGCCCACAACACGAAGCTTGGCTACGCCAGTTTAAGCTGCCGTGGAGCCTCTTTAGCAGAGCCCTTCACAGCTCTTTGCTTCGCCTTTTCAAGGATGATGATGTCAGTGTCATGCTCCGAAAATCCGCTTTCCTCCGTCAAAATGCCTTTTTTGACGAGTTCGGTGACGCCCTCACGCAGTTTGCGGCGGATCTCTTTCCTTGGCTGTGTGAGGTTCATGTTCAGGGCCGCGGCCAGTACCATATATCCGCCTGAGTATTTTTCCCTGTGGCTCTGGATGAAGCGGTACATGGCTTTCGAAATCGAACCGCTCAGGTCGTAGCGGCTCAGGGAGTCCAGGTAGGTCACGTTGCCCTGGGTGTAGGCCAGGTAAAAGAAGGGGCTCACCCGCACCTCGAGCTGTTTGGTCACTTCGTCCCAGTTGGCGTATTCGAGCATGTGACGCAGGAAGACCTGCTTCATCGGTTTGCCGTCACTGTCGACCTGACTAACGACACTCAGTTTGATGACGGCTGCCATCATGCGGTTGAGGGAGTCGATGAGCCGCGTGTAGTCGCTCTTGGAAGGGCGACGGTCACTTGGATACATGGTGCGAAGCAGGTCGGACGCGCTTCCCTTGAACTCGAATGTCGTCTTGTCGTCCACGACATGGATATGCTTGTGGTTACCGCTGATGAGCACCATGAGCGCCACGAAAACGTCCTCATCGACGATGCTCAGTTGCGGCCCTGTGTAATGGATGCTGCCCCACGAGTTGTCGACAATCTTGACATCTTCGAAATAACGCCTGTTCTTCCCCATTTCCTGTCGGTTGAGTGGGAAGAAAGGGGAAACCCGGGTGATGTCCGTAGGGTAGCCGAACCACTGCTTTTTGGCATTCTTCGTTTTGGCGGACGTTGCCGGCGTCGCGTCGTTCTTCCCCGACTGATCACCACTATTACCATAGAGTATACCCCTGATACGCACCAGGTATGCCAGGCCGACGGCATTCCCGGCCAGGATGCCGTCCAGCATGGCCGGGTTGTGCTCCATGATGTACTTCCGTTCTTCGGCGGTGAGTTCCAGGGACCTGTTTTGATTACTCATGCGCCGACACTAGCGGCAACAGGCTAAAAAAGCAATGCGGAGCGAGGTCGGTGAGGCAGTTAGACAGATGGTACGCTGTTTTGCCATAAGCCGAAATCTTGCAAAAGACGCTATATGCAAAAAGCTGCGTACAACGGCACGGAACGAAGATTATCGACCTGCCCAAAATTCTTCAGAGAAAATCGTATGTTATATGCCGGGGCATACTTTCCACTAAAGATATTCAGACTGCGCGAGCGCACATTGATTCCACTCTTCACCTCAACGCCGATGATTTCACATCCTTTCTGCAAAACGAAATCAAGCTCGGCAGATCCGTTACTTTCCCAATAAAAAAGAGGATAGTCTTTGGCTGTAAGCTGCTGGGCAACATAATTTTCCGCAAGAGCCCCTAAAAACTGATTTTCAAGGTCGGAAAGAATGGTTTGCTGTGCGATACCCGACTTCAACGTCAGCAGTCCCACATCTCCCATATAGAGCTTGAACGATGCAAGCTCCATATAAACGGAAATCGGCTCGTAGGCATGACTTATTTTCTGGCATTTTAAAACGACGCCAGCAAGGTTCAGCCACTCGATGGAAGCTCCAAATACGGCTGAACTCCCACCTTTTTGCACCACCTTATATTGAAATTTCCTGTTTTCCTTGGCAAGCTGGGCGGGAATGGACTGATAACAGGCTCTGATTTTGACGCTTTCAGAAGCAGAAGCATATTTCGCCATGTCGGCTACATAGTTATCGACAATTTGTCCTTGTACGAGCCTAACGTCGAGGAAACTCTTTTCCTGCAAGAATGTTTTCACGCAGGCCGGCATCCCCCCTACGATAAGATACTCCCTGTATAGATCCACCGCCTGCTGATGCAGACCGTCAGGCAGTGGCTCCATGGCGCTATAGGCCGCCTGGATATCTTTAGCAAAAGAACTCTTCCCTCTGGCCCATAAAAATTCTTCAAAATCGAGAGGAAACAGCGTTGCCGTCTCAACCTTGCCCACAGGAAACGAATACTGTTGCCGGTTGACCGCTACGCCGAGCAGGCTGCCGGCAGCCGCAACGTGATATTGCGGAGCCTCTTCACAAAAATATTTCAGAGAGGTCAGCGCCCGTTCACAGGATTGTATTTCATCAAAAATAAGGAGGCTCTTTCCCGGAACTATTTTTTCACCGCTTGCCGATTCCAGATAACGGATCAAACGCTCCGGCGATATATTCTCACCAAAAAAAGAAGCCACCGTCAGATTGGCTTCCAGATTGACATAGACAACGTTGCTGAACTGCTCTTCCCCAAACTTGCGCAGGATGTAGGTTTTTCCAACCTGCCTCGCGCCGTTCAAAAGAAGCGGCTTACGTTCTCCGTCAGGCCTCTTTTTCCAATTCAAAAGCAGCGTTTCGACTTTTCTTTTCACGAACTCCGTCCTTTTTTCCTTTTTAGCCCAAGAGCCCATGAAAGTTAAGTTCGAAAAAATACAATTTTTCTGATTTTTTTGAACTTAAATATTTTTGCGCACTCCTCCCCCACCCAAAGTCGGAGGAGGAGTGCGGCCAGCCTACAGGAAGAACGCAGGATCGTCAGACAGTTCACCGTGCACCGCCGATATTCCGGCGTTCTCCGGCCTTCCGGCGTCCTCCCCAGACTCACCGAATGCCAGGAAGTCGAGCGTTGCCGCGTAGGACTCCTTCTCGATGAGCACGGAAGGCCAGACATACACGGACAGCAGGCCGTCCATATCACACTGTCCGGCCTTCATGCCCCGGTAGGCATCGCTGATGTCCCGCATGTACCGGGAGGGAAGTTCACGCATATCGATTAGCTGCCTGTTGCGCTCGTAGTTCTCCCACAAGCCATTGTTCCTGAGACAGGCTTCCAGACCTTCCATGGAAGCCATCATTTTTCGGGCCGCGGCCACACCACAACCAGGCTTGCGTTTGCCTGTGGACGTGTCCCAGTCCGTCGGCGTTTTGATGTTGTAGACATTGTCCTTGCCGCCCTGGCCGGTGATGACGGCGTATTCCAGATACTCCGCAGCCGACTCGCACAGCACCTTGCCGCCTGACAGCGAGCAGATGTGCGGGAAGTCAACGAACTCCTTTTGCATGGGAGAATAGAGCAGCACACTGTCGGAGACCAGCTGCAGGTAGTCCGAGTCGCCGCTGTGGATGATGACGACACTGTCCGGGTGCTCAGTCTGATGGAGCTGGCTCAGGGTGTAGATGACATCGTCAGCTTCGCATTTGGAGGCGCGGACCACTTTCCACGGAGTGAAGCCGCCCACCGCGTCCGTGAGCCTGTCGAATTCCGCATAGGCACGTGGCCAGTCGATGCCGTCGGCCGCGCGCTTTTCAGCGCGGTCGGCTTTGTAGGGCGGGTAGAGGTCCCGGCGCCAGTAGCCGTCCTTGCTGTCCAGCGCCAGGACGACATCCACGGTGTCGCCCGGCTCAAACTGCTCTGTGCACTGGATGACAAAGTCATACATGATGGTGAAGATCATGTAGGCCAGCAGGTCCCATGATCTCTGGTCGGCTCCGCAGCCAAGTCCACGCTGGTGTATACAGCGATGGGCCAGGTTGTTGAAATCAAAAAGGATGAGGTTCTTTGCCATAGACACTCCGCTTATTCCTTGAAAAGCTCAAAGCGATATTTTTGCTTAGCTTCCGGGTATTTTTCAGTGTCAACTTCAGACAGAAACATGGCTAGCGGACGAACATACAGGCCTTTTTCACCGTATAGTGCCTTGTAGACCATCATCTGTTCACGCGTTTCGCTATGTGTGGCGATGCCGACGATCTGGTAGAGATACTCCGTAACTGGATTATCGACCATGTGTCGTTTGAAATGACATACAATGTCCCCAGGATTAAACGATCTCATGCACTTTCTCGATATATTTTAGTTTCCAAGGTCTTCAATGCATTTGGAAACATGCCTTGCCGCCATGTTCAGCCACATGCAAGCTGTCTCCATCTTTTTGCTGTTATTGCTACTTCTTTCCGCAATATCTGCCAACTGGTCAATCTGTTCAAGGACACTGATAGTGCGCTCTACAAACTCAGAGTATGTCATTCTCTATGAAATCCTCAATGGCGTACTTTCGGCTTTCCAGCTCCTCACTGAGGATACCATCCATGTTCTTCTGGATCCAGGCATCGAGCCAGTCAAAAAAGGCCACGATGGTTTTCCGTGACGGACGTGCCTCGGCGTACACCTCCGTCTGTGTCTCACCTTTTCTCACAGAGCAGAGGGCCGCGTACCAGAGGTTCTCGATCCATACGTAGTATTCGGAGCCTCTGTACCTGACGCACAGCTGGTACTTGTCACTTTTCTCCGGCACGATCTCGCCGCCGGCAATGATTCCGTTGATGACCTTGTCCGCGAATTCCGAATAACTGTAGTTATACAATTCCAGGTAGATGGCGATTCTGTTCCAGATCGTGAACTTGCCGAACTTAAGCGCGAAGTTCCGGAATTCTTTCCCAAACGTATTCATACATCTTCTCTCCTTCTTCATCCTGTCCTGGGCAGCTCTCCAGCCACGAATCGACCCATATGTCAGACAGGGCGTACAAATCCCGCCAGGTACGCTGCTTCGCATATCTCGGACAGCGCGCGAGCACACCGCAGAGCATGGTGTCGGCCATGCAGAACAAAGCCACCCAGCTCTTCAGCCTGTCGTAGCCATTCTCCGGGAGCGTATACAGGCTGCCGGCAATGTCCACGAACCCATCGAATGCCTTCTTCGCGCGAACCGACAGGTGCTTCTTTCTGATGGAGTCCGCCAGGGCCGTCACGGTGTCACCCATCTTTTTCAGATGCTCCATGATGGCCGCGTCGGCGTCGCTTGCTTCCAGCTCCTCACGAAAACGCCTGATGAGGGCATCGAACATGGTCAGTGTCATGGTGGCCCGTGTATGCTGTTCAGCGTCCGTCGGAAAAACGACAGGGCCAAGGTCGCAGGGCAGGTCGTCGACCAGGTTCCTGTCCTTCTCGGTCCAGATACGGCCGCATTTTTTGCAGCGCACCACACCGGCATCCTTCAGGATCAGTTCCAGATTTTTGGTCGGCGTCCCGGCACAATCGCATTTCTCTGTCTGATACACGTCTGTCGAATACACAGCTCACTCCTGTTTTTCTCGTTGCCTGTATATTGCCGTGCCCGGCACAAAAAATAAGGGGCGCGTAGTGCGCCCCACACACCAAACAAAAAGGCGGCGTCATCAACGCCGCCTTGTGCTTTTCATCAGCCTCTTCCGTGCCTCCAGTGCACAGCCGGGAGAGCAGTAATATCTCCTTCGGCTGCCTGGAGGTATGACACTGCCACAGATCAGGCACCTGATCTCCGGTCGCGCCGCCTGCTCCTTCGCGCGCTCCCGGCGGCGTTTGTTACGCCAGGCGCACTTCTTGCAGCAGAAGATCTGGTTGTGGGCTCGCGGGTGGAACTCTGTGCCGCATTCCTTGCATTTCAAGAGGGCCAGTTCCATATTTTTCTGTGGCATATCTTGCTCCTTGAGTCATTATTTCATATTATTTTAATATGTTTTTATATATAAAAACCGGCAAAGAATGAGACTCATTCTTTGCCGGTCTGAGCTGTAACAGTCGATCATGCAGGCTGTGCAATGGGCCGCACCTGCGTCCAGCTCCCATGCTTCTGCCGCGCCTCCCAAATATCGACGGCCCGTTGCAGGTCAAGCCACAGATCGGGCGTGGTGCTGAAAGCGCGGGACAGACGCAGCGCCATATCGACTGTGACGGGAGAGCGTCCATTCACGATGGCGGAAACCGTCTTGCGTGAAACGCCGATACGCTCGGCAAAGTCGGTGATGGTCAGCCCCAGCGGGTCAAGATACATTTCCTTGAGTATCTCTCCCGGCAAGGACGGCTTTCTTGTCCTTTCCATGATAACTCCAATCAATGATAGTCCTGATAATCGACAATGTATGCGTTTCCATCGCGGAGGCGAAACGTCAGCCTCCAGTTGCCGGAAACGGTCACACTCCAAAGGCCGGCAAGATCACCTTTCAGCAGATGCAAGCGTGAGCCTGGGAAGTTCATATCGGACGGGGCGCTTGCGCTGTCGAGCAAGTCAAGGATCATACCAAGGCGGCGGGCATGTTTGGCCTGGATGCCTCGTGTGCTGCCAGTCAGAAAAAAGACTTCAAGGCCTTTGTGGGCGAATGTCTTGATCATGAGAGGGATTGTAACCTGATACGTTACATAAGACAAGCTGCGGTTGTGTGTCGTGTGGTGGAGCCAACGGGACTCGAACCCGTACTTCTGCCGTGCAAGGGCAGCGTTCTCCCAAATTGAACTATGGCCCCGGGAGATGGTCTGGGCGGCCGGATTTGAACCGACGATTTCCTGCTCCCAAAGCAGGCGCACTACCAAACTGTGCTACGCCCAGATGATATATACGTAATGGCCGAGGTGGCAGGAGTTGAACCTGCGACCGCATGAATCAAAGTCATCAAAAATTCCTTTGTGGTTTGAGACCTCCCCCTTCAGGGGGAAAAGAGTAGTTGACAAGACGGCGGAGCCGATGAAATCCTTTTCCGTAACCCCTCCCTGAAGGGAGGGGCAATCCGCACGACCCCTATCCGTCGGCTGCGGAGTCAGTCGGCGGACGGGGCGACTGTGGATTGAAACATG
>PPYF01622074.1_pt1 | contig 10443 bp, 8 predicted proteins | sample 1559871 | NCBI WGS metagenome assembly PPYF01 (sample SAMN08240021, study PRJNA423297) | Human gut metagenome, whole genome shotgun sequencing project.
GGGCGGCAGCCATTCCGGCAGCAGCGATAATTACTTTAATGCCACGGTTGCGGGCATTCTTCGCAAACTCTTCCACAGCTTCGGGCGTGCGGTGAGCAGAAAGAGCGTTCATTTCGAACGGTACATGCATATCATTCAGTAGCTGTGCAGCCTTCTCCATAACAGGAAGGTCGGACGTGCTGCCCATGATAATACTTACAATTGGAGTCATAGAATAAAAATTAAAAGCCTCTTCACAGCCCTTTCACGAAGAGAGGGGGTTCAGCTACATTCAACTTATATTAGTTATATTTCTGTTTGCACTATCCGTTTACCACGGCTTTATACGCTTCGGCATCCAGTAGATCTTCCACCGCTTTTACATCCGCCGGCTTCACTTTAATCAACCAACCTTCGCCATAGGGATCTTTATTAACCAGTTCCGGGTTTTCTTCCAATGCTTCATTTTGTTCGAGCACCTCACCTGCTATCGGCAGGAAAAGATCGGAAATAGTTTTCACTACTTCAATCGTTCCGAAAGTTTCACCGGCTTCCAACGTTTCACCAACAGTCGGGATATCTACGAACACAATATCGCCCAATTGTTCCTGTGCATAATCGGTGATACCAACGTATGCAATGTCTCCTTCAACGCGAATCCATTCGTGTTCGTTCGTGTACTTCAAATTCTGTGGAAAGTTCATAATGATTAGTTTTTAGGATTTATACTGTTTTAAAATAAAAATACTCGAAATAAGATGTTACTCACCGGATGAAGTACCAAAAGGGCACATATCAGACCGACAGCAAAACCGGAAAGCACCTCACCCAGCGTGTGATGTCCCAGAACAATGCGTGCAGAACCCAATATACCGGCAATCAAAATAAACAGGCATAGCCATCCGACCGGATTGTAACCGAACAAGGCACTGAAAGAAATCAAGCCTCCGATCACCCCGCCCATTCCTGCCATGTGTTCGCTCAACTTCCATTTCAGGTTTACTGCAATGCAAATGATAGACACTACCAGGGAAGCAAGAATGATACCAGTCATATACCACGGGATATTCAACCTACGCATCATCAGCAGGCAGAACACATACGAGATGATGGTCAGCAGAATAGGTACATAACGCTTCTTACGTTCACTCAACTCCTGACGGGCAAACCCATTGATTTTACGAAACAAGAAAATTGTAATAGTAGGTGTCAGTATGGTGAAGCAGTAAACGATTCCCAACACTATCAACTTATATTGTATCGGCATGATACGAAGATAAGAAAACAGGAATAACACCAGAAACGATAAAAACGGAATAGAAAAAACGGAATAGAAAATGGAGTAAAGACCATCGAAGTAGCTCTCGCCACCTGCAACATTGTCTTATCCGCTATGATATGTTCTCTCTCTCTGTCCATCAGCACTAATACTTAATACTTTATACTTAATACTTTATATTCGTTCTCATTTTCGAAGTCGCGCAACCGGAATATTCAACTGCTGACGGTATTTGGCTACCGTTCTACGAGCAATGGGATAACCTTTCTCTTTCAAGATGTCCGCCAATTCATCATCTGTCAGCGGTTTCTTCTTGTCCTCCCCATCAATACACTCTTTCAGAATCTTGCGTATCTCGCGGACAGACATTTCTTCGCCGTCCTCTGTGGTATACCCGTCGCTGAAAAAGAATTTGAGCGGATAGATGCCGTAATTTGTCTGCACATATTTACTGTTGCTCACGCGGGAGATCGTTGAAATGTCCAGTCCGGTACGTTCAGCCACATCTTTTAAAATCATCGGTTTCAACAGAGATTCGTCTCCTTCCAAGAAGAAAGGACGTTGTAAGTCAATGATAGCCTGCATGGTAGTCATCAGGGTATTCTGACGCTGCCGCACAGCATCGATAAATCCTTGTGCCGCATCCATTTTCTGCTTCAGGAACATCATCGCTTCTTTGGATTCTTTTGATTGATTAGCCCTGTTTTTGGTATGTTCTTCCACCATTTCCGTGAAGTCGCGACTCATACGGAGTTCGGGGACATTACGGTTATTGAGGCTTATATTGATGGTTCCGTCATCATACGTTTCCACGATAAAGTCGGGAACTATCTGTTGGAGATTCCTGCCGATCGCTTCTCCCAAAGAAGCACCCGGACGGGGATTCAGCTTGGTTATCTCATTAAGAGCTTCCTGGAAAGTCTCTTCATCAATGTCCAGTTTCTTTATAATCTTCTCCCAGTGTTTACGGGTGAATTCTTCATAGCACTCTCTAATGATACGTTCTTCCAACTCCAGTATCGGATTGGGCTTCTTCTCTTCATCCTTCTTCCGGCAAATCTGTATCAACAGACATTCTTGAAGGCTACGGGCACCGATACCAGCGGGATCAAAATCCTGCAAGATACAGAGTGCTTCTTCCAGTTCTTCTTCTGTCGATTCGATGCCGGCATAAATCGCCAGTTCATCACAGATGCTCTCCAATGACTTACGGAGCAGTCCGTCATCGTCCAATGAACCGATCAGATATTCCACCAGGTCACACTGATGTTCAGTCAGGTTGCGTTCACGCAGCTGTTCTTTCAGGATTTCATAAAAAGAAGTGGAATCGGAGAACGGAATATCCTCCGCCTGTTCATCTTTCGAACGGTTGTTTTCTTGTAATTTATAATCGGGAATATCGTCTTCAGTCAGATAATCACTCAAAGAATCATAATCGTTGGCATCGCTATCCATGCCATCTTCCGTAGTGTCGGAATCAGCATACTCATCCGCAGTGTTTTCTTCTTTACCTTCTTCAAGTGCCGGATTTTCAAGCAGTTCAGCATGGATACGGTCTTCCAGCTCTACTGCGGGAAGCTCCAACAGTTTCACGACCAGAATCTGCTGGGGCGAGAGCGTTTGTACTTGCTGTTGCGCCTGAGATTGTATTTGACGGGAACCTTGTGCCATATTCGTTTTTGCTTTCTACTATTTCTCGCTACAAAAGTAACTTTTTAACGAGAGATTACACAGATTAGGGAGATAATTTTTAATCCTATAACACTAAAATTATCTAATGAACAAATATTTATCCACCGAAGTTCACGAAATTTCAATCAGTTAGTATTATCTTTGGACAGTTGATTTACAAAATAAAACAACACGTATGACAAATATCACATTCATCGACCTTGAAGTTAATCCTGTAAATCGTCAAATATTGGACATGGGAGCCATCCGCAACGACGGAGTCCCTTTTCATGCCAATTCGCCTGCCCAATTCATACAATTCATCACGCAAACGGAATACATAGGCGGGCACAATATACTCAATCACGATCTTAAATATATCATTCCCCTATTTCAACAAACCGGGTATATACAGCCCAAAACAATAGATACGCTCTATCTGTCCCCACTTCTGTTTCCTGCCAAACCGTACCATCATTTACTAAAGGATGACAAGTTGCAAACGGACAGCCTCAACAATCCGCTGAATGATTCGATGAAAGCGCATGAACTTTTTCTAGCGGAAGTGGAAGCCTTCGGACGCCTGGACGAAGATTTGAAATATATCTATTACTCATTGCTGCATCCTACTGACGAATTTAAGTCTTTCTTCGATTTCATTGCTTATACCATACCATTCGGAAAGTACGATAATCCGGAAACAGTTATCCGTCGTCGTTTCGCAAAGGAAGTATGCGAGCATGCCCAGCTCGAAAACTATATTTCCCGGGCTCCCATCGAACTGGCTTATTGCCTTGCACTTATCAATTGCCGGGATCGGTATTCCATCACCCCGCCATGGGTGCTGCATAACTTTCCAAGAGTGGAATCAATCATGTACGTGTTGCGCAATACTCCTTGCCTGACAGGGTGCGTCTATTGCAACCAGGCTTTCGATATACACCGTGGATTAAAACATTTTTTCGGTTTTGACGCTTATCGTACTTACAACAACCAGCCTTTACAGGAGAATGCGGTACAAGCGGCGGTAGAAGGGAAATCGATTCTCGCTGTTTTCCCTACCGGCGGGGGAAAGTCTATCACTTTCCAAGTACCAGCTCTAATGAGCGGGGAACAGGTAAAAGGACTTACCGTAGTCATTTCTCCCCTGCAATCTTTAATGAAAGACCAGGTGGATAATCTGCGAAAAAACAACATCACTGACGCTGTCACTATCAACGGACTGTTGGATCCTATAGAACGTGCCAAGTCCTTCGAAAGTGTAGAAAACGGTTCCGCTTCAATACTTTATATATCACCGGAATCATTAAGGTCAAAAAGTATCGAAAGGTTACTATTAGGACGGAAAGTAGTCCGCTTTGTTATTGACGAAGCACACTGTTTCTCTTCTTGGGGGCAGGATTTCCGTGTGGATTATCTTTATATAGGTGATTATCTTAAACAGCTTCAGGAGAAGAAAGGTTTGCAACAGCCGATACCCGTCTCCTGTTTCACAGCCACGGCGAAACAGAAAGTTATTGAGGATATCTCTACCTACTTTAAGGATAAATTAAATATCCGTCTCGAACTGTTCCGTAGCGACATCAGCCGGACCAACCTGCAATATCAGGTTTTCGAGCGGAATCAGGAAAATGAAAAATACAATAGTCTGAGAGATATTATCGAGCAGAAAAGCTGTCCGACCATTGTTTATGTCGCCCGTACCCGTACAGCTACCAAACTGGCAGCACGCCTGAAACAGGATGGATTTTCGGTTGCCGCTTTTCACGGGAAAATGGACATTAAGGATAAGACAGAAAACCAGAATGATTTTATCGCCGGCAACATACAGATTATGGTAGCTACTTCTGCCTTCGGAATGGGAGTGGATAAAAAAGATGTCGGTCTAGTCGTCCATTATGAAATATCGGATTCTCTCGAGAATTATGTTCAGGAAGCAGGCAGGGCAGGACGCGACGAGCACATCAACGCTTCCTGTTATATTCTCTTCGATGAGGAAGACTTGAATAAACATTTTATCCTGCTCAACCAGACCAAATTGCATATCGGAGAAATACAGCAAGTATGGAAATCCATTAAAGAAATTACCCGTCTTCGCCCCAAGGTTTCCCAGTCCGCTTTAGAGATAGCACGCAAAGCCGGATGGGATGAAAACGTAACCAACATAGAAACCCGTGTCACCACTGCCATAGCGGCACTTGAAGAGTCCGGTTATCTGCATCGCGGACAAAACTCTCCCCGGGTGTTTGCCGACAGCATATTGGCCAAAACGGCTCAAGAAGCTATTGACAAAATAAATCTGTCTCCCCGCTTCAACGAGAAACAGAAGATGCAGGCTACACGAATCATCAAGAAACTGATTTCAACCAAAAGTCGCAAGCATGCAAACAGCGAAGTACCGGAATCCCGGATTGATTATATCTCCGACCATCTAGGCATCTCCAATGAAGAGGTTATTCAAATCATCACCCTGCTTCGGGAAGAAAAGATACTGGCTGACTCACGTGACCTCACTGCTTATATTTTAAGAAAAGAGCAGTGCAACCGTTCACTGGAAATAATCAGATTTTATAATAAGCTAGAGAATTTCCTACTGACTGTTTTTGAGGAAGAACAAAAAATAGTCAATCTGAAGGAATTACGGGAAGAAGCGGAAAATGCAATTCAAAGAAATGTAAGCCCGGACAAGCTAAAAGCACTTATAAACTTCTGGGCGGAGAAAAACTGGATAAAACGTTCCTATCGGGACGACAACAGAAATCATATTTCCGTTTATCTTCGTCCGCAAACCGGCATTCCATTCGAAAAAAGATGTGAGAACAGGCATTGCCTGTCCGAGTTCATTATCGATTATCTTTTCAATAAAATCGAATCAGATACTGAATCTGTAACAAGAGAAGAAATTCTTGTCGAGTTTTCCATTTTGGAATTAAAGAAGGCTTACGAGAATCAGAATGTTCTGTCCCAAGAATCAGTCACTCTCGAAGAAATAGAAGATACTCTCTTTTATCTCTCCCGAATGGGAGCTTTACAGATAGAGGGTGGGTTTCTTGTGATATATAACCGGATGAACATTGAGCGGTTGGGGGCTACTAATATACGATATAAACAGGATGATTACCGTAAGTTGGAACAGTTCTACACCAATAAGATACAACAGATACATATTGTAGGCGAATATGCCCGGAAAATGGTCCATGACTATCAGGCTGCCTTGCGACTTGTAGACGATTATTTTAGTTTGAACAGTACTTCTTTTATTCAGAAGTATTTTCCCGGCAGCCGGAAGGATGAAATTAACCGACGAATCACACCGGGCAAATACAGGCAGTTATTTGGGGAATTATCCAAAACGCAGTTGGAAATCGTTAATGACAATCAACCGGGGCATATCGTTGTAGCCGCCGGTCCGGGAAGCGGAAAGACACGCCTGCTTGTGCATAAACTGGCTTCTCTCCTGTTAATGGAAGATGTGAAGCATGAACAATTATTGATGCTCACTTTCTCCAGAGCAGCCGCCAATGAATTCCGAAGCAGGTTACACGATTTAATAGGTAATGCGGTGGGGTATATTGAGATAAAGACATTCCACTCCTATTGCTTTGATTTGTTGGGACGCCAAGGGTCTATCGAGAAATCAAAATCCGTAATTAAGGATGCAGTAGAAAAGATTAGAAACAGCGAAGTGGAAATCAGCCGCATCACCAAAAGCGTACTCGTGATTGATGAAGCCCAGGATATGACAGAAGACGAGTTCGCACTTATCGCAGCACTTATCGAAAAGAATGAATCATTGAAAGTTATTGCTGTGGGAGATGATGACCAGAATATCTATGCTTTCAGAAATTCCGACTCCCGGCATATGCAGTCTCTTATTACCAACTATCAGGCACGGCATTATGAGTTATGCGAGAATTTTCGAAGCAGGAGCAATCTCGTTGCATTTGCCAACGCGTTCGTCAATCTGATCCCGCACCGGATGAAACATACACCGATACAAGCCCATCAACTTGAAAAAGGTTCCATCCGTATTACACAATATCAATCCGACAATTTAATTGTTCCGCTAATAAAGGATGTTCTCGAAAGTCCGCTAGCCGGCACCACCGGCATACTTACAAAAACAAATGAGGACGCTGTCTTTATAGCTTGTCTTTTACAGGAACAAGGGATGCCTGTCCGGTTGGTACAAACTAATAGTGGAAACTTTTATCTGGGTGATTTAGACGAGATTCGTTATTTCAACCGGGCATTGGATCTGAGTCAAGATACTCATCTTATTGATGACGAACGGTGGGAAACTGCTAAGAGATGCCTTAAAAGAGAATTCGGCCATGCCCAATCATGGGAAATATGTCGCAATATAATACTCAATTTTGAACAAGTCTATTCGCGCAAATATCACTCGGATTGGACTAATTATCTTTTTGAGTCAAAGTTGGAAGATTTTTATCCGGTTCAAGGTGAAGCGATTGTTGTCTCTACTATTCATAAAGCGAAAGGAAAAGAATTCGACAATGTTTTTCTGCTCCTTACTAATATAGAATCACTTTCGGACGAAAAGAAGCGTGAAGTCTATGTCGCCATCACTCGTGCCAAACAAAATCTGTCTATTCACACAAACGGACATTATCTGAGCAATATTGCTAATGGTCTTGCAGAATACCGGATAAACAGCAATACATATCCGGCTCCGCAAAGTTTATGTTATACGTTAACTCATAGAGACTTATGGCTTGATTTCTTCATTGACTCTCATTGCCAGGCTGCAATAAATACCCTAAAAAGCGGTATGTCTCTACGACTTACAGAGAAAGGATGCACAGATTTTTCAAATAATGAGATTCTACGTTTCTCTAAAAAGTTTAAAGATATACTCAACGAATTAATACAGAAAGATTATAAACTGGAAAAAGCTTCTGTCAACTTCGTTGTATATTGGGAAAAACAGGAAGATAAGAAAGAAGCCAAGATTGTATTGCCGAAGGTTGTTTTTAAAAAGGTATAAAAGGAAATTGGATTACTCGGTTATTTACTAATATATTATCGTACCTTTGAAAAGTTAAAACCTAAAAGACTGACATGACAAAGATAAAAGTACAGAATACAGAGATTGCAGTCGTATCATATCATGATGACGATTATATTTCATTAACCGATATGGCACGCAGTCAAATGCAAGAACATATTATTTTCAGATGGCTTAGTCTGAAAAGTACCCTTGAATATATAGGTGAATAGGAAATGCTATACAACACTAATTTTAATTGTACCGAATTCGGTACAATTAAAATGCAGCCGGAAGCAATAATTTTGTACTTTCTGTAAAGACGTGGATTGAGCGCACAGGAGCTATCGGCATTATCTCAAAGGCAGGACGATATGGAGGCACATATGCTCACCGTGACATTGCCTACCATTTCGGAATGTGGATCAGTCCTCGTTTTCAATTGTTGCTTGTTAAAGAATACCAACGTTTAAAAGAGCAAGAACAGACTCAAGTAGGATGGAATGCAAAAAGAGAACTATCTAAGATTAATTACCGTATTCATACTGACGCTATTAAGCAAAATCTAATTCCTACCGAAGTTACCCCCAAACAAATAAGTATTATCTACGCCGACGAAGCTGATATGCTAAATGTAACGATGTTCGGCATGACAGCTAAGATGTGGCATGAACAGAACCCCGAACTAAAAGGAAATATCCGCGACTATGCCTCTATCAACGAACTCATTTGTCTTTCTAATATGGAAAATCTCAATGCTGTCTTTATTAATCAAAGCATCCCACAAGGTGAACGGCTGATTAAGCTCAATCAAATTGCCATTCAACAAATGAAGATATTAGAAGGTGACGGAAAGAGGAAACTACTGAAATAAACTTCTTTATTATGTGTTTAGGATGTTCATGAGTAAGACACATATTCTTCCAACTTTATTCGTTTATTCCAACGTTTTTATGTAAATTTGCTACAAAACTAAAAATTAGGACAATATGTTTGCCAAAGAAACGTATATGCAGCGAAGAGCCCTGCTAAAAAAGAATTTAGGCTCCGGGGTATTGTTATTTCTCGGAAATGACGAGTGCGGACTGAACTACGAGGATAACACCTTCCGTTATCGTCAGGATTCTACTTTCCTTTATTATTTCGGACTTTCATGCGCCGGCCTTTCGGCTATTATCGATATTGATGAAGACAAAGAAATCATTTTTGGAGATGAACTGTCTATCGACGCAATCGTATGGATGGGATCGCAACCTACATTACACGAAAAATGTGAACGTGTGGGCGTAAAAAATCTGATGCCGTCCGCAGAAATTACAAGCTATCTCCACAAGTGCGTCCAGAAAGGGAAAGCGGTTCATTATCTGCCACCTTACCGTCCCGAGCATAAATTGAAACTGATGGATTGGTTGGGTATTCCCCCTACACGCCAGGAAGGTTCTGTTCCATTCATCCGTGCCGTTATCGCCCAACGTAATTACAAATCTGCCGAAGAAATTGTAGAAATAGAGAAGGCTTGCGATGTAACTGCCGATATGCACATCACCGCCATGAAAGTGCTCCGTCCGGGCATGTATGAATACGAAGTGGTAGCGGAAATGAACCGGGTAGCCGAATCTAACAACTGCCAGCTTTCTTTTGCCACCATTGCCACTATCAACGGACAGACTTTACACAACCACTATCATGGAAATAAAGTAAAACCGGGTGATTTATTCCTAATTGATGCAGGCGCAGAAGTAGAATCAGGCTATGCAGGCGATATGTCGTCTACCATTCCTGCCGACAAAAAGTTTACAGCCCGCCAGCGCGAAGTATACGAGATTCAGAATGCGATGCATCTGGAATCTGTAAAAGCCCTCCGTCCGGGTATTCCTTATATGGAGGTATACGAACTGTCTGCCCGTGTCATGGTAGACGGTATGAAGGCACTCGGATTGATGAAAGGAAATACGGAAGATGCGGTCCGCGAAGGTGCTCATGCGTTATTCTATCCTCACGGATTAGGTCACATGATGGGATTGGATGTACACGACATGGAAAATCTAGGAGAGATATGGGTAGGATATAACGGTCAGCCGAAGAGCACACAGTTCGGTCGCAAATCGCAACGTCTCGCCATTCCGTTGGAACCGGGATTTGTACACACGGTAGAACCAGGTATTTATTTTATTCCGGAACTGATTGACATGTGGAAAGGAGAAAAGAAATTTACCGATTTCATCAATTATGATGTAGTGGAAACTTATAAGGACTTCGGTGGTATCCGCAATGAGGAAGATTATCTAATTACAGAAACCGGCGCCCGCCGATTAGGTAAGAAGATTCCTTTGACACCGGAAGAGGTGGAAGCTTTAAGATAAAACAATGAATAACACCATGAAGAGACTACTTTTATCTGTATGGCTATTGTCACTTACCTTGCTATCCGCCGTAGCTGAAAACTATCCTTATAAAAGCGATGTGCTTTGGGTCACCGTACCCAATCATGCCGACTGGCTTTATA
>PPYF01370982.1_pt1 | contig 10438 bp, 8 predicted proteins | sample 1559871 | NCBI WGS metagenome assembly PPYF01 (sample SAMN08240021, study PRJNA423297) | Human gut metagenome, whole genome shotgun sequencing project.
AGAAGAGTACACTCCCTCAAAGCAGGTTTATCTTCCTTGCAGGCGAACAAAAATTCTATAGTGTTAACAGACCCTAGTGACTGTCTTTTTCTGAAGCGGCACACACCCGCTTTCTGTGGCGTGGGCATCAAGACCGGCAGCCCGGCGGCGTTCCTCCATGTACGTCTTGGCCTGAAGGACGGTTCTGTTTTTCTCGATGTTGTAGTCTTGAGTGGAGATAATTTTTTGTACGTCCACATGCCTGTAGGGTTGGATCGGGCTTGCCGGTGTATAAAATTTTTTACGCAGCGGCGTAGCAACTGAAAAATTTTTACATTATATTTCAGAATGTTAAATAAATTTTCGAGAAAATCTAATTTGGCATGCCAGTTGCAATATAAAAAGTACCTTCCTTTCTTTTGCTGACAGCCTCCTCCAAACAAAACGGCCTGCCTCCCCAAGCGGGCCGTTTTTTATTGCCTCCTCCCTGTGGTCGTCTGCCATGCCGCTAGGGCAGACCCATCTAAAAAATGCCGCCAAGCTATGCATACGTATATTTATTTCAAATAGTTACTATTTATGATCTGGCCTCCCCGTAGAATTGAGCAAATCCTCCTCTGCCCTACCGGAGCGTAGCGTAAACGGATGACGCGGGCAGCGCACGAAAGTCTGTTTTTCCCGGATAATCACGATAGGCAATGATGGCAGGAAATATGAAATTTGATATGTCTGCCCCGCCCGCGCCGCGCCCGCCCGTTTACGGATGCGGGTGGCGGCGTTATACTGGCGGCGCGCGGATAACGGCGTGCAAGCCTTACATTGCGCGCGGCTTCGCCATAAAGCCGCGCTGAGGATGGGACAGCATGGATCAGCAAAATTTTCTGGCTTCGGAGTATGCTCCGGCACGGCCCGAGGACGCGGCCTTTCACATCATCCCCGCGCCGCTGGAGCGCAGCGTCTCCTACGGCGGCGGCGCGGCGCAGGGCCCGGCGGCCCTGCTGGACGCCTCCCGGCAGTTGGAAGCCTGGGAAAGCGGGCTTGCGCCGGGCGAGTCAGGTTTTTATACCGCGCCGCCCGTGGACTGTGCCGGGCCGGTGGAAGGGGTGTTGGCCCGCATTGAGTCCGCCACGCGCCGGGCTCTGGATTGCAAGGCCGTGCCCGTGCTGCTGGGCGGCGAGCATACCGTGAGTCTGGGCGCGCTGCGGGCCCTGGCCCGGCAGGCGCGGGAAAAGAACGAACCTTTCGGCATCGTCCAGTTTGACGCGCATGCGGACCTGCGGCCCGAATATGAGGGCGATCCCTTTTCCCACGCCTGCGTCATGCACCGGGCCGTGGCCGACCTGGGCCTGCCGCTGGTGCAGTTCGCGGTGCGCGACATGAGCCGGGAGGAGGCCGAGGTACGCAAACGCTACAACGTCACCCATTATGACGCCTATTTTCTGGCCCGCGTGGGTCTGCCCGAACAACCCCTGCCCGAGGATTTTCCGCGCCGCATCTACATCAGCTTTGACGTGGACGGCCTGGACTCTTCGCTGATGCCGGCCACGGGCACGCCGTCGCCGGGCGGCATTTCCTGGCGCGAAGCCCAGTTCATTCTGGAGCGCTGCGCGCGGGACCGTGAAATCGTGGGCCTGGACGTGGTGGAACTGGCTCCCATTCCGGGCCTGCACCACGCAAACTTCACCGCCGCTAAACTGACGCATCTGCTCATGGCCCTGGCCCTGCAGGGCCGGACAGACTTGCAGGGGAAAAAGGCATGAAAAACACCGTCGCCACGTTCAGGCAGGCCAAGGGCCGGGAAAAACTGGTCATGCTCACGGCCTATGACTACAGCACGGCCAAGCTCATGGACCGGACCGGCGTCAATGCCCTGCTGGTGGGGGATTCGCTGGGCATGGTCATGCTGGGCTACCCGGACACCCTCTCCGTCACCCTGGAGGACATGATCCGCCATTGCGCGGCTGTGGCGCGCGGCGCATGCTCGGCCCTGGTGGTCTGCGACATGCCCTTCATGAGCTGCCAGGTTTCCGTGACCGACACCGTGCGCAATGCCGGTCGGCTGGTCAAGGAAGGCCGGGCCCAGGCCGTCAAGCTGGAAGGCGGCGCGGACTTCTGCGACGAGGTGCGCGGGCTCACGCGGGCGTCCATCCCGGTCATGGGCCATCTGGGCCTGACCCCGCAGTCGGTCAATGCTTTCGGCGGTTACAAGGTACAGGGCAAAAGCCTGGCCGCCGCCCAGAAGCTGCTGGATGACGCCCGCGCTTTGCAGGAGGCCGGGGCCTTTTCCCTGGTGCTGGAATGCGTACCCGCCGCCCTGGCCGCCCGCGTCAGCAAGGAGCTGGAAATACCGGTCATCGGCATCGGCGCGGGACCCGAGTGCGACGGCCAGGTGCTGGTCTGGCAGGACATGCTGGGCCTCTGCGATACCGTGGCCCCCAAATTCGTCAAGCGTTTCGGGGAGGTGGGCGAAGCCATGCGCGCGGCCTTCACGGTCTACGCACAAGAAGTCAAGGGCGGAACCTTTCCGGCGGAGGAACACTGCTACAGCCTGGAGGACGAGGCCGAGCTGCTGGAAAAACTCTACTAGTCTCAGCCCTAGGCATATGTGCGTTACCTCCTCCACATTCCGGAGATGCGCCCTTTCCCGGCGGCGGAAGTTCAACCGCCGCCGGGAAGAGGACGGGTATAAGGTTATGCCGGACTCTCCGGGAAGAATGCCGGGGAGTACTGCAGCAGGCCGGACAGGCGTTCCGCCCCGCCTCTGAGGTTGACGGCCATAAAGGCTTCCTCCGGCACCTCAAAAGGGGAAACAAGGCCGAAAGAAGCGGCGGGCTTGTAGCCGAAGCGCGGGTAATAGCCCGCATGCCCCACCAGGATTACGAATTCCCAGCCCAGAGAACGGGCAATCTCATGCCCGCGCCGGATAAGGGCGCCGCCTATGCCTCTGCCCTGGTGCGAAGGCGGCACGGCCAGCGGGGCGAGGGCCAGAGCCGTCGTCTCCCCGACCTTCAGCCTGGTGAACATGATGTGGCCGACGATGCGGCCGTCTTCCTCGGCCACCAGGCTGAGTTCGGGAATATATTCCCGCGAACGGCGCAGGCGGTCCACGAGAAAATGCTCGTCGCCGCTTGCATGCTCGGCGTTTTCAAAGGCCGTGCGCACCAGGTCGTGAATAATGGGGAAATCCTCGGGGCATTCCGGGCGGATAGCGATAGTCATGGTTGACTCCATGGAGAGGTGAAACATCAGCGGTTATCGGTCTGGGCGCGCACGGCGCGCAGACCTTCGGAAGTGATGCGGTAAGGGAGACTGTTTTTCGAGCTGATGAGCTTTTTGCTTTTCAGCTTTTTGAAGATCTCCGGGCTGCAGTCGCTGAGCAGCCAACCCTCGCGGGTATAGCATTCCACCTCAGCTATCTTGCCGGAACTGTCGCGGATTATCAGGATTCTGCCACCCTTGGCTAGGGTGTGAAGAGTTCTTTGCTCAAGACGGGAAATGTTCACGGGATACCTCGTGTCAATGGATAAACGACAAGACGCCGCGCAAAGGCGGTCGGCCATGTTCGCGTCCCGCCGGCCCTGCGGCCTCAGCGGAACTCATTTATCCAATGATGACGGTATCCAGCATCCAACATCCGTTAAAACAAAGTAACGGCGCACTCTATACGTAAGGCCCTCATACCGTCAATGAGGGCTGAGCCTAGTGAGATGTCACGCTTCACCTGTCGGTTCAGCGTGAAGACCGCACAGCAAAAAACGTGGTTTTTGCTGTGCTTACGCCGCCTGCGGCGGCGCGCAACCCCTTGCGGGTTTGCGATATGTGTCGCTTGACGCGACACTAGCCGCACAGCCTTCCGCACACGGCCGCCAGCCACAACGCGCCCGGCCAGAGCACGCTTTCGTCAAAGTCGAAATGCGGCGTATGGTGGCCGCCCGCCAGATCAGCGCCCAGCAGGGCATAAGCGGCCTGGCCGCCGCCCAGCTGCACGGCTTCCATCAGGGTGGCCGCGTCTTCGCTGGCCGCCATGCGCCCCTCGGAACATATTTTGCCCGCTGCGAACAGGGGCTGTCCGTCCGGGCCCGGCGGCAGTTCCAGGGCGGTCCGGGCCAGCAGTTGGGCCAGCTCCGCATCGCTGTTCGCGCAGCCCGCGCGGCCTTGAATCGTGATCTCCAGGCCCAGTTCCCGCTCACGCGCAATGCGCCCCAGAGTCGCGCTGGCCGCGGCCAGCAGGGCGTTGTCCGCCTCACGGTCAACGCAACGCGTTTCGCAGGCCATGACGGCCTGATCCGGCACGATGTTGCGGGCCGAGCCGCCCGCGAGCAGGCCCACGTTGATCCGGCCTTTTTGTTTCGCCTGTCCCTCCTGCCCGCTCTGGTCCGTCTGGTCAGGCAGGGCGTGCAGGGCCAGCAGCGCTTCGGCGGCCCCCTGAAGGGCGTCGCGTCCGGCCTCGGGCGCAAGCCCGGCATGCGCCGCGCGGCCCGTGAAGCGCGCGTCGAATTTGGTTGTGGCCAGAAAGCCCAACAGCCCGGTGACCAGGCTCCCGCTTTCCGGCGCGCCGAGCCCGAGGTGCACGGCCAGAAAACGGCGCGCGCCCAGCACCTGCTGGATCAGCGCGGACGCGCCGCGCACGCCTTCCTCCGCCGGTTGGAAGAGCAGGCGCACATTGCGCGCCAGGCGCGTTGCGTCCCGCCGCAGCAGAGCGGCCAGCCCCAGGCCCAGGGCCGTATGCCCGTCGTGGCCGCAGGCGTGGCAGAGACCGGGGTGGCGGGAGGCGAAACCCTCCCGCGCCGGGAGATGCCCGGCATCGTCGGCCTCGGGCATTTCCAGGGCGTCCAGATCAAAACGCAACACCAGATCCGGCTCCCGGCCGGGATGCAGATCCGCCACAAGCCCGGTGGCCGGGCCCATGCGCTCAAGCCAGCGGGGGTCGGCGCCTTCCTGAACGGCCCGTTGCCGCGCCCGCTCGAGCACGGCAGGGGCGGGCAGGCCCATGCGCTGGTCCGGATTGAGGATTTCGCGGCCCACGCGCGGGGCATAGCCCAGGGAGTGCAGGACGTCCGCCGCAAAGGCCGTGGTCCAGAATTCCGTCCAGCCCGTTTCGGGATGCCGGTGCAGCTCGCGCCGCCAGGTGATCAGGGCCGCCGCCAGTTCCGCATCCGTAGCTCTGTTCATGGCCGTTGTCCGAAATCCACGGGCACGCGCACACGCTGCGCGGCCTTGTTGGTGAACAGCAGATAGCCCTCGCGCAGGCCGAAGAGATAGAGGCGGCGGGTCAGGTCCACATCCTTGCGGCAATAGGCCGCGATTTCCTCGCAGCGGCCTTCCTTCCACCATTGCAGGGCCTGCAGGCCGTCGGCGCTTTTGGGTTCGCCGAGCGTGGCCTGGCCCAGGTTGTCTAGCGAAATCCGATAGTTGAGGCGCTCCTTGATGCGCTGGAGCAAATCCAGGCTGGGCAGGGCGCGCAGCTCAAAGGGCGCGAAGGGCGTGAGCACCGCATAGTCGAAACGCAGGCTGTTGAAGCCCACCACGGTCTCGGCGGCGCGCAGGCGCTCGAACAGGGCGGGCAGTTCGTCCTGGCTGTAGGAAAAATAGTCGTCGGCCAGGCTGTCGTAGAGCACGGTGACGCTCACGCCCATTTGTCCGGCTTTGTGCCAGCCGCCGACGTCAGCCGCCGAGCGCCGGGTTTCCACGTCAAAGACCACATAATGCCGGGGCGGCGGCACGGGAATATGGACCGTGAGGCTGTCGGGCACGGGAGGAGCTGCCGGAGTCGCGGGCCTGTTTTCCATAATTTTCTCCTGGCGCGGGGCGTTGGCGAACGGCGTGCCCGGCGTTTCTCGCGGACGGATATCCGGAGGGGCTTCCGGCCCGGCGTTCAGGCTCGCCTCCAGGCGGTCATTCGGGAGGTCGTCCAAATGTTCCGGGGCCGGGCTGATTCGCAGTTCCCGGCAAAGGGCGTCGCCTTCGCCGCCCGGCGCGAGCAGTTCGTCCAGCAGGGCCAGAGCGCCCTGTTTGCTGATGGGCCGGTTGCCCGAGCCGCATTTGGGCGAATGCACGCAGGAGGGGCAGCCGTCCTCGCAGGGGCAGGCCCCCACAACCCGGCGGGTGGCTTCCAGCAGTTCCCGCGCTCCGGCAAAGGCCTGGCGGGTGAGGCCCGCGCCGCCGGGCAGGCCGTCGTAGACGAAAACGCAGGGCAGTCCCGTCTGGGGATGCAGCGGAATGGAAATGCCGCCGAAGTCGTTGCGGTCGGCCATGACCTGCAAGGGCAACAGGCCGATGATTGCGTGCTCCAGAGCGTGGATGGAGCCCATGAAATGCAGGAAGCGCTCCTCCAGCCCGGCCCGGACAGCGTCCGGAATTACGTACCAGAGGCCCTCGGTTTCAAAGACCTGGGGCGGCGCGTCCAGAGGCACGATGGTCAGCAGGCGGTTGCCGGACGTCGCGCGTTTTTCATAGCCGGTAATGCGCTCGGTGATCCGCAGCCTGCCCCGGCAGACTAGGCAGCGGCCGATGGCAAGGCGCTCCGTCTCTTCCAGGATGTCCGTGCTTTTTTGCCCGCGCGTGCGCGTGAACCAGGAAACGTTGGCTTCTTTGGCGCGGATCGCGGCCCGGCCGGGGTCCACTTCCTCAATAACGTACGTGCGGCCCCGGTGCAGGTAGACCGCGCCGGGATGGGTTTCGCGCCAGGCCCGGAAGCCGTCCACCGAGCCGATGACAGCGCCCTCCTGATCCTCGATGCTGTAGCTTTGGCCCGTGCCGCGCAGGTCCACCAGGCGCTGGGGCCGCTTGCGCGCGGCCAGCCATTGCCTGCCGTCGGCGGATTGCAGCAGCAGGCTTTGCTTGCGGAGTTCGCGCACGGCCCGGCGCGCGCCCGCGGAGTGCAGCCAGGGCTCATCCGCGCTCAGGGGCAGTTCGGCGGCGGCGCATTCCAGATGCCGGGCCAGAATGACCTCGTTGTCCGGATTGACCACGGCCTTTTCCGGCGGGCGGCTGAAAAAATCCTCGGGATTGCGGGCGAAATACTGGTCTAGGGCGTCCTCCCCGGCCACCACGATGACCGCCGATTCCTGCTGCGCCCGGCCCACCCGGCCGCCGCGCTGGAGGGTTGCCATGACCGTGCCGGGATAGCCCACCAGAATGCAGACGTCCAGGCCGCCGATGTCGATGCCCAGCTCCAGAGCGCTGGTGCTGACCACGGCCAGCAGCTCGCCCGAGGCCATGCGGGCTTCGATGCTCCGGCGCTCCTCGGGCAGAAAGCCCGCGCGGTAGGCGGAAATGCGTTCCTTGTACGGACCGGACCGGCTGCCCGCCCAGAGGCTGACCAGCTCGGTCATCCGGCGCGAGCGGCAGTAGACGATGGTGCGCAGATTGCGGGCCAGAGCCGCCTTGAGCAGGTCGATGGCCGCCGTGGCCGGGCTCTGCTCGGGATTGAGAAACACGAAATGGCGCGGCCCCTGGGGCGCGCCCGACGTGTCAATGACCACAGGCGCATCGGCCGGGCGCGGCGTTTCCGCCATTGCGTCCGGTTCTTCAACGACGACAGGCGCGCTGTCGCCCGCGCCGATAAGCCCGCTTGCCAATTCGCCGGGATTGCCCACCGTGGCCGTGCAGAGCACATAGGTGGGCCGCGCGCCGTAGCGCCCGGCCAGACGGTTCAGCCGCCGGAAGACCTGGGCCATGTGCGCGCCGAACACCCCCCGGTAGGTGTGGGCCTCGTCCACCACCACGTGGGTCAGGCCCGCCAGAAAGGCGGCCCACTGCTCGTGGTGGGGCAGGATGCCCAGGTGCAGCATTTCCGGATTGCTGACCAGCACTGTGGGCGGATCGCGCCGGATCTTGCGCCGGAAATGGTCGCTGGTGTCGCCGTCGTAGAGCGCGGCTGTGGGCCGGGCCGCCTCGGGCCAGGTCGCGGTCAGGGCCGTGAAGGCCGCCAGCTGGTCCTGGGCCAGGGCCTTGAGCGGAAAGAGATAGAGCGCCCTGGCGTCGGGATCGTGCAGATGGCGCTCCAGCACGGGCAGATTGTAGATCAGGCTTTTGCCGCTGGCCGTGGGCGTTGCCACCACCACGGAATGCCCGGCGCGGATGTGGTCCGTGGCCAAGGCCTGATGGCTGTAAAGGCGGACGCCGCGCTCTTCCAGCAGATTGCCGATGGCGCGCGGCCAAGGCAGGCGGCTGGGCGCGAACACGGGTTCCGCGCCGGGCAGCAGGCGGTGATGGGTGACCTGGTCGCCCATTTTGGCTGAGGCCAGCAACGCGGCAATGTATTCGCCGACGCCTGCGGGGGTTCCTCTTCCGGCATCCATCTCAGGCTCCCCGGCCTTCTGAATCGGGCATGGCGTCCTCCGGGCCCAGGCGGCGCAGCACGCGCGCTGGCGCGCCCGCGGCCAGGCAGAAGGGCGGCACGTCGCGGGTCACCACGCTGCCCGCGCCGATCATGGCGCCCTCGCCGATGCTCACGCCCTTGAGAATCAGGCAGTTCATGCCGATCCAGACGTAGTCCCCGATGCTCACCGGCGCGTCACGTTCCAGGCCCGGTTCCGTGGCGCGGGCCTCGGGCGGCCAGGGGGCGTGGAAGTCCGAATCCACAATTACGCAGTTGGGGGCCAGCAGAACCTGACGGCCGATGCTGATGCGTTGCGAGCGCGCGGTGACGGACGTGCCGCTGAGCTGCGCGCCCTCGCCGATTTCGATGGCCGCGCCTGGCCCGAACACGCGCAGGCGCACGGGCGCGTACAGGCTGGCCGCCGTGGCCCGCCGCCGGGAGGAAATCAGACTGGCGCGCGCGCCGATGCGGATGCTGCCGCCCGGCCAGCGCAACAGGCCCACGGGCCCGTGGGCACGCGTGCCCGGCCCCACGGCCACGCCCAGCAGGGCGGCCTTGCAGCGCAGGCGCACTGTGCCCCAGAACGCGCCCCAGAGCCGCATGCTCTCCAGGCAGACATAGCTGATGATATTGCTCGGGGTCAGACCCCGTTGCAGAGCTTTGCGCAGGATGTTCATAAAACGCAGGATAGCGCCTTGGCGGCGGGGGAGCAATACGCGCGGGGCAGGGGCATTCTGTTCTCCTGCCGTCGGCAGAGTGATTTTGTATTTAGAGCGGGTTATTTTTCAAAGGTACTTGTTCTATGGGCTTGTCATGCGGATGAGGTACTTCGGGCCCTGCGGACACGGAGGATTCACGCCTCCGGCCCCTGCCCGCGCCGGAGGCGGCCCAAACGGCGGCACGCCGTAAGCCTTCGTACCCGGAGGGCAGAATAACACAGCGGACGGAGAACAGAATGACCCCAGGGGCAGGGCAGGCAAGGCTACTCGCCCCGCAGCGCCTCCCGTATCCGGCAAACCCCGCAGAGATCGCCGGAAGAGGTGGGGTAGCCGCACTGCGGGCAGGGGGCCAGTTCCACGCCCTCCTCGGCCTCGCGCCGGGCGAAGACGGGCCGCCCGCGCGCCAGAAAGCCCTGGTAGAAATCCAGTTTGCGGCCGGGCATGGCCGTTTCCAGGCGTTGCAGCAAGCCCTTGAGCACGGTGAAGCTGGCGCCGGGGCTGTAGGGGCAGGGCGCGTAATGGTTTTCAATGCCCATTAGAAAGGCATAGTTGGCGGTTTCAAATTCCGTGAGCCGCCAGAGCGGTTTGACCTTGCGGGCAAAGCCGTGCTCGCCGGGCAGCAGGGGGCCCTGATCCGAAAGGTAGGCCGTGTCCCAGCGCAGGGTATTGCTGAACAGGCGGGCCGCCTCGTCGTCCAGGTTGTGGCCCGTGGCCAGGGCGTCAAAGCCTTCGTCCAGCGCCACCTTGTTGAAGAAGTGGCGCTTGATCTTGCCGCAGGCCGAACAGATCGGCCGGTGCAGGCGTTCCTTGACCGCCGGAATGGGCAGGCCCTCGGCGGCCATGTCCTTGATCAGCAGCTTGAGGCCGTGCTTGGCGCAGAAACGCTCCACCACTCCCCGCGCCGCCGCCGAGGAGCCGGGAATGGCCAGGTCGATGTGCAGGCCGGTGACGTTGTAATCCTGGCGGGCCAGCTCCAGCATCAGGGCCAGGGAGTCCTTGCCACCGGAAAGAGCCACCAGAATACGCTCGTCGCGGGTAAAGAGCTTTTGGCCTTCAATGCCGCGCGCGACCTGGCGGGCGAAAAAATCCTTGTAGCAGTCCGGGCAGAAGGCGGCATTATGGCTTTTAAGGGCCACGGCCGCCGGGGCCTTGCAGATTTTACACTTCATGGGTGTCCTGAAAAAGGCTGGAGGTTAGAGCAAGTTCACTTTGAAATTGCTCTGGCGACTGCGTGAGCAGACGCCCGCCACGGAGGCGTAAGCGCAATTTATTCGCGCCGGTAAACGGCGAAGCGGGCGTTGCGCAAAAAGACTCATTGTGGAGTATCGCAACGGTAATCCGCTCTAGGGCCTGTTAACGCTATGCCTTTTTGCCCTCCTGCCGCGTCAGATTTCACCTGCTTTTTCGGTCGAGTACC
>PPYF01387475.1_pt1 | contig 10438 bp, 9 predicted proteins | sample 1559871 | NCBI WGS metagenome assembly PPYF01 (sample SAMN08240021, study PRJNA423297) | Human gut metagenome, whole genome shotgun sequencing project.
GGGGGGGGTATTTTTGTATACCAAAGAGTTAACTCCGTTGGTCGCCTTCGTGGGCACTTTCATCGTCTGCTATGTATCAAGTGTGATTATAGCCGGATGCAAATACACCAAACTTCTGTGTTAGTATGAATGTGTCCTATTTTATTTACCTAATAAATTACAACGATGAAATATCATTACGAGGCAGTTCCGGTACTGTTCAATATACTTCTGTTTTTTCTTATGCTGTATCCGTTTCCGAATGTGTATAGATATGGCTGTGAATTTAGAAAACGATATACAGACATCTTGGATTATGCAGTATACGGTGTCCTGCTGATACTGTTTTGCACTTTCGGCTATGCGGACAACGATTTCTATCACTACGAGGGGCTTTTCAAACGTATCTGTTCAACCGGATTAAACGTGCATCTTGAACCCGTTTACTATTGGTTGATACGGAATGTCACTTCAAACTATCTGGTATGGCGGTTTATAGTGTGGAGCGGAACGGTGATTTTGTCGTTATGGACAATAAAACGGCTCAAACTTGATGTGAGGATAGGATTGCTGATATTTGTGCTGTTTTATATCAACATTATTTCAGTAATGCGCGGAAATTTGGGAATTGCCATACTGTTTTTTGGCTTTTCATTCATTATCAGGCCCTCTCATAATAGGTTATTGTCATTCCTATTCGGTTGTTTGTTGATTTTCTGTTCATTCTTCTTTCACAAAAGTATGTTGTTTTCGATTGCTGCACTTTCGGTAACACCTTTTTATCTGAATAGGAAAACGGTAAAAATCAGTCTTGTCATATTCCCTTTCCTGACCGTTGTGACTACTTTACTGCTGGATTATATTATTATGAACGGACTCATCGGTTTTGATATAGCAGACATGAATATAGGGAGCTCGATGACGGGATATGCGAGCGGCACAATGCGGCAGTCGAATATTTTTGGTAAACTGAACCAAATGATAACCTATATGCCGGTATACGCATCTTTGGCTCTTATGACTAAGAAGATAGTTTTTGAAGAAATTGATGTTCCACGGTATATAAAGGCATTGTTCATCTATTGGTATGCAATAACTTATATTGCCAGTCTGTTTTTCTTCCAAGAAACTTCGGTATGGCTCTTTATACGTTTCATAATGATGAGCTATTTTCCTCTTTGTATTGTTGTGGGTTATTATTATTCTAATTTCAAGATGACACGCGAGAAAAGAATCTTGATGCTTTTGGCAATCCTTCCTATCTGTTATAAACTTTTCTATGCCTTCTATAAGAGGTTGGTATGGGAAGGGTACGTCTTTTTCTGACATGTTTCGTTAGTTTACACGTATTAGGATCACAATAAAAAAATTAAAAAACAATCTGAATGAAAATCTTAGAAATAATTCCTCAACTTAGCAGTGGCGGCGGAGAGCGGTTTGTGGTTGACTTGTGCAATGAGTTGTCGAAAGAACATGATGTGACATTGATGGTTTTGCACTCACTTGACAAGGTGGATTTCTATTTGAAAGAGGTATCGAATAATGTAAGGGTGGTATCGATGAACAAACGGATGGGACTTGACATCGGTTTGTTATTTAGAGTATATAGATATATCCGTAGAGAAAAGCCTGATGTGGTGCACACGCATTTGCGTGCTATTATGTATATTGCTTTCGCAATCATGCGAAAGAATGGCGTTATGCACTGTCATACAGTGCATAACGCTGCTGATAAAGAAGCCGGAGGCTCCTTTATCAGCAGCGGAATGCGGAAGTTCTGTTTTCATCATGGGTGGATTACACCCATTACCATTTCCGCCGAATCACTACATAGCTTCCGAAAATATTATGGAATGGATGCTCCTATGATTTTCAATGGGCGCAATGTGGATGCTGGTATGCTTGTTTCAGACGAGGTCAAGGAACAATTTAAACAGTATAGACATACAAATAAGACGCGAGTACTGATAAGTCTCGCACGTATTGACCCTGTGAAACGGCAAACTCTCTTGGCACGTGTGGTAATGCGGTTAAAACGGGAAGGATACGACCTCACTGTATTGTTTATCGGAGGTGAACGTGATGCACAGATGACCGCGGAATTGCGTTCGTACAACGATGAAGCAATACAATTACTTGGAGAACTGCACAATCCGCTTGAATACCTTAAAATGGGAGATGCTTATGCACTTTGTTCCTCGTATGAGGGGATGCCTATTTCGTTGATAGAGGCTATTGGTGTTGGCTGTATACCGGTATGCACACCTGTGGGCGGTATAGTAGATGTGGTACACAACGGTGAAAACGGTTTTCTGAGTGACGGTATCGGTGAAGAATCTTATTACAAAACGGTAAAGAGATTTCTATGAGCAACTTATTGAATTATGGAGGTGCGACGGTGTTGATGAAAAACTATCTTGACTATCTAGCCTCTCAGTCTGAATATGAATATAGGTTTGTACAAAACAACCGGTATTCAAATCTTCGCACTCGCCAGCGTAGTATGTGGCGCAATTATTCATACTTTTTCCCGGCATTTTTGTGGAGACTGTTTGGGTGCGATATTGTAATGTTCAATTTTTCTGATCATGGTACAATTTATTATTTCCCATTATTGAGCAAAATAGCTCGTTTGGCACACAAAAAAGTCGTACTACGTAAATTCGGAGGTTCATTTGAGTTCTACATAAAGAAAATTGGTCAAACCCAATTACAACGGGCACTTGATGCTATCAGACAAACAGACTTGATATTCTTTGAAACCCAACAGGGTATTACACACCTACAACAGTTAATAGGAAAGAGTGACAATATACATTGGTTCCCTAATGTGCGTAAAGCTTCAACAATACGAAAGAACCCCTCAGACTTTCATGGCAGATGTGTTTTCATGTCGCATATCAACAAAGAAAAAGGGATAGAAGATCTTATAGCGGTATCCAAACTGTTACCTTCGAATTATACCCTTGATATATATGGTGAGATAAAAGAGGATAAATATCGCAATATCAACTTCAACGAAAGCGGAATAACATACCATGGGGTTGTCTCTTCCGAACAGGTTTTAAAAACTTTAGTAGAATATGATTTACTGCTATTACCTTCTTATCGCGAGGGCTACCCGGGCATTATCATCGAAGCTATGTCTGTAGGCATTCCTTGCGTATCAACCTATGCAGGTGGAATACCTGAAATCGTAGAAGACGGTTACAATGGTCGTTTAGTAATTCCCGGTGATGTAGATGCGATAAAACAAGCTATCTTATCGATTAACGCAACAAACTATTCTCAATATTCAGGGAATGCCTTGAAGAAATTTGAAGAAGAGTTTGAATCTGATAAGACGAATAAACGCATACTTGAAATTATAATGCACTAAATCAAATGGCTAATAATATTCTTATTGTCAATACAATTAAACATCTTCGGTTAAAACAAATCTATTATCAATTATATTATAGACTATTTTCTCATAAGTTGATGGAATATAATGTTCCCCGGCAATCTTCATTGCGGATGGTCTCAGTTATCGCAAAGTGGTATTGTTACAATGTACCCAAGACATTTACATTCCTAAATCTTATAGGGGATTTTAAGTCATGGAATGATGTTAGTCATGGGATGCTTTGGGCATACAATCTGAATTATATGGATTGGTTGTTGCAACCTGACATGACTTTTGAACAAGGTTCAGAATGGGTTGAACGGTTTATAACTGATTTGCCAACAAACAGGATCGGTCTTGATCCTTATCCTATCGCACTGCGAAGCATCAACTGGATCAAGTTTATCGGCAGGCATCATAAAAAAGTGGAGAGCAATCGGTTGCAACGGTGGAACGATTCCCTTTATGCGCAATGTAAATTGCTCGAACGGAAACTGGAATACCAACTGCTTGGCAACCATCTTTTAGAAGATGCTTACGCTTTGTTTATCGCTTCAATTTATTTTTCCGATAAAAAAATGTATGACAAGGCATCCTGTCTGTTGTATAAAGAGCTTGATGAACAGATTTTGCCTGATGGCTCACATTACGAGCAATCACCGATGTATCACTGCATTTTGCTCGATAGGTTATTGGATTGCTATAATGCCTCGATTAATAGAGGTCATGAGAAAATGTGTGAGCTTTTGAAACTGTATGTGGTAAGGATGTTGGGGCATTTGGAGAGCATCGTGTGGAAAGACGATACGATTCCCTTACTTAATGATTCGGCATATGGGATAGCACCGACAGTTTCCGAATTGAGAGCATACGCCAAAAGATTGAAGTTGGAATGGACCCCTTTGCCTATGAAAGAATGTGGCTATAGGAAGCTTTGTTCAACACATTTGGAGGCAGTTGTGGATGTGGGTAATATTACTGCGACCTATCAGCCGGGGCATAGTCATGCCGATACGTTTAATTATGAATTGCGAATTGATTGCAGACCGTTTGTTGTTGATACAGGTATTTCTACCTACAACAAGACTGCAAGAAGGCAGTACGAACGAAGTACGTCAGCTCATAACACCGTAACTGTCGGCAACAAGGATTCTAGCGAGGTGTGGGGAGGTTTCCGTATGGGTAAAAGAGCTAAAGTAAGAGTACTATCCGATACCGAAAATGAAATTATGGCAGAGCACGATGGTTTTAAAGGATGTATACATCAACGGAAATTCACTATTAACGATGATGTGTTTACAATAAATGATAAGATTGTCGGCAATAATATGACAGAATGTATCAGCTATATTCATTTCGCACCCGATATTGAGGTCCTTGCCATATCGTCAACTGAAATAAGAACCAACAGGGCTAATATCGCTGTATCTGGTGCAAATTCCATAGAAATTATAAATGATTTTGTATCAGTAGAATACAATCGACTAGAACCTTCTAAGACGATAAAAATAGTATTTTGCAGAAATTTAACGTATCAAATATTTCAGGCATAAAATATGAAGATTTTAATTGTGTCGTTCTACTATTCTCCCGAGCTTGGGGCTGCTCCTTCCCGTATAACCAATATGGCTGAAGGGCTGAAAAGTCAGGGAGCGGAAGTGGATGTGTTAACTTGTTTGCCGAATTACCCTCAAGGACAAATATTCGAGGGTTATAGAGGCCGTTTGTCAAAAAAAGAAAAGATTAATGGCATAAACGTGTATAGATATTGGACTTATGCAACCGTGTCCAAGAATCCTTTTAAGCGAGCGGTAAGTATGATGTCATTTGCGACCATGTTATGGTTGTTTGCTTTTAAGATAAAGAAGATCCAGGGTTACGATAGGGTGATCATCCAAAGCCCTCCACTACCAGTGGCTGGTTCGGCCATCACGCTTTTCAAAAAAATATTCGGGCGCAAGACTCTTGTGAACATATCCGATTTATGGCCACTTTCTGCTGTTGAGCTTGGAGCAATGCGTGAAGGTGGGAAGATATATGATATTTTCGCGTGGATTGAACGTTATATTTATCGCAATGCAGACGGTATTTTCGGTCAGTCTGAAGAGATAATCCGGCATGTGAATCAATTTCCTTCGACAAAAAACAAGTTTGTATACCGTAATTTGCAGCAATATGCGGTTGCTGCTCAACCCAAAAGGAAGCACACGCCCTTTCGCATTGTATATGCCGGACTATTAGGTGTGGCACAAGATATATATTCAATTATCGAGAATATTCCGTTTCAGTCTATTGGCGCTGAGTTCCACTTGTATGGTGGTGGAAATCAGACAGAAAAGATAAAAGAATATATAAATAAACATCCCGGTTGTTTCGTGTATTATCATGGATATGTAAAGAAAGAACAAATCGCCGAAGAGTTGTCAAGATACGATGCGTCAATTGTTCCACTTACCGTAGCAATCAAAGGAGCAGTGCCATCCAAAATATATGATCTCATACCTATTGGCATACCTATACTGTTTTGTGGAGGTGGAGAAGGGGCTGAGATCGTATCGAAATATTATTTTGGAATGGTTTCAAAGCCACATGATTTCAAACAATTACACAATAATATTATTGAGTTGATTAACCTTCCTGACGAAGAATACAGCACAATATCGAAGAACTGCCTGGATATGGCAAAAAATGAATTCGATTTTAACAAACAGATATATCGCTGTTACGATTTTATAAAATCAATCTGATGTAAAAATATAATTCAATGAAGAAAGTAATGTTGGTCTTCGGCACCCGTCCGGAGGCAATCAAGATGGCTCCGCTGGTGAAAGAATTCCAGAAACAGCCAGAACGGGTGGAAACTGTAGTATGTGTTACCGGACAACACCGGGAAATGCTGGACCAGGTATTGGATATATTCGATATTTGTCCAGATTATGACTTGAACATTATGAAGCAGGGACAAGACTTATATGACGTGACGTCCCGTGTATTGACAGGTATGCGTGATGTACTGAAAGAGGCAAGGCCGGATGTAGTGCTGGTGCACGGTGACACGACCACTTCTACTGCCGCTGCTCTGTCGGCCTTCTACCAACAGATTCCGGTAGCACACATAGAGGCAGGATTACGTACACATAACATCTATAGCCCATGGCCGGAGGAGATGAATCGACTTTTGACCGGACGACTGGCGACCTACCATTTCTCGCCTACGCCACTGAGTCGTAGCAATCTGATGCGGGAAGGTATTGACGATCGGAATGTCATCGTGACCGGGAATACGGTAATTGATGCGCTTTATTGGGTAGTGGATAAAATTAAGAGCGACAAGGCGTTGGATTGTGAATTGGTAGGGATACTGGCAAAAGCCGGATATGACGTGAGCCGTTTGAATGGTGGTAAGAAGCTGGTGCTGATTACGGGACATCGTCGTGAAAACTTCGGTGACGGATTCATCCATATGTGTACTGCTATCAAAGACTTGACAATAAAATACCCGGAGGTGGACTTCGTTTATCCGATGCACTTGAATCCAAATGTGCGCAAACCGATACATGACGTATTTGGAGAGGAATTATCCGATTTTGGGAACATGTTCTTCATTGAACCTTTAGAATATCTGAGTTTTGTCTATTTAATGGAAAAATCCACTATAGTATTAACCGATAGCGGTGGCATACAAGAGGAAGCTCCAGGACTGGGTAAGCCGGTATTGGTGATGCGCGACACAACGGAACGTCCGGAAGCATTGGATGCAGGAACGGTAAAACTGGTAGGTACGGATTATAACAGAATAGTAAATGAAGTATCTGTTTTGATTGACGATAAAGTCGCCTATGAAAAAATGAGCAAGGCAGTGAACCCTTATGGAGACGGGCTTGCTTGTGGACGTATTGTGAACGCATTGCTGTACAGAATATAAAAAGATGTGAGATTAAACCTGAAAATCAGACTATTAATATTTTTTAAGGTGATGATGATTCTGCTTTATAAGCGGAAAACGAGGAAGATGCAGATTCGTCCGGTTTCTAATTTCAAACGGGTGTATAACATTCAAGGATTACTATATGTTGTCACCACTAACTTCGGAAGAGAACGGGCATGAGAGGCATTTTGACCGCAACCGTCTGCAATATGATTCTGGATTTTAGTGTGAAGAAAAGGGGAATGGTAAATGAAAAAATTCCTGCGTATGGGTGTTCCTTTTGGGAACTTTTATTGTTTGGACTTTCTCCTATTTCTGGGTAGCATATACTAGTATGAGTGAATTTATCCATATTTCCAGTGCGGATATAAATAATGCAGGGAAAATACTCAGATTGGTGAGCGTTTTTAAGAAAAAATCACCCTACCCAAATTTTGATTATAAGGGAAACTCCTCTATATAAATCAGCTGTAAAAGTAACAAGGATGCCTACTGTTGTTGTCCGTTTTGAACCTAATAAGAAAAATCCCGAGCGTGGTACAATTTATTACCGTATCTACAAAGGGCACAACCGGCGTATGGAGTTTTCTTCCCGTCTTCACTTGTCAGCTTCTTCCTGGGATGAAACAGCAAGGACAATCCGGGATGATTATCCTGAGTCCTGTCGTTTCCGTGTCCAAATTGAGGCGGATCTTCGGCTTTTGAACCGGATTATAACAGAAGATATTACCGGTCGACTGACAATGGGTGATATGATAGCCCTCTTTAAACAGCAAAGGACAATAATCAAATGAACTTTTTGACTTGTAAGTAAATAGGATGGTATCGTCTTTAACAGATTGCTATCTCCGTCTAGGCTTCCAGGTAACAGAATCCGAAGAGGGACTACGGATAGGCTTCAAGCCGGGAATGGTACATGCCATCGTGAAGGAGGTCCGAAACGAACGTCCTTTGACTCGCTCGGATGCTGAATTGTTCTACGAGAAGTTCTCTACACTAAGTAAAGGGCATCGAAATCTATATTTCAGGATCGTGGCACACGGCGGATTCCTGCCAGAAGCATTGGACTTTGAACTGCATGGGCTGACCGTTTCGGATGAAAGCTATATTGAAAGCCTCTTGTCCGGAAGACATGTGGAGCTTTATCCGCATAACGAAGCTATTCCGCAAGTGACGTACCGGACATTCCAGTCACTGATCCGTAACCGGGAGGACAATGGGTTGTTACGGGCAGATCATATTCTTATTGATGAATTCCACCATTTCGGGGCGGAAATTTGGGGAAGTGCCTTGCAGGATGTGATAGAAAATAATCCCTGTGCCTATGTCCTGGGAACGTCGGCAACGCCGATCCGTCCGGAGGGAATGATCGATACGGTGGATCTTTATTTCGAAGGAAATTTGTTTTATGAGCTTACCTTGCCGCAGGCTTGGTATTACAATATCTTGCCGGTTCCGGTTCTGGTACAGAGTGCTTACGGGCTGGACAACGAACTGGACCGGCTGCAAAGAAAGTTGGAACGCAGCGGTTGTTCAAAAGGACGAAAAGAAAAGGTACAGAAGAAACTGGATCTGGCACGTGTGGATTTCAAAGAGGCTTTGGGGGCACCGGAAGTCATCCGGAAGTTCCTGCCGACAAGCGTACGCAAGCTGCTGGTATTCTGTCGCGATCTCACCGATTTGAAGCAGATGGTGCCAGAAGTATGCGGATGGCTCACGCGAGCGGGACGTGCCATTACTCCGTTCGAGATCCATCATGCCCAAGGTGAACGGCAGAACGGCCGGATACTGGATGCTTTCCGAGAAGAATCAGACCGGCTGCACGTATTGTTTTCCGTCAACATGCTGATAGAAGGACTGCATGTGGAAGGTGTGGATGCTGTCTTATTCCTTAGACGGACAGAATCATATATCGTTACCTTGCAGCAATTGGGCCGTTGTCTAAATGCCGAGGCTGGAAAACGGCCGGTCGTCTTGGATTTTGTCAACAATCTTTCAGGAAAATCGGTTTATGATGTGATGGCTCCCCACTTGGAGCGTCTATCTCTCCTTCCGTCACCCAAAGGATTCGAAGGAAACACCTCTTTTTTGACGACGGGTTTCCTATCAGACATACGGCTGCGCATAGAAGAGATATTGGCAGAACTGGAGCCCTGGCAGATTATGTATGAGAGGCTGATTGAATTCCGTCGGGAAGAAAACGACTGGCCATCAATTACGGAAGGGAAACTCGGTTTGTGGTGCAACACCCAACGCATTGCCTATAAACGGGGAAAATTGCAGGAGGAACGCCGCCGTCAGCTAGAATTGATCGGCTTCGAATGGAACCAGCTCGACTCCAAATGGATGAAAGAATACCGTGCGTTGAAAGTCTTCTTTGATACCTGCGGACGCTGGCCCAAACGTGAAGACGGCCCGCTTGCAACTTGGTGTTATACCCAACGGGAAAGGCGGAAGAATGGACGCTTGAGCAAAGAGCGCATCCGGGCTTTGGATGAGATCGGCTTTGTTTGGAATCAAGACCTTCAAAGGGAATGGATGAAGAATTACGAGGAGTTGAAGTCTTTTGTCGGAAAATATCAGCGTTTCCCTAAATCGACGGAGGGGAATCTGGGTGGATGGTGTCATACACAACGAAAAATGCACAAACTGGGGAAATTATCCCATGATCGCTGGCTTCTGTTGGATAAAATAGGATTTGTTTGGTCAGCGGAACAAGTCTGGCAAGGCAACTTTGAGCAGTTGCGCCTGTTCCATAACCGCCAAGGGCGATGGCCAGGTTGCCGTGAAGGAGCATTGGGACGTTGGTGTACCATCCAAAGACGGGATTACCGCAAGGGAAACATGTCAGATGAGCGAATAGTACAATTGGAGCGGATCGGTTTCCCTCTGAGCTGACAGGAAACATCTTTGAAACCATTGGGTTACGAAATATATTCCCAAATGTTATTTGCAGGAAATAGTATAGTGATAACCTGTGTAAGCAGATATAGAGTCTAATTTTATGAATAAATACGCATAAAATCAGAATTCAGATATGTACATAACTGATAGGAATTCCAGACACTTTTAAAAGATGTTATTACCAAATTTCGTAGACATGGAAATGAAATTGTCACTGCATATAAATGACGATTTACAAAAGA
>PPYF01621906.1_pt1 | contig 10438 bp, 6 predicted proteins | sample 1559871 | NCBI WGS metagenome assembly PPYF01 (sample SAMN08240021, study PRJNA423297) | Human gut metagenome, whole genome shotgun sequencing project.
ATCGCCAACACCAGCGGCTTTATCATCTCACTCATCTTTAACTACCTCGCAAGCATGAAGTACGTGTTTGCGCACAAGGAAGGCATGAGCCGCCGCCGCGAGTTCATCATCTTTGTCGTGCTGTCCGTGATCGGTTTGGTGCTCAACGACGGCATCGTGCTGGCGCTCAACGCCGGTCTGGGGCTCGAGGCCAATATCGCCAAGATCTGCGCCACCGCGCTTGTCATGGTCTACAACTTTGTGACCCGAAAGATCTTCCTGGAGGGCGACGAGACCAAGTAGCTCGACACCCCCGCAGCATTACGGTGCCCACGGACGACACGCACTCAGCGCAGTATCGTCCGTGGGCGCCGCTCGTTTACGGGCAAATTTTCAACGTTTACGGATTAGCTCTTGAAAATTTGACGAGTTCGTATAGTTCTTGGCAAAGACCTTACGTTTCCCTTGCAAAAGATCTAAAGTATCCCCTGCTCGATTCATCAACGCATTGGATGTGATTACGTGCGCAAGGCGCTGGCACAACCTCATACCAAGCAGTTCCTCAAGTTTGCTGTCGTGGGTCTTATCTCCTTTGGCATCGACTGGGGCATGCTCATTGCGCTCGTCGAGCTGTTTCACCTCGACTTTTTGATGAGCACCACGGTTTCGTTTATCACGTCCGTCGTGGTCAACTACTGGCTCAGCATGAAGTACGTGTTCGACCACCGCGAAGGCATGAGCCGCAAGCGCGAGTTCACGATCTTCACCATCCTGTCGGTGATCGGCCTGGGCCTCAACGACCTGTATATGTTTGTGGGCGTCACGTTTTTGAGCATCGGCTACCAAGCCATGAAGGCCATCGCCACGTTCCTTGTCACCTGGTACAACTACTTCAGCCGTCGCTTCTTCCTCGAGGGCGCACGGTCGTAGTCGATTCACTATTTGCTTGAATGTATAACCGGTTGGAATTCCCGTTCCAACCGGTTTTTTGTTTGCAGAGAGACCCGGCGACCCAGTCCCATTCGCATGAAAAACGGGCGGTCCGGATGTTGGTCCGAACCGCCCGTCTGGCGCGCTATGTCGAGGCCTCTAGCCCGTTACGTAATACCAAACGACGTTGTCGCCATTGGAGAGAACGTAGTTACTGCAGGCCGTCATGGGCGTTGCGCCGTTGACGGAGTACATCCAGCCGCTCGTGCCGCCGTACTGTTTCTCGGCCAAACCACCAATCGCGGAAACATACGTGCCGTACGACGAGCCGTGTGCGTTGACAGAAAGGCCTAGCGCGCACAGGGCATCGTAAACGGTGGCGCTTTCGTTAAAGGTAAAGGTGCCGCCAGAGGACACAGGATTGCCCACAGCGCTCGATGTGACCGAAACCGTCACCGTAACGTAGCTGGACTCCTGTGAGCCGCTTTGGCTGCCCGAGGAGGCGTTTCCACCATTAGAGGACGAGGCTCCATCAGACGACTGGCCACCGCCCGAAGAAGCACCGCCAGACGCATTGGAAGTATCACCGGCTCCCGTATTTTGGGCAGCGGATTTATCGCCAGACTTCTTGCCGCCCCGGTCCTCGGACTTCTTGCTATCCGAGTTTTTGTCCGATTCCTTGTTTGAAGACTCGGAATCGTCCTTGGCGTCGTTCGAACCCTTGGGCTCGTCTTTTGCATCATTCGAAGATTTGGAATCCTTGGAACTGGCCTCGCCCGAAGCGGCAGACGAGCCAGACCCCTTGGTGTCCTTGGCGACGACGCTCTCCCCCGTCACGGTCTGAACGATCCAGTCAATGGACCAGGCGCCGCTCTCGGAAGGATGGACGAAGCCCAGCGAGACGACGATCAGAATGGTGCACGCGGCAGCAAGAACGCCAAGGAGCGCCTTGCGACGAGAGGCGGACGCCGCCGAAGCGGCGCCCTGTTGCTTTGGATCATCGAGCTGGATAAACGAGGAGTCGGGCTGTTGCCCGCTGGTCTCCTTGGGCTTATCGGGCATTACCGTCACCCTTGCCGCGCTTGGTCAGCACGAAGACGGCGATGAGCGCGAGGCCAATCACGCCGGCGGCGATGCCAACGATGGCGAGCGGATTGGTGCCAGTCTCCTGCTCGGAAGCACTAGAGGACTTCTTAGCAGTGGTCGTGGAAACAGCACCCGTATCGGACTTGGAATCGGACTTCTTGTCGGACTTCTTGTCGGACTTGCCGTCCTTCCTGTCAGACTTCCTGTCAGACTTCTTGTCAGACTTCTTCTCGTCCTTCTTATCGGACTTATCGGAGTCCTTCTTGTCGGACTTGTTGTCCCTGGTCTCGGTCTTGGTCGACACCGTCGTCTTGGTCACCGGCTTCTGGCCCGGGGCAATAGCGCCGCCCTTCGAGCCGGAGCCAGAACCAGCGCCAGCGCCAGTGCCGGAACCAGTACCGGTACTAGAACCGCCGCCGCCATTCGAACCAACGCCGCCATTGCCGCCATTGGAGCCTGAACCGCCATTACCGCCAGGGTTAACGGCATTCTTGGTCCACTTGGCATACAACGTCAGGTCGGCCGTCACCGGCGTACTGAAGTCATACGCCTGCGTGCAAGCCTCATCGGTATACCAACCGCCGAAAGTGTAGCCATCGCGCGTCGGATCGACCGGCTTGACCAGCTTGCCATCGGCCGTAGCAACAAACTTAGTGTCGCAAGCAGACCCGCCGTTGGAATTAAAGGCAACCGTCCAAGACTCAACGGCCCCGAGCTTAAACAGCGTACCCGAATCATTGATGTAGTACAGGTTGCCAGATGCATCGGCAATGACCGGAGAGTCACAGTACTGGTAATGGCCAGCCGCATCATAAATCTGCGTCGCCTCTGCATCACCGAGCGTATAGCGATACACACCACCACCAGCAGAGTAGTTGACGTAATCCTTGCTATCCGCGCTGTTAACGGTGAAGTACACATAGGTCTTGCCGCCCTGAACACTCACCAGCGGAGTAGCAGCAATACCGTTGAGGCCAGCCGGCAGCGCCTTGCCGTCGGCAGCAGCGACCATCGTGGTCTTACCCGTCTTCAGGTTATAGAGAACCAGAGCAGAGCCCGTAGCCGTCTGTCCGCCGACAATCAGATTGTCACCAAACACCGCAGGGGCGCTCAGATTATTCGTAAGGCCCAGATCAACCGTCTTCTGTGCACTCAGCACACCCTTCGCCGAAAGCGAAATCACATGGAGCTTTCCGTCGTGCGTCATCTGATAGAAGGTCGAACCATTGGACGGATCGGCAATGCAATCGGCATTTGCGACAGCGCCGAGCTCCATGGTCGAAACGACATCGCCCGTCGTCTTATCAATGCACTTAAGCGTACCCGCGCTCGTAGGAACGATGGCATACTTATCCGTCAAAGCCGCACCAGTCCAGTAATAGCCCTCGGCAGGGTCGATGTTCTGCCAAGAAACTTCGCCCGTGGCAATCTTAATGCGCGCAAAGGAGCCGTTGCCGTAGGTCGCGTTGTAATTCTCGTCATACGAAATATCGACCGAGCCTACATAGACGTACTCGCCGTCCGAAACGACGGTGCAGGAGCTCTGCGTCAAGTCCGTCAAACCAGGCGTCAGCCACTTGCAGATCAGCTTGTCTGCAGTAATCGCCTGGACCGCACCGCCGTTGAGCGGAACGATGATAAGGCCATTGGTATAGATCGGACGAGAGGTATAGCTCACCTTGGAGGCAAGCGGCGCAGAGGCAACCTTTTTGCCCGTGGACGAATCGATCTTGATGAGCTCGTTCTCGGTCGCGATGTACACAAAGCCGTTGGCGATGACAGGTTCGCTGCAGTTGGCATACTGCTGACCAGACTCGGCCTTCCAATCGAAGGCCCACTTAAGACCGGCGGCCTGCGCAGGCGTCTTGGCATCCGTTACGGTCGAACCGTTGCCACTGTTGCCGTAGCCGGCCCACTCGGCATCCCAATCAGGAGTCGTCGCACTCGGGTCCACGACAACCTTGTCGGGATCGGGCATGGGCGAATCGTCGGTGGTATAGGCAAGCGTGACCTTATCGCCGCTCTTGAGCGTAATCTGATTGGCGCAGAGTAAGGAGGGCTCTCCATTGATATACAGGTGCCAATATTTATTGGTCGCAGCATCATAACCGTACGACTTGTCTTCGAACGGCGATTTGATGGAATTGAGGAACCAGTACTCGCCACTCTGGGAGCCGTTGTACGTAACGCCCTTGGCCTTCAGAACCGTCTCAATAAGGTTCTGGGCAGTAGAGCCTTCAGGCAAAGAAACACTGCTTGCCGAGCCCCAGCGAGTATTGTTGCCGTTGACATCGGGACCGATAACATCGGCGGATCCAAGCACCTGACCGGGGAGGGCATCGGCGTCAGCACCATACATAAAGGTGACGGCGTCACCCTCCTGGAGCTTGTAGGCACCGGCGCCAACGTCGGCGAACTTGCCATTTACGTAGAAGCGCCAATAGCTCTTGGTCGCAGCATCCCAGCCATAGGACTTACTGTCGAACGGCGAAGTAATACCGTTGAGGAACCAGCCCCAAGACGATTCGCTAGCATCGAGCTTAAGGCCGGTCTGCTCAAGGAGATCCTTGGCAGTAGAGCCCGCCTTGAGACTCGTCTGACCCGTCGAAGCCCAAACCTGCTGCTTGCCGTCCTTGTCCTTACCGAGAACCTGAACAGAAGCATGGACAGAATCGGACGGCAACTGGTCGCCCCAGCCACCGTAGAACCACGTGACGGTATCGCCGGCATGGATGGTGACATTGTCCGCCGTATAGTCACTCGACTTGCCGTTGATAAACAGCTGCCAATAGGTCGAATAATCTTGGGGCGTACCCAGCTCAACACCGTTGTACTTAAGGCTCAGAATGAAGGAGCCCGCAGCAACGGCGTCAATATCATTCGCCTCGAGCGCGACCTTCGTAAGGTCAAGCGCGCTCGAGCCGGACGTCACCACATACTGCGCGTTATCGACCCAAGTCTGAGTCTTGCCCTGGGCATCGCGACCAATGACGGTCACATTTGCGGCAACCTGGTCCTTAACGACAGGGGACGAGCTACCAGCCGTATAGGCAAACTCAATCTTCTGCCCCTGGGTGAGCTTGACGCTGCTCGCGCCAACCGAGGAAGACGCGCCGTCGACGAACAGCTGCCAGAAGGCATAAGTCGTCGGATCGTAGGCAAGCGTGCGACCATCGCTCGGAGATGTGATGCTTTTGAGGTAGAAGCCGTATGCCGTGTTCGGTTCGTAATCCGCTTTAAAGCCCGTCTTCTGCTGCAGCTTAACGAAGGCATCCGCAGCCGTCGCGCCCTCGTCGAGCTTGAGCTGCGTAGGTGCCACCCAGGTCTGAGCCTTGCCGTCAGCATCGGTGCCGATAATCGAGAACGAGACCTCGACCTGCTTCTTGGCGACATCGCCGGTTTCTGTCGGGTTCTCTGTCTGAACGGCAGCCGCGGCGGCAGATCCCGCTTGGCCAGCGGATGCCGTCGAAGACTGCTCGCTCGTGGCAGGGCTCTCCCCCGTCGCCGAGCCTTCGCCGCCAGTTGCTGCCTCTGCTATGGCTGCACTAGCTGCAGGCGCGCCCTCGGAATCCGAAACCTCGGCGCCGCTCTGCTCAGCGGTACCGCCCGCAAGCGCTGCGTCCTCGCCCGGCGTCGCAGCCTGAGCCACAGCCTCGGCAATGCCCTCGGCGCCCTCGGCCCACAGCTGAGCCGGCGTGGTGCCAAAGGCCATCGCGAAGGCCAGGAATGCCACCAGGCCGCGCTTGGCTACACCGCGTGCAATCGCGCCACGGCGATGCGAGACGCGCTGGCGCTCGTCCTCAAACATATCCATTTGTCTCCTACTGTCTGTACTTGGAGCGTTGCCTTGAGACTGCCCCACGTCATCGCGCATGTTGCGCTCGAGTTCCCCCATCGGGGTCCCCCTTCCCTCCAGAGCCCTATGCACACCGGCGGCAAAAGCCGCAGCCGCATGCAAGACGGGAGGCGATCCGACTTAACCTTAACGACTCGGGCACGTCGTCCGATCTGCGACGCGAGCATCCCGAGCCAAGAGGAATTACGGTTACTGGTACAGCTGGGGACTTGCACCCCGATTCTCCCAAATGCGCAGGATAACCGCGCATTCGTGCGTCTCCGCACCACCATCTAGGCCATCGATTATTACCGTCAAAATGGTATCACGCAAAAGGGCCTCGCACGCAGGCGAAGCCCAAGGTAAAAGCTATTGTTTGCGATAGGAAAATGCGGTGACGGCCGCAGCCTCTAGTGCTTGCCGCCGTGACTGTTGAGCCAGATATTGCGGCCCAGCATAAGCGCCAGCACCAGCGCGCTCACGTAGCCCATAAAGCCAATGACCGGGATACCAAACACAACCGGCTCGATGCGCGCGTAGTACACCACCGACGAACCGATAAACAGACCGGCGATCACAATTGCCATCGACATGCGGTCGATAATCCCACCTAGCTGTCGCAGCGCCTTATCGCTGCTCATGATCTGCGTGTTTACCTTAAGCTGGCCGCGCGTAAGCATACGCGAAGCCAAGCCCAGATACTCGGCCGCCTCGAGCGAGCCCTTCGCCGCGCGATAACTGCTCGCTGCAAAGTCGCGGCTCATCTCGCGCATGCGCGCATAGGTGCTTTTCTCGTTTTTAATATGCGTCTGGATGATCTGGATCATGTTGACGTTGGGCATGTACTCGGTCAACAGGCCCTCGAGCGTCACCATGCCGCGGGCGAACATCGTCACCACGCTCGGCAGCTCAACGTCATTTTTGCGCGCGAGGTTTAACAGCGAGGTCAAAAACTCGCCGATATCCAGGTCTTTAAGGTCGAGCCCGGCAAAGTCGGCAACAATAAAGTCCAAGTCGGACAAAAAGGCCGAATGGTCAAGCTCGGCCGAATCGCCGCGCGTCACGGCAAAGCGCATGAGCGAATCCTTGAGCTTTGGCACGTCGCCCTCGGCCACGGCAAAGATCATATCCTTGACGATGCCACGGTCGTGGCTCGACATGCGTCCGACCATGCCCAAGTCGATAAAGTAGACAATTCCGTCTTTGAGGATGATGTTTCCCGCATGCGGGTCGGCATGGAAAAAGCCGTCGTCGAGCACCTGCGTCGAATAGTCCTCGACGATTGCGGCACCGATCTTTTCCAAGTCATAGCCCTCGGCCACTAAGCGTTCAGGATCGGCGATCGAAATGCCGTCGACGTAGTCCATAACCACCACGTGCTCGGTGCACAGGTCCAGATAGGATTTAGGGCACGTCACGCCATGAACGCTCTTATGGAACTCGTAGAAGTCGTTGAGGTTTTTGGCCTCGGCCAAAAAGTTGGTCTCCTCGCGAAACGAGGTCCACAGCTCCTCGACCACGCCGTGCAGGTCAACGAATTGATCGGTGTTGACGAACTTGGAAACGATACGCACCACCGAGCGGATGATATCGATGTCCTGCGCCATAACCTGCTGCGCACCGGGGCGCTGCACCTTGACGGCCACGTCCTCGCCCGTCACCAGACGAGCGCGGTGCACCTGCGCGAGCGATGCGCTACCAAGCGGATTGGGATCGATCGCATCGAACATCTCCCCCAGGCGCAGGCCGTATTCTTCCTCCAGACAGCGAAGCACTACCTCGTACGGCACCGGCTCCACGTCGGAGCGCAGACGACGCAGCTCGTCGCAAAAGCGTTGCGGCAGAATCTCGGACCGGTTGGCCAGAATCTGCCCCATCTTGACGAACATGGGGCCGAGTTCCTCGAGCAGGCGGCGCAAACGAACCGGCGTGAGGTTATCCCACACGCGGTACTTTTTGACCAGGCGAACAATCTGCCCAATGCGTTCGCGACGACCCGCCGGCGTGAGCTGGTATTCCTCGTCCGGTGCCATCGCGTCGGGCTCCTCGGGCACCATATCGACAGCGCGTGGCTTCTTGCGAGCGCCCGAGACGGCAGCGTCGACCTCATCGACAACCGCCGCCTCGTTACCCAGAGGATCTAGATTGTTGTAATCGGTGGTGGAATCTGCCATCTGCGCTGCTACTCGGCCTCTTCGGTATCCTTCGCATCGTCGGCCTCAACAGACTCGACGGGCACCGAGGTCACGTTGTCCTCGACCGAATCGACGATGTCGCGCACATGAGCCAGGAAGGCCGTGCGCTCGGGCGCGGTCATAACGCGGACGCGAGCCAGAATGAGCTCGTCGAGCACGCGTTGGGCCGCGGTCTCGCCCTGCATGCCCAGACGCTCGGTCAGGTCGGAGATGGTGCCGCCGGCCTGCTCGAACATGTCGGACACGCTACGGGCGATATCGGGGGTGCCGGCGTCCTTGCGAACCTGCTCGCCCTTGGTATTAAGGTCGTCGAGGACCTTCTTGCCGCCTTCGACAGCAACGGCGGCAGCGCCAAAGCCCACGTTAATGGCGCCGTTAACAAGCTGATCGAGTTTCATAACCATGGTTGTCTCCAATCACAAACAACTGCATTGGCGTTCTTGTACCCAAGATTGAGCGAAAGCGACAAAGCGTTTTAGCACTATTCGATCGACGAGAAATCCCTACCTCACGTTGTCGTTCATCGCGAAAGAGTTCTTCATGGCGCAGCTCGTGGTGAAGAGCACCTTGCCCAGCAGGGCATCGGTCTCCACGCGAACACGCTCGGCAAAGGCCTCGTTGGCGCGTGCAAGCTCGGAAGGCACCTCGGCCTCGGGCAGAGCGGCTACGGCAGCGTCGACGTCATGGATCTGCTTGTGACCCATGCCACCGACCTTCTCCTGATAGTCCTCCACAGCGCGGCCGCACTCATGGAAACGGACGTCGGCCAGGGCGCCGATCAGGCGGTTGGCCCAGTAGAAGTTTTCGGACGTTACGCGAGCCTGCGTGTCGGCATAGTACTCGGGCATGGTCTCGACGTTGGCGTACAGCGGAACCAGCGCGTTAAACGAGTTGGAGCCAAACGCCATCCACTGCACGGCGCGATAGGCCGGCTGCGCATAGGGGCGCAGCTGCAGCACGGCGAGCTGGCTGTTGCGGTTGATGCCGATGGGGCGATAGGCGCCGCGCGTGGCGGGCGTGCCCTTGCTGCCGTAGCAGTCGTACTCCGTACCCTGGTAGTGGCTCGAGAGTACGTACTTGATGTCCTCGATGGTCACCTTACGCTCGGGCACGCGGCTCCAGGGGATATCGTCGCTCTCGGGCGTGTAGTCGGCGTCGGGGCCATCCCACACGTCACTGGGGTTGAGGCAGCGCTGCATGTACCAGGCGCGCGGCGTGTTGTAGACGTGGTCGCTGTCGCTGTGCGAGCCAAAGGCCTCGCGCGGGTTAAAGACCGCAGCCGAGCCGTAGCCCTCGACGCCCAGCGTCAGGTCCAGATGCCACTCGGCCATCCAGGAGCGCAGGTCGGCGGAACACATGTGGTCGGCCTGGGCGCCCTCGGCGTCATCCAGGTCAAAGCTGTCGATACCCAGTTGGTTGGGCATGGTCACATAGGCGTCATCGGGCACACGCTTGGCAATCCAGTGGTGGCCGCCGATGGTCTCGAGCCACCAGATCTCGTCCACATCACTAAAGGCGATGCCGTTGTTCTCGTAGGTGCCGTAGCGCTCGAGCAGGTCGCCCAGGATACGAACGCCGTCGCGAGCGGACTTGGCGTACGGCAGGACCAGGGTCACCATGTCCTCCTCACCCAAGCCACCAGGCTGCGCCGGCACATAGCCGTCCTCACCCTCGTTACCCTTGGCGGGCACGTAGTCCACGAGCGGGTCGGCGCCGCGAACGCGCTCATTGGTGGTGAGCGTCTCGGTTGCGGACATGCCCACATTGAGCTCGTTGAAACCGGCCTCGGCCCAGATGCCGTGGCCCGGGACAACATCGGGGACGCACGTGTAGCGCATGGGGTTATCGGGCAGTTCAACGGTCAGGTGGCTCAGGACGCTCGTGTAGACGCGCGGCTGCTCGTCGGGATGCACCACGCGCATACGCTTGGGCTCAAACACCCCGTTGGACGAGTCCTCGTTACGCGCGACCAGGGTCGACCCGTCGTAGCTCGCGTTCTTACCGACCAGAATCGTTGTGCACGGCATGCGCATCCTCCTTGAGCGAAGAAATCAAACGGCAACAGTATATCGCTTCGACGCAAAAAGGGCGAAACCACGGCCCCTCGAGACCCCCTCGGGACCTCTGTGGTCAAAAAATGCCAAATATGAGTACTGTCACCAATTTAGTAGCAGCAAATTTCCTTGTAATGAGTGCCGAAAATCCCTATTTGTCCAAAAGCGAGACCGCGTTATTCCCCATAGGTTCAATAAAATGGGCTTCCTAACGATAATGGATATCGCTAGGAAGCCCAAATGTCATAAAACATATGTGACCATCTTGACAGCAGTACTCATATTTGGCATTTTTTGACCACGTGGTATATAGCTAACCCCTCAAGCAGCCCAAAACACCTATTTCGATGCACGCTCCG
>PPYF01243712.1_pt1 | contig 10435 bp, 10 predicted proteins | sample 1559871 | NCBI WGS metagenome assembly PPYF01 (sample SAMN08240021, study PRJNA423297) | Human gut metagenome, whole genome shotgun sequencing project.
AAAACCGTCTTATAAAGAATCTGTCAAAGGGCTACAGACAGAGAGTAGGGCTGGCACAGGCGATCCTGGGGTATCCGGAAGTGATTATTCTTGATGAGCCTACGGTTGGTCTTGATCCGAAACAGATCATAGAGATTCGTTCACTGATCAAAGAGCTGAAGAAAAAACATACTGTTATTTTAAGTTCACATATACTGTCAGAGGTGAGCGCAGTATGCGATTATGTGCTGATCATTTCACACGGACGTCTTGTGGCAAGCGATACGCCTGATAATTTAAGCCGTCTTGCAGAGGGTTCCAATACTCTGAATATGCTTGTGAAAGGCGAGAAAGAACAGATAGAGACAGGAATGAATTCTATAGATAAAGTAAAAGAAACAGAGATTGTATTTAACGAGGAGGAGGGCGCCTGGAATGTGAGTGTTTCCACAGAGGAGCAGGAAGATATACGTGAAGAAGTATTTCTGAAAATGTCAGAACTTCACTGCCCGATTCTTGAAATGAAGTCGAAAAAGGTATCTCTGGAGGAAATTTTCCTGGAGCTTACAGAATCTGAAAAAAATGAGGAGACGAACCATGACAGCAGTTTATAAAAGAGAGTTAAAAAGTTATCTGACTTCTATGGTTGGATACTTGTTTATATTTTTTGTTCTGATCGTGACAGGAATTTATTTTTCTGCCTATCAGCTTGCAGCAGCTTATCCAAAGTTTGAATATACATTAAGCGCTCTGACCTTTATATTTTTAATCGGTGTTCCGATTTTGAGTATGAGAGTTCTGGCAGAAGAGCGGAAACAGAAGACAGATCAGCTTCTTCTTACATCTCCTGTTTCTGTTGGCAACATTGTAATGGGAAAATATCTGGCTCTTGTTACGGTGTATGCAATTCCTGTTTTGATCATGTGTGCATACCCTCTGATCATGTCAAAATTTGGAGCCGTTTCTTTTGCGTCTGCTTATACGGCAATTCTGGGATTTTTCCTTCTTGGCTGTGCAAACCTTGCAATCGGCGTATTTATGTCTGCTCTGACAGAAAGCCAGGTTGTAGCTGCAGTCCTTACTTTTGTATTGCTGTTTGCTTTTTATATGATGGGAGGAATTTCTTCTTTCTTTTCCCAGACGTCTGTATCTACCTGCATTGCGTTTGGACTTCTGATAGTGGCGGCAGCCATTATTATTTATATCATGATAAAAAATATTTTTATCTCTGTGATAACAGGTATTGTGGGAGAAGCGGCGCTGGCAGTCATTTACTTTGTAAAACCGTCTGTATTTGAAGGCGGAATACAGAAAATACTTGAGGTCTTTGATTTGAGCGGGCATTTCAGCAATTTTACAAATTCCATGCTGGACGTAACAGGAATTGTATATTTTCTTTCTGTAATTGCCGTGTGCCTTTTTCTTACAGTACAGTCCATTCAGAAAAGACGTTGGAATTAGGAGGGGAGAGACGGAATGAGTTTCAGAAAAAAAGCAGAAAAAAATAATGAGCAAAACAAAGAAAAAAAGAACAGAAAATTCAATATAAAAAAGGTAGTGGGAACTGTAAGCAAAAAGCATATCAAAAATGGTTCTTACAGTATGATAATGACAGTTGTTTTTGTGGCAGCAGTTGTTGTTATCAATATGATCGTGAGAGAAATTCCTTCTAAATATACGCAGATTGATGTGAGTGATTCCGGTCTTTATTCCATTGGAGAGGAGACGAAGAAAGCATTAAAAGATCTGGATAAAGATGTTACGATTTATCAGATCGCACAGAGCGGATACGAAGATGAGAACATATCATCTCTTTTAAAAAGATATAAAGATGAATCCAAACATATTAAGGTGGAGGTGAAGGATCCGGTTGTAAATCCAAAATTCGTTTCTGATTATACAGACGAACAGGTTTCTGCAAACAGCCTTATTATCGAGTCAGGAGAAAGAAGCAAAGTAGTAAATTACAGCGATATGTATGAGAGCAGTCTGGACTATAATACCTACAGCTATCAGACAACAGGATTTGACGGAGAAGGTCAGATCACAAGCGCTATCGGATATGTGACATCGGAAAATCTTCCTGTTTTATATACTCTGGAAGGTCATGGGGAAAAATCGCTTTCTGCAGATTTAAAGGACAGCATTGAAAAAGCCAATATTGACGTGCAGGAACTGAATCTTCTCACAGAGGAAAGCGTGCCGGAAGATGCAGACTGCCTTATGATCATTTCCCCAACTACAGATATTTCTTCTGCTGAAAAAGATGCTGTTTTAAAATATCTGGAAAATGGTGGAAAAGCCATGATATTTTCCGATTATACAGAGACGGAATTGAAGAATTTTGATGCAATATTAGAAAATTATGGTGTAAAACGTGCAGAAGGTCTTGTTTTTGAGGGAGATGCACAGCATTATGCAATGCAGATGCCGTATTATCTTGTTCCTGATGTTAAAAGTACAGAGGCGTCATCTGAGGCGGCAGCTTCCGATTATTTAACGCTTGCACCGTTTGCACAGGGTATTCAGAAACTGGACGATGTGAGAGATACTGTAAATATAGAGAGTATCCTTACAACATCAGACAGCGCTTATTCAAAAACAAATGTGAACAGCTCTCAGATTGAAAAAGAAGAAGGCGATGTAGATGGTCCATTTGATATTGGTGTAAGTATAACAGAGAGCCTTGCTGACGAAAAAGAAACGCAGCTTGTATATTATTCTACTGCCAATATTATAGACAGTCAGATCAATCAGATGGTTTCAGGCGGAAATCAGCAGCTTGTTACAGAGTCGCTGAAATGGCTGGTAGATACGGAAGAAAGCGCAAGTGTTTCCATTCCTTCTAAGAGCCTTCAGGTTGCATCGTTGTCGTTGACAGAATATGATGCAAGCTTCTGGAAAATATGGGTAATTGGCATTATCCCAGGTGTTTTCCTGATACTTGGATTTGTGATTTGGTTTAAGAGGAGAAGAGTCTGATGAAGAAAAAAACAGTAAAAATGATTTTGGCTGTGGCTGCACTGGCTGTTTTATGTGGAACGTATGTGGGAGTGAGCACATACGTATCCAAACAGGAAGAAGCAGAAAACAGCAAAGAAGAAGAAAAACAGGTTTCTGTTACAGATACTTCCGCAGATGAAATAGAATCTGTACAGTTTTTAATTGATAAGCAGGAAATTACCTTCCAGAAAAAAGAGGATCAGTGGGTAAAGAGCGACGATAAAGCCTTTCCTGTGTCTCAGGATACCTTAAATAATGCCGTCGGTATGCTGGGAGATTTAAAAGCAGAAAGGGTTCTGAAAGATGTGGATGATCTGTCAGAATATGGATTGGATTCCCCTGTAAATACCATTGTTTTTACAACAAAAGACGGAGAGGAAACTTCCATAAAAATCGGTGCAGAAAACGAGTCTGTAAGTCAGTATTATGTGAAGAAAAATGAGGACGATAAAACAGTATATCTGGTAGCAAACGCATCGCTTACACCGTTTATGAACAGTCTTTATGATTATGCAGAAGCAGGAACTTTCCCGGAAATCAGTTCGGAAAACGTAAAAGAGATTCAGGTAGAAGGAGAAACTTCTTACAGTCTGTCGCAAGATGAAAACGGATTCTGGTATATTTTTGATGGAGAAAATCAGGAGAAGGCAGATTCCGCAAAAGCGACGAGCACAGCATCTGCTTTTAGTACCCTGGAATATGCTTCTTTTGTCGATTATAATGCATCTGAAGAAGAGATGGAGAGCTATGGCTTGAATGAACCGTATGCGAACATAACAGTAGATTATAAAGAAAAAATTCCTGAAAAGGAAACGGATAATCTGGAAACAGAAGAAACAGAGTCAAACGAGGCAGAAAATACAGAAGAAAAACAGGGAGAGACAGGAGAAGAAGAGACAGAACCGGAAATGGTGGATAAAAGACTTGTGATACATATAGGTAAGGAAACAGAAGAGAGCGGCAGGTATGTAAGCGTTGACGATAGTAAAGAAGTTTATACAATGTCGGACGAGACACTTTCTACATTCCTGGATAAAGAAAATGCAGATTTCTGGGATATGAACGTATGCTATATTTCCATAAATGATATAGAAAGCGTTGAAGTTACCTATAAAGGTGAAACAAAGAATGTAAATGTTTCACGTGAAACATCTGAAGATGAAGACGGAAATGAGACAGAGACTCTTACTTACGAAATGAACGGCAAAGAACTGGACAGCACAAAATTCAATACTTTCTACAATAAAGTCAGCAATATGACGGCACAAAAGAGAGTGACAGACGATACGACCCTGGATTCAGAACCGGAAATGAAAATTGTTCTCAGAAAGACAGATGGAACAGAGAAAGAAGTATTGTATCATGGCTATGATTCTAATTTCTATGGTGTAAAAGCGGAAAACAAGATTTACATGGTAAATAAGATGAATGTAAAAGAAATGTTTAAAGCTTATGAGCAGATTGGAGAAGAAAATAGCGAAGAAGCTTCTGAAGCAGAAGAGTAAAAGCGACAGATGAAGTAATAACTAATATGGAAGCGCAAATTCCTTTTTATCTCTGGAATTTGCGCTTCGTTGTATGGAGTGTGGTATATTGAATTGTGTCTGAAAGCTGCAGTAATAGGTTATGAGAGGTATTTTGACAGCTGCATTTTATGGCTAAAAGAAAATGCCAACTTGTTCAAGAAAGTGTTCCGGGTCTTCCATATGCGGCAGGTGTTTTGTTTTTGAAATCTGGACAGACTCGATAGCCGGATTTAAACGAGTATATTCATTTGAAATAAGCTGGCTGTTGCTGTCCTCGCCAGATACAATATAAATGCAGTTGTCAATGGAGGAAAGTGCATGGTTGATGCTGATATTAACATATTTTCCAATAAGGCTGCCTAATAAAAACTTCGCATAACAGCCGCCCTTATGCGCTGCCTCGTAATAAGTATCAATAATTTCATCTGATACATGAAATGGATTGTGATACATATTTTCTATAAAAAGATTGCTTGTGTTTTCACGTGAAACAATCATATGATATACCAGTGTGCCGAATACAGGAATTTCCAAAGCGGTTTTCAGTAACTTTTCTTTATAACCGGGCATTTTCTGGAGTGAATTAAGGCTCGGAGGATTTACAAGCATAAGTTTGCCCAGATATTCTTTTTCGTTTAAACAGGACATAACCGCAAAAGAAGAGGACATTCCGCTTGCTATAATATCTGTTTTTTCTTTGATCACATCTTTAACAAAGTCACAGATTAGCTGTACATATAAAAAGTTTGTATAAGTGATTCCCGGTTTTGCAGAACGTCCGCAGCCGAGTAAATCTATGGTATAAACTGTATGCTCTGTTGAAAGTTCCTTTTCAATACGATTCCATTCATATCCGGAAGCTCCAGGGAGTAAGTCGTGTATTAGAAGAATGGGGGTCCCTTCTCCTTTTTTTGTGTAGTAAATATTTCCTAAACGCCATTCATAAAAGTTTCTGCAGGATATATCTAACATCTCTTTTAACTGTGAAGTTGCAGCGATAAATTTGTTTGCAACATGAATAATTGTTGTAGCGCTTCCGGCAAGCACAGCTAAGGTCAGAAGTTTATGGTTCTTTTTTTTCATAATAAGCCTCCTTGTTTTGCTGGTATAAACGGGTATTTATTGTATTTATTATACGTCAAAACCATTGATTTTACAATGTTTTTTCAATTTGTCAGACGACAGGAAAGTACAGGGAGTGCTGTTCTTATGTCGTTTTACAAAGAGGGGCATAAAAAGGTTTGTGCAATGAGAGGCGGTTCTGCTTATGGAGAATATTTTGCGATTCGTTGTATACGGTTTTATTGGTAATAATAAGAAACAGATATTTATAAAAAAGCAGATTTCAGGTACAAAAGATTAAAAACAGAAGGATTGGGTATACTATACAATAAAAGGAATAAAACAAATTCTTTTTTTTATGTTTCACGTGAAACATTATGTAGAAAGATAAAAATAAAAGTGCTATAATGAAATCAGCAAACTTATACAGAAAGGGAGAGTGAAGTTGGGCAGAATTATTGCAGTAGCAAATCAGAAAGGCGGAGTAGGAAAATCCACCACAGCTATTAATCTCTCTGCATGTCTTGCGGAAAAAGGGAAAAAAGTATTGGCGATTGATATTGATCCACAGGGAAATACCACAAGCGGATTAGGTGTTGATAAAAATGCAGTAGAAAAAACCTTGTATGAGCTTCTTTTGGGTGAAGCAGCTGCAAAAGAAGTGATTATAAAAGATGTAGTAGAAAATGTGGATTTAATACCATCTAATATGAACCTTTCCGGCTCAGAAATCGAGCTGATTGGAATTGAGAATAAGGAATACATATTGAAGGGCATAACAGATAAAATAAGAAGAAAATATGATTATATTATTATGGATTGTCCTCCGTCATTAAGTATGCTTACAATCAATGCACTGACAGCAGCGACGTCTGTTTTAGTACCGATTCAATGTGAATACTATGCTCTGGAAGGGCTGTCACAGTTGATTCATACGATTGAGCTTGTGAAGGACCGCCTGAATAAGAGGTTAAAAATAGAGGGTGTAGTATTTACTATGTATGATGCAAGAACAAATCTTTCTCTCCAGGTAGTGGAAAATGTGAAAGACAACTTGCAGCAAAATATCTATAAGACAATTATTCCGCGAAATGTACGATTAGCAGAAGCGCCAAGTTACGGTATGCCTATTAATTTGTATGATTCAAAATCGGCAGGAGCGGAAAGTTATCGCCTTCTGGCTGACGAAGTAATAAACAGGGAGGGTGAATGATGGCAGTGAGAAAAACAGGGGGACTGGGAAGAGGCTTAGACGCTTTAATACCTGCAAAAACATCAGCAGAAAAAGAAGCGGTAAAAAGACCACAGACAGAAATAAAAGCTGAGAAAAAGACAGCACCTGTTGTTGCAGAAAAAAAAGTGAGAATTTCCAGTGTAGAGCCAAATCGTTCGCAGCCAAGAAAACATTTTGATGAAGATGCTCTTTTGGAACTGGCAGAATCTATCAAACAGTATGGAGTTTTGCAGCCACTGCTTGTATCGGATAAAAAAGGATATTATGAAATAATAGCAGGAGAGCGCAGATGGCGTGCGGCGAAAATTGCGGGATTGAAAGAGATTCCTGTAATCGTAAAAGAATTTACAGAGCAGGAAGTTGTGGAAATTTCTCTGATTGAAAATATTCAGAGAGAAGACTTAAATCCTATTGAAGAAGCTATGGCATATAAAAGGCTTCTTGACGAGTTTCATCTGAAACAGGACGAGATAGCGGAACGGGTTGCAAAAAGCAGAACAGCCGTAACTAATTCTATGCGTCTTTTAAAGCTTGATGAAAAAGTTCAGCAGATGTTGATAGATGAGATGATTTCTGCGGGTCATGCACGGGCATGGGAACAAAGGTCGTTATCAATAGAAGGAAAAATAATAAGGGAAAAATTGAAATCGAATATTATTCAAGAGATGAGCTGGAAAGAATTATAGAGCTATTTGAATCAATCAGATAAGGAGAATATTGAATGAGCGGTATTTTTGACAGTTTGGGAATAGACCCGGGAATTATCATTATTATATTGCTGGTTCTGTCCATTGTCCTTATTATAAATGTAATCAGCAGTAATATGCGTCTGAGTCGACTGGAAAGAAAATACAGGATTTTCATGAAAGGGACAGACGGACAGTCACTGGAGAAAATGTTCATGAGAAAATTTGCTCAGATAGACAGACTTTACGAGGCAAAAGAGGATCATGAAAGAGATATTAATCATCTTAAAAAGGCTTTTGGATATATTTTCAGTAAATATGGTGTCGAAAAGTATGATGCTTTTGAAGATGTAGGAGGAAAGTTAAGCTTTGCCCTTGCGATGCTCAATAAGGATAATTCCGGTCTGATTTTAAATGCAGTGCACAGTCGAGATAATTGTTTTCTGTATTTGAAAGAAATTGTAAAGGGAGAATCTTATGTAATGTTAAGCCAGGAAGAGGTAGAAGCTCTTCGAAAGGCTGTGAATTTTGGAATTGGAGAAATAGGAGAAAAAGAATAAATAACAGGAGGACAATATGTTAGATATTAAATTTGTGAGAGAAAATCCGGAGATTGTAAAACAGAATATCCGTAATAAATTCCAGGATAGTAAGCTGGAGCTGGTAGATAAAGTGCTGGAACTTGATAAAGAAAACAGAGAAATCAAACAGGAAGTAGAAGCCTTACGTGCAGAAAGAAATAAAATTTCAAAGCAGATCGGAGCTTTGATGGGACAGGGAAAGAAGGAAGAAGCGGAGGAAGTAAAAAAACAGGTTGCTGCTTCCGGCGCAAGAATTGAGGAACTTTCCACGAGAGAAAAAGAAGTAGAAGAAGAACTTCTGAAAAACATGATGGTCATTCCGAATATTATCGATCCGTCTGTTCCGATTGGTAAAGACGACAGTGAAAATGTAGAAGTTGAGAGATTTGGCGAACCGGTTGTTCCGGATTTTGAAGTTCCGTACCATACAGACATTATGGAAAGCTTTGATGGAATTGATTTAGACAGTGCAAGAAGAGTAGCTGGAAATGGATTCTATTACCTTATGGGGGATATTGCAAGACTCCATTCCGCAGTAATTTCTTATGCCCGTGATTTCATGATAAACAGAGGATTTACTTACTGCGTACCTCCGTTTATGATTCGAAGCAGCGTAGTGACAGGCGTTATGAGCTTTGCGGAAATGGAAGCGATGATGTACAAGATAGAAGGCGAAGATTTGTATCTTATCGGTACAAGCGAGCATTCTATGATTGGAAAATTTATTGATCAGATCATTCCGGAAGAAGAGCTTCCGAAAACTCTAACAAGTTATTCTCCGTGCTTCCGTAAAGAAAAAGGCGCACATGGACTGGAAGAGAGAGGCGTTTATCGCATTCATCAGTTTGAAAAACAGGAAATGGTTGTTGTGTGCCGTCCGGAGGAAAGCCCGGAATGGTTTGAAAAACTCTGGAAGAATACAGTTGATCTGTTCCGCTCTATGGATATTCCGGTTCGTACTCTGGAATGTTGTTCTGGAGATCTGGCAGATTTAAAGGTCAAATCTATTGATGTAGAGGCATGGTCTCCACGCCAGAAGAAATATTTCGAGGTGGGAAGCTGCTCCAATCTGGGAGACGCGCAGGCACGCCGTCTGAAAATCCGTGTAAATGGAAAAGACGGAAAGAAATATCTGGCTCATACTTTAAATAATACAGTTGTAGCACCGCCAAGAATGCTGATTGCATTTCTTGAAAACAATCTTAATGAGGATGGTTCTGTGAACATTCCGAAAGCATTACAGCCTTACATGGGAGGAATGACAAAGATTGAGAAAAAACGTGCATAAAACTGACTGTTTCAGGAGGTGTTTTTGTGCATAGCTATTTAAGAGCAGTTGGCTTTTCGGAGCTAAAGAAGAGAACGCAAATAGAAGAAATCATACAAGATGTAATCGAGACATATGATGAAAAAAATGTTATAGAAGATTACGAAGACGGCGTTTTTGCGGAGTTCTCCAAAAATTATGGATGTGACTGCGGCATTACAGTGTGCGGACAGTATGATGAAAATAATGAGTTTCACGTGGAATATTATTTCCCATTTTTTCGAGGGACCGGAATTACAACAGATGAAAATGTTGTGATAGAACGCCATGCGGCATGCCAGTCTTTTTCGGGGGCGTGTGATGATTTGAGGATTGGTGTAACTTTGATTTTTTATCTCCAGAATGTGGTTGAATATATGCTGGAAAGCCGGAAAGTGACTGCGTCCGAGGGTCGGAAGACACTCACAATTTCCGGACTTGCAAGGGAGGGGAGAGTTCTTCTTCCTCTTCAAAAGGATAAGGAGGCTGTACGGGAAGAACGTGAGTTGGCAAAAAACAGGAGCAATCTGATTGCAGCGGCCAGAAATGGCGATGAAGATGCAATGGAAAGTCTTACGATGGAAGATATGGATACGTATTCTATGATTTCTCAACGTATTGTCAGAGAAGATATTTTTTCTATTGTAGATTCTTATTTTATGCCGTATGGGATTGAGTGTGACCAGTACAATGTAATGGGAGAAATTCTTGATTTCATGGAGTTTAAGAATATTCTTACAGGAGAAGAAATTTATCAGCTTACGCTGGATAGTAATGATGTACAGTTTGATGTTTGCATCAACAAAAAGGACTTGTTGGGCGAGCCGCAGGCGGGGCGCAGATTTAAGGGAATCATATGGCTCCAGGGACAGCTTCATTTTTAAATTGTACTTGTATTTCTTTTGAAAATATAGTAGAATAAAAGTGTCGCTTGAGAAAGAGCGACATTCGTCCTGTTAGTTTAACGGATAAAACAAGCGCCTCCTAAGGAGGAACCAAGGTTATCACTTCCTGAAAAAACTTTTGGGTTCAAATCTAGTTAAGAAGAGTAAAAATTG
>PPYF01307107.1_pt1 | contig 10435 bp, 10 predicted proteins | sample 1559871 | NCBI WGS metagenome assembly PPYF01 (sample SAMN08240021, study PRJNA423297) | Human gut metagenome, whole genome shotgun sequencing project.
AATCTCTGAACCTTACGGGCACGGCTTACAGTACGTTTGTCTTCCTCTGACAACTCATCCATACCCATGATGGCAATAATGTCCTGAAGCTCTTTGTAACGCTGAAGAACTCTCTGTACTGATCTGGCAATCTCATAATGCTCTGTTCCTACGATTTCAGGAGAAAGGATACGGCTTGTGGAATCCAGAGGATCAACAGCCGGATAAATACCCTGGCTGGAAATCTCACGGGAAAGTACAGTTGTTGCATCCAGATGTGAGAATGTAGTTGCAGGAGCCGGGTCAGTCAGGTCATCGGCAGGCACATATACTGCCTGTACAGATGTGATGGAACCCTTTCTTGTAGAAGTAATTCGTTCCTGCAGGTTACCCATTTCAGTTGCCAGTGTAGGCTGATAACCTACGGCTGAAGGCATACGTCCCAGAAGCGCAGACACCTCGGAACCTGCCTGTGTAAAACGGAAAATATTGTCAATAAAGAGGAGCACATCCTGGTTCTTCTCATCACGGAAGTATTCCGCCATGGTAAGTCCGGAAAGTCCAACTCTCATACGTGCTCCGGGCGGCTCGTTCATCTGACCGTAAACCAGAGCAGTCTTGTCAATAACTCCACTTTCTTTCATTTCATTGTAAAGGTCATTTCCCTCACGTGTACGCTCTCCTACACCTGTAAATACGGAAAGTCCGCCGTGTGCAGTTGCTACGTTGTGAATCAGCTCCATGATAAGAACTGTTTTTCCTACACCTGCACCACCGAAAAGACCGATCTTACCACCCTTTGCATAAGGACAGATCAGGTCAACGACCTTGATACCTGTCTCCAGGATTTCTGTTGCAGGCATCTGTTCTTCATAAGAAGGAGCCTGACGATGGATAGACCAGCGTTCCTTTGCCTCCGGTGCCGGAAGATTATCTACCGGATCACCCAGAAGGTTAAATACTCGTCCCAGACATTCTTCACCTACAGGAACAGAAATAGGACCGCCTGTATCCAGAGCTTTGGCACCGCGCACCAGACCGTCAGTAGAATTCATGGCAATACATCTTACCACATCATCACCAACCTGCTGTGCAACCTCGGCAACCAGCTTTGCGCCATCATTATCAATCTCTATGGCATTGAGAAGAGGAGGCAGTTCATCGTGCGCAAAGCGGATATCCAGTACCGGACCGATAACCTGCACTACCTCGCCAATGTGTTTTTCACTCATGTTAGTAATCTCCTATCTGTTGGAAATTATATTAAAGACCTTCTGCACCTGCAACAATCTCCGTGATCTCCTGCGTGATGCTGGCCTGACGTGCCCTGTTGTAATACAGATTGAGCTGATCGATCATCTCTTCCGCATTACTTGTGGCTGCATCCATAGCCATACGTCTGGCTGCCAGTTCACTTGCAGTACTTTCGCAGATACCGCCATAAACCAGACCTGCCAGATATTCCGGAACAATGGCATCAAATACTGTCTCTCCGTCTGGTTCATAGAGGATCAGATTCTTCGTCTCTATCTTACCTCCGCTTTCCTCTCTGATATCAGTCATAGGAAGCATGGAAAATACCTCCGGCTGCTGAGAAAGCATGGAATTAAAGACAGTATAACATAATTCAATATGGCCAAAGGTTCCTTTGCGAAATTCTGTACAGAGCATATTTGCCATCTCAAAACAATCCGCTACAGAAATATTCCCCACTTCTGCAAACTGTTCTGTCAGAACTTCTATCCCTCTCTGACGGAAATATTCCACTGCTTTCTTTCCAACCGGCAGAACCATGTAGTCCTTACCTTCAGCAGAAGCCTCCAGACATTTAAAAAGATTGGTGTTATAACCACCTGCAAGTCCTCTGTCACCTGCGATCACTACATAGCAGGTTTTATTGTTGGAAGACTCTTTCGCATAAACGGATGAGAAATCTGTATTCTCCCTTGCAATCTCTTTCAATGTCTCATGAAGTTCTGTAAAGTACGGACGGCATACCTCTGCACGTTCCTTTGCCTTACGCAGTTTGGAGGATGCTACAAGCTCCATGGCCTTGGTAATCTGCATTGTACTCTGTACACTCTTGATACGCAGCTTTACCGCTTTCATATTCGAAGCCATACGATACCCTCCTAATCACTTTATTTCTCAGGTCTTGTATTCAGGAAGTTCTCTGTATACGCATCCAGTACGCTGCGAAGCTTCTGCTCTGTTTCCTGCTCCAGCTTACCTGTTGAGCGGATCTCCTGCATAACCTCTACGCCTGCTGCATCTGTATCCAGATAGGTATATAATCCTGATTCATATACATTTACGTCTTCAACTTTTACTGATTCCAGAACACCCTTTGTAACCGCATAAAGGATCGCAACCTGTTTCTCTACAGGAACCGGTGCATTCTGGTTCTGTTTCAGAACTTCCACAATACGTGCTCCCTGTTCCAGACGCGCCTTTGTATCAGCATCCAGATCAGAACCAAACTGTGCGAAGCTCTGCAGCTCACGGTACTGGGAATAAATCAGTTTCAGTGTTCCTGCTACCTTCTTCATTGCCTTGATCTGCGCATCACCACCAACTCGTGATACGGAGATACCCGGGTTTACAGCAGGCATGATTCCTGAATGGAATAACTCTGTCTCCAGGAATATCTGTCCGTCTGTAATAGAAATAACGTTAGTAGGAATATAGGCAGATACGTCACCTGCCTGTGTCTCGATGATCGGCAGTGCTGTCATGGAACCGCCGCCATGTTCATCGTCCAGCTTCGCTGCACGTTCCAGAAGTCTGGAATGCAGATAAAAAACATCACCCGGATATGCCTCACGTCCAGGCGGACGACGGATCAGCAGGGAAAGTGCACGATATGCAACTGCATGCTTACTTAAATCATCATAGATGATCAGCACATCTTTTCCCTTATTCATAAAGTATTCACCCATTGCACATCCGGAATACGGTGCGATATACTGCAGCGGGCTTGACTCAGACGCTGTAGCTGCCACAACGATAGTATAATCCATTGCGCCGTTTCTGGTCAGGTTCTCTACTAATGTAGCTACTGTGGAACGCTTCTGTCCAATGGCTACATAGATACAGATCACATCTTTTCCCTTCTGGTTAATAATGGTATCTGTAGCAATTGTAGTTTTACCGGTCTGACGGTCACCAATGATCAGTTCTCGCTGTCCACGTCCGATAGGGATCATAGAGTCGATAGCTTTGATACCGGTCTGAAGAGGCTGATATACAGATCTTCTCTCACAGATTCCTGGTGCCTTGCTCTCGATTGGCCGGAATTCTTTTGTATCAATCGGGCCTGCTCCGTCAATTGGCTGTCCCAGTGCATTTACAACACGCCCAACCATGGCGTCGCCTACAGGTACAGACACGACCTTGCCTGTACGCTTTACGGTCTGACCCTCACCAATGTTCTCATCTGAACCAAAGATTACGATGGAGACACTGTTCTCCTCCAGGTTCTGTGCCATACCAAAGCTTCCGTCCTCAAATTCCAGAAGCTCTCCTGACATACAGTTTACCAGTCCGCTGGCTCTGGCAATACCGTCACCAACCATAAGGATCGTACCTGTCTCGTTCTGTTGAATGGCATTTTCGTAATATTTTATCTGGCTTCGGATGACCTTGGATATTTCCTCAGGTTTTAATTGCATGTTTCCATTCCATCCTTTTATATTCTATTATTTTGCGCTGTCTGAATTCAGAAATTTAAAGATTTTTCATATCCATATGTCAAATACCCATACAGTACGATTCTCAAATCCGGAATCCAGTTCCTTATACTACCAATTCATTCAGTTTCTTCGAAATACCGGAAATACGGCTCTGTACTGTACCGTCAAGCTGTACGCCCTCCAGTTCCACGCGAAGTCCGCCAAGAACGGATGCATCTGTTTTCTGAACCAGATACACTTTCTTTCCACTTAGCTTCTCAAGCTTCGCTTTCAGAGCTTCCATCTGAGTATCACTGAGCTTCACTGCACTGGTAACCACGGCTTCTGCAATTCCATGTGCACTGTTGTAGCGTCTGATAAACTCTTCGCAGCATCCGGCAAACTCTCTCAGAATCTTGCGTTCACACAATAATTTCAGGAAATTCACCAGATATCTCTCTGCCTGCCCTCCGAAAGCCTCTTCAATCATCTTAAGTCTCTCGTTTTCAGGAATCGCCGGTTCTCCCAGCAATTTCAAATATCCCGGATTTTCCCTGAAAATCTGTCTGACTGCGATCATCTGCTCCATAATCTGTCCATCGAGCTTTTCTTCAGCGGCAAGGTCATACAGACTTCCGCCGTAAACTCTGGCAGTTTTTGTCATGATGCCTCACCTACATTCTCAATAAACTCATCAATCAGTTTTGCATGATCCTCTTCACTAATTTCGCGCTCGATCACTTTTCCGGCAATCTCAACAGCCATACCGCCGATTTCTCCCTTGATCTCGTTGACTGCCTTACGTTTCTCCTGGGCAATGTCTTTCTCTGCCTTCTCTTTCATGGCCGTTACCTGACTGGAAGCCTCCTTAAGCATCTCTTCACTCTGGATAGCAGCTGTTTTCTGAGCTGTCATCACAATGTCATTTGCCCTATTCTTGGCTTCCTGCATATTCTTTTCATATTCTGCCTTCATTGCCTGAGCTTCTTCCTTTGCCTTCACTGCATCCTGGATCTGGGCATCCGCTTTCGCTTTGCGCTTTTCCAGCATCTCATTGATGGGCTTGAAGAGGAAACGTTTGATCAGATATACCTGAATAAAAAGGTTGCAAATCGTCGCTATAAAATTCCACGGCACAATTCCAACTAATTCCTGTACCTGCATGTTTGTAACCTCCTGTCTATATTTATGCGGATCATTCTCCGGCTGTTGCCGGAATTATCCACAGGTTCCATATCAGATGCCTCTTAATCTGTGATATCCGGCATCTCAGCTGTTTTTATCAGCTCAGGAAGTTCATGAACATACCAGGTGCAACGAAGATAAGCAACAGACCGGTTACGAAACCGTAGATACCTGTTGTCTCTGCAATGGCACATCCAAGAAGCATGGTAGAAGTAACATCACCCTTGCACTCAGGCTGACGTCCGATTGCTTCCAATGCCTTTGCTACTGCGTTACCTTCACCAATACCAGGTCCGATACCTGCGATCAGCGCACATCCTGCTCCAATTGCACATCCTGCTAATGCGATACCTTTTGCCAATAACTGAAAATCCATATTAAAACCCTCCTGTTAAATAATAATCTGCAGCTTTTCCCCTTTGCTGCGGTATTAATTTTTCTGCTGTATTTCAGCATTCTTTGCGGTTCCCACCGCTGCCGTTTTGCTCCGGCAAATCATGTTTCTGCTACTCTTCTGCTGCATTTGCAATATACATTACAGTCAGCATACAGAAGATAAACGCCTGCATAACTCCTGAGAACCAGTCAAAATAGACCGACGTTATCGCAGGTACACCGACATCAAGAATCGGTATCTTTGACAGTACATCTCCCAGTGCACCCGGGATCAGGCCCAGAAGCGCGGAACTTGCGACTGCCAGTGCCCCATAGATCAGGCCATTGATTACCACACCGGAAAGGATATTTCCGAAATGACGACACGCCATACTGACAGGTGTAGCCAGCTCGGAAAGAATATTAAACGGTGTCATAACTGCGATCGGAGTTGTAAATCCTTTCAGATAACCGCCAAATCCGCTGGTCTTTATCTTCTGTGCTGTGATCATAATGAAAACCACAACTGCCCAGGCAGCCTCAGTAGAAAGGTCTGCTGTAGGGCTTCGAAGTCCGATCAGACTGATCAGGTTGGAAACCACACTGGTTGCAAAAAGTGCTGCAACAAATGGTATCAGGTATCTGAATTTCTCACCCATATTTCCGATTACAAAGCTGTTGGCCTTCTCTACAATAAGCTCTGCCACAGCCTGACGTTTGGAAATGTTCTCTTCTTTCAGATCATGTGTCAGCCAGATACACAAACCTGTTATGAGTATCATAACAATCCAGCTTACCACCATTGTCTCACTGATCCTTAATGGTCCGAGAACAGGCACATCAATGGGTAATGTAAAGAATATCCTTGCCCCGCTGATATCCAATTCCATACTCTTTATTCACCTCCCGTCTCTCCCGGTACTGTTCCGGTTTGATATAGAAATACCTATTTGTTAGTATGAAAAATTCCTGCAATTTTAATTCCTGTTCCGGGAAATAAAAGAGGAACGATTCCTGCCACAAAATGAAAACAGGGTGCCACAATTGCCAAGATCACCCACAACATCTGGATCAGCATTCTCTGGGAGTAACTTGCTTTGATCCTCATTCTCGCTGTGTCCTCATCTGTTGCTGCAGCTGCTTTCTGCACTGCAAGTCCCATAAAAAAGAAATTAAGGACTGCCACACATCCTCCCACTGCCCCTCCAAGAAATACCGTATAATCAAACGGTACCTTCTGTGGCATGAAAGCATGCAGCACTCCAAACACGATCCACATCAAAATCAGCCCGATTCCGGTGATGGCGGCTACCTTCCCGGTTTCCTTCTTTACGGCAGGCTGAACATTATCCATAATACTCATATAAATCTCCCTTTCGTTTCTGTATCATTACAGGTGTCTGTTAAACGATACTTTATTTTTCTTCTTTTTGTTCTCTTTCTTCTGCTGTCTGTTAATAGAAAGATAAAATTTATATGCCACTGTCCCGGAACCTCCAAGACCAAAGAAAAAACCGGGGATATATACCCATCCGCCAGCTCCGGTCTTAGAAACAATCAGCCAGCATACTGCCAGACATATCAGGACAGGGGTTATGAGAGACAGTCCAAGCTGCGACAACATGGTGACATTTCTGATGATCTCTGACCATTGTTTCATCCTCTTCTCCTTTTTGTCTAATTTTTTTATATATTTTCAAGAATTTATAGTCAAATTTTATCATATATCCTTTAAAATTACAATCTCATTAGATAATTTTATCAAATATTTTTCATCTATCCAATATTTTTTTGTTATTTTTATATCGTGTATGTGATTATATCATCAATATAAATCTTTTTATACAGTCAAAGCTTCTGATTTGTTTATATTTCAAAGAAGAAGAGATATAAATAAGGAGCCTGCCCGGAGAGCTTTTTTGTGCCATAGAACATTACGGAGTAATATTCTATAACACAAAAAAAGCACGAAAACAACTCATCACTGTTTTCATGCTTCTTCTTTCGTATATAATTCTGCTTTATATATAAGTTCTGTATTACCGGTCTGTCCCAGCAGACACATTCCTCTTATAGAAAATCCTCTTAATTAATGCATTTGAGACCCTGTACATCCTCCCGGAGCGTTTATCTTTAATTCTTATTCTGTATATAAATATCCACTGTAGTCCGGATCGTCCAGACAGTCTGCATCGATCCATGCCGGATTGCTCAGTACATTTTTCTCGATCACAACAGATTTCTTCGGTGCCGTTGTTTCAACTGCTGCCCAGATCGTCTGGTATCCCATAGCATAAGGCTGCTGGGAAACACAGCCAATCTCTTCTCCATTACGGATTGCTTCCTGCTGCTTAGTAGTTGCATCAACCCCTACCAGAGCCGGTTCATCATGCTCATCACTCTTCTCCAGATTCAGATACATCTCTGTAATATCTGCATTGGTGCAGAATACACCATCCAGTGTGGGATATTTTTCCAGAACTTCCTTCATGGAAGCCTCCATATCATCTACCTGATCAGAATAAATGGTTTCCACAACTTCAATGTCTCCGTACTTCCCGATATTATTCATGAATCCTTCTACACGATCCTGAACACTCTTTGTCTTCTGCTGTGCGGAAAAAACCGCAACCTTTCCCATCTTTCCAAGTGCACTGCCAAGCTGATAAGCAGCCATCTTTCCTACCTGCACATTATCGGTTCCCCGATATGCCTTCACCAGTTTCTTCTCGGCTACATTAGAATCAAATGCTATAACCGGAATTCCATTTTCCTTTGCAGCTTCAAGCTGTGCCTCACAGGAATCCATGTCACTTGCCGAAATACAAAGAACATCCGGATTCTCTGCAATAACAGCATCTATTGTATTGATCTGAGTCTCTACATCCTCTTCATTATCAGGACCTTCAAACGTCATGGTAATCTGGTCATCTTTTTTATAACCATATGCTTTATTAATTTCCTTTACCGCATCTTCCATGCCTTTCTTAACCATCTTCCAGTATTCGCCCTTGACACATTTGCTTACCACTGCGATCCTTGAACCGGCATGGATTTTTATATCTGTATCAATCTCCGGAATCAGCGGACTCTCATCCTCTTCCTTCACTGCTTCTGCCTCTGAATCGGATTCTTCGATAGCGTCTGCCACCAACGGCTGGATTGTCTCTTCCACCTCCGCTCTGCTGCATCCTGTCAGCATTGCCAGTCCTGTCATTAAACTTATCGCTGCTGCCGCCGCTCTTTTCATTTTAATTTCCTCTTCCTTTCAGTGCTATACTGCACATTACAGCAATTTCATAAAATAATGTATAATTTCTGTCAACTAAAAATCGATATCTGCTCAGTACTCTCACAGAATAATTAACATCGAACAATTACCTGTAGCGATCCTCTTAAATACATTATTTACGAGAATTGCTATAAACCTTATAACTGCATATTACTTTCTACATTATACACACTTTACGAAATTCGTCCAGAGATTTTACACATTTTTCACTTTTATACATCAAAAATTGCGCTATATCAATGTCTTTTGAATGCCATACCTGCAGGCTGCACCTGAAACTCCAACTGTTTCTTTGTCACCGGATGCTGAAATCCCAACTTCATAAGACAATATCGCCTTTTTTGCTCCGGAAGTCCCTCCCTCAACCACTGCAGAGCTGTTGGTCCTGCCATCCTTCTTCAGCCAGTCCACCAGTTTTGCACTCTTCACTTTCACTGTTCCTTCTGTAACTGCAAGATAAGTCTTCTTTATTTTTCCCGCTGTCATCTGTCTGCTGAGATCTGCTGCTGCCTTCGGATTCAGGGCAAATACAAGAACCCCCTCCACCGGCTGATCCAGGCGATGGATAATACCCAGATACGGCATCTTACCCGGCACCTTCTGAGCAATATAATTCTTCAAGAGGCTCTCCATATCCATACTGCCAACCCGCGCATTCTGAACTGCAAGCCCTGCCGGTTTGTGACAGACCAGAATATCTTTATCTTCATATAAAATATAATCTCTGATATCTTTTATCCACATAAAAAACTCTCCTTTTCATGGAGAGTATATCCTAAAATTCCATTTCACGCAATAAACGAATATATATGAATACAATTTGAAAACGGTCATCACTTTTTACTTTTCCTGATTTCAAAAATGATGACCGCTTCAATGTTCTTCGTTATTCAATTTATTTTCCTCTTAGTATTCTTTCTATAATAAAATAATATGTTATTTACAAACTACTTTATAAGTTCACTATTAAATTTTTCTATGTTTATTTAAAATTCCTATTCTGTTTCCTGCTCATAATCCATATGTACTGTTTATAATCTGATTCATTCCTGCTTTTATGCTTTTATGATATCAGTTATTCAGTTCATCGGAACTTACTTAGAAAGTTTTATAGATTTTAAATTATAATTTCACGTATTATAATTTATTTTTCATTTATGAAATATCGGATACACTTTTTCATTATTTTTCGTGCTAAGCAATCATAAACCTAACTTCTTAAATTCACAACTGTTTAATTTCCTTATGTGCTTTTCATATTTATCGAACATTAATGGCAGATGTTCTGAATTATGTAAAGTATCACTGAAAAAGTACCTTAATATTTCTCTCAATATCCTGTAATTTTATATACCGGATATTCTTCTGATGCAGGATTTCAAACCATATACTTAAACTTCTATATGCCTCTCAAAACATCGTTCTTACCTTCAGTTTATCTGTTACCTGAACCTCTGCTTTCAGGCTAACTACTGAGATAAGGGTTATGCTCTTCCGGTAAATATTTCTTTACACATTTACCAAAATCCCTGTATCAGGTCTGCAACAGATATTCAATATAAGTTATCGCTTCTATAATACCTTTGATACATTCCTTCCTTATTAATCAGGCTGTGCGTATGCTCTTATATTATATAAGGAAAATACTTTTTTATAATCTCCGTATCAGGTCTTTCTTGCAGGAAATGCGATACCCGTCACTCTTATATTGATGAAGTTATAAATTCTTTCCCAATGGAATCACCCGAACCTTTCTTTTATTTTCATCCTTTTCATTGGAACATTTATATATGCTATGAATTGAATGAATTTCTTTGATTGTTTAATTCGTTTCCTTGTTTCTTTTGATGGTGTTATAATAACACTCTTGTTATTATTTGTCAATACATTTTTGCATTTTATTTCAATATTTTCTATTTATTTTTGTCTTATT
>PPYF01546204.1_pt1 | contig 10433 bp, 6 predicted proteins | sample 1559871 | NCBI WGS metagenome assembly PPYF01 (sample SAMN08240021, study PRJNA423297) | Human gut metagenome, whole genome shotgun sequencing project.
ATGCAAAAGTTATTTTTTTCTATTTGTACAGGACTTTTTGCTTTTTTAACTTTTGTATTGTTATTGATCGTAATTGGCTCTTTTTCTACATTTACGGAGCGTATGCTTTCGGACGGGGTATTGCGGACCTTGGTTAGTGTAACTATAGCAATGTATATTGTTGGCTTTTTCCTAATACAGTTAATGATTTTGAACAGTCAGAATAAACGCCTAAGAACAGGAAACAGAGTGTTCTTGTTCTTAGGCATTCTTGTGTTACAGTATATATTTTTAACAAAGTTGGGGAAACTCGATTTAACAACGGATTCTTTTCGTGTTATAGATATGGCGGCAGAAATGGTAAATAGCAAACAACCATTGATCAAAAATGCAGCTACCGATACAGTGATAGATGCGTATTTTTCGAAATACGGAAACAATCACTTTATTGTTTTGTTTTTCTATTTTTTCTTTAAGATTGTTAAATGGTTTGGTGGCACAGATTTTCCGTTTTGGGCGCGAATTTTAAATTTAGTGTTTATAGATTTAGGAATTGTACTCACATATAAGCTTGCAAAAAAAATAGTGGGACAGAAATATGGAGATTTGGTTCTATGTTTTGCTTTTTTGTGTTCGAATACTTATGTTTGGCTGTTTTGGACCTATACGAATACGATTAGTGTGCCGTTTACTATGGGAGTATTGTTGCTTTCTTTTTTATGGCAAAAGGAAGAAAAACGTTGGAAGCAGGTTGTGTTGGCAATCGCAATGGGTATTTTGTCAGCATTTGGCTATCGAATAAGACCGACCGTAATTATTACGGTGATTGCATTGTGTATCTGGCATGTTTTCTTTACGGATAAAGAGGAAGGAAAAGAAAAGGTTAAAAAAATTGGTGTCTGGCTGGGTCTTTTTTTGAGCTTTTTTGTAATTTGCACTGCTGGATTGGGACAGTTTACAAAACAGTATTTAGAGGATAAAGAATGTAAAGGGGAGTTCCCAATCACACATTGGATTATGTTAGGGCTTTCGGATGATGGAAGATACAATTTTGATGATGTGGATTATACAACAGCGTATGCGACCAAAGAGGAAAAACAGAAAGCGAACATAAAAGAAATTAAACGAAGAATTAAAAGTCGAGATGCAAAAGAGACACTTATATGGGCTGGCGGAAAGTTGTATACAGTATTTGGAGATGGCACCGATCAATATACACAGCAAAACACGTATCAGGAAAATCAAACGAGACAGACGGAATATGTATATGGAAGAAAAAATACATTATTTAAAATGTATTGCAGAGTATTCCGATTGTTAGAGATTTTTCTTGTTTTTGTCGGCATTGTGGAGACAATACGAAAAAAGGAGAAAAAATGGTTTTTATATCAGCTTAATTATTTAGGTGCGATGCTATTTTTCTTGATTTGGGAGGCAAATAAAAAGTATAGTATATCTTTTGATGGTATCTTATTTCTTTTGTCAGCACAGGGAAGCTTATATATAGAGCAGTTTTTCCATCGTCTGAAAGGAAAGGTTGCTGGTTATGAGAAAATAGATAAAAGTACAACAGATATGCCAGTGAAAAGGACTAAGGCAGGAAGAAATATAGTTCAATATGGAACGACCATCTTTTTTGTTGCGACTTTTTTGGTGACTACGGTAGTTTATTTTTACGGAAAACAGGGATTTGTAAAAAATACTTATGAAATGGAGAAAAAGGCGGTGGCGATCCGATCTGGAAAATGCGATGGCATTAATGAATTGGAGCCAGACTATACAGAATTGGAGCAGAACATTGAGACTCGATTAACGTTTGGAAAAATACTATTTCGAACAATGGAGCCTTGCAAGAAGGGAAAAGGAAGCGGGTACTATACGATTCAAATTATCGATGAACAAAAACAAGTATTAGTAAAAAAGAAGATTGAACCGGATTCAGAGGAACTGGGAGAAAAAGGAATTACCATTTCCTTTCCTAAGATTGTAACGCCAGATGATAATGTGCATAGCTATAAACTTAAAATCACACGTTCCAGCAAGGAAACGGATTTCCTTGACTTTAAAATTTACTGTTATCAGGCGGTTGATCGGTATCGCAGTGGGGATTTGTCTGTAGATGGAAAGACAGAGGGAATGAGAGACATGGCTTTAACTGCTTATCAAAGAGAAATGGAAGCAGAAATTTCAGAAGGTGTTTATCATCGAATCTTTTTGTTTGCAGATGGAATCGTTATCCTATGCGCGTGTGTATGTGCTTGGAGCACATATCGGACAAAAAAAGAACTTTTAGAGAGTGCATAGGTAAAATTGTTAGAAAAGATTGTTTTACAAAAAGAATTTGGTAAATATAGGGAATAAGGACGGAATTTTAAAATTGCATTTGTGTCAAAATTGTGTTAAACTGACCTTGTTTCCTATTATTTTTTTATTTAAGGTTTCATATACAAAATTGAAAGGAGAGAGGGAATGAAACGATTTACAAAGAGTACATTGTCTTTGGCTATGGCAGTCGCATTAGGAGTAAGTGGCATGCCAACGTTGGGAGCAGATATGGTATCCCAAGCTGCTCAAAAGACAGAAAAGCAAAATGCAAAGGAAAAAGACGGACATAACTTATTGGGAGAAGATTTGACCAAGCAGAAAGAGAGTAAGTATGAAGATGGTCAGGCAATTGTTATGTACCGCAACACGACTGCAAATGTAAAGAAGTTTGCAAAAGGAGCTGCTTTTGGTGATGGCATTAAAGTGGAGAGCAGTTGTACTTTTGCGAATAACACTGAGCAGAAGAATGGAAAAGTTAGCACAAAAAAACTTGCTGGAAAAGGTGGTTATACGGTATCTTTGGTTAGTTCCACAAGATATTCTACGAATCAATTGATTGAGAAATTAAAGAAAGATTCGGAAGTATTATATGCACAGCCTAATTATGTATGTAAAGCGGACAACACTGCGGATTTCACATCATATCAATGGGCATTGGATAATCAGGGACAGAATAATGGTACCAAAGGTGTAGATGTTGGTATAAAAGGTGTAGATACCAGCAAATATACATCCGATGAAAAAGTAATTGCAATTATAGATTCGGGTGTAGACTATACGCATGATGATTTAAAAAATGTAATATGGAATAATCCATATACAAGTGAATTAAAGGGAAAACACGGGTATGATTTTGCAAATGGGGACGCAGATCCATTAGATGATAATGGACATGGAAGTCATTGTGCAGGTATTATTGCCGGGGATAGTACAGACCAAAGTGGTATCAGTGGTGTTGCCGATGGAAACGTAAAAATCATGGCATTGAAATTCCTGGATGCCGATGGATATGGAGATACCTATAGTGCTATTAGCGCGTATAATTACATATATACAGCACAATCTCTTGGAACGAATGTAGTTGCAGTCAACAATTCATGGGGCGGAGAGATTGATTATACATATGGAGATTCTATTTTAGAAGAAGTTATCAATCTTGTAGGTAAAAATGGAGCGGTTTCTGTATGTGCGGCTTCAAATGATGGAACTGATAATGATGAAAATCAAAATATCAGCCCTGCATGTTTAAACAGTGATTATATTATTTCTGTGGCAGCAGCAAATGAGAGAGGAGAATTGGCAAGCTTTTCAAATTATGGAGCTAAATCGGTAGATATTGCAGCACCAGGAGCAGATATTTTATCGGCTGTTTCGTATAACAATTTTGAACCTGCTTTATATCAAGAAGCAAATAACTATTGTAGTTATTATTTAGACTTTTCTCAAAAATTGCAAGAATGCAAGAAGGAAGATTTAGAAACGGTTGATGTTTCCGATAATAGTATAATTCATTATGCAGTAGAAAATGCTGGAGATGCAAACGTATCCGTGGAAGTATCAAACCAAGAATATGTCAGTGCGGCAAATGGAAATAAAAATTCCTTAAAATGGAGTATAAAGAATGCAAAAGCAGGTGATGTATATAGCCTGTATATTCCATATGAAAGAGAGGAATCCTCTACACCATATCATCAGACATTCCATATGCGTTCAGATGTACCAGTTATGGATCAGGACAAAATGATTAATGATTGGAGTTATATGCCATCTACGATGAATATTTATGATTCAAAGGTTACGACAGGTGGAGCTATAACAGATGAAAATCTTGGTTATATTTTATTAAATGGAGATGCCAATTACTGGTCACAGGTAGAATATACGAGGGAAGACAAAATTACAAAAAGAACAGCAGGTCGTTATGCGTATGAGTTTTCTGTAGAAGTTTCGGATAATGGAGACTTTACATTCTATATTGATGAAGTTGGATTTAGTAAACCAAATGTAAAAGAAGAAAGTCTTGGAAAATATGCATATTACAACGGAACTTCTATGGCAGCGCCATATGTAACAGGTAGTGTTGCAGTGGCAAAGAGCTTATATCCGAAGGATAATGCATGGGAAACAAAGGAGCGTATTGTAAATAGTGCAAAACAGGTTGATGCATTGAAAGGAAAAGTTGCATCCAATGGTATGGTTGATTTGAGCAATCTGGATAATCCAAGACCAGCGGTTTCTGGTGCGAGTGTTACCGCAGATGGAGTAGCTACTGTGGAAGGTAAATTCTTTGGTTCTAATCCTTCTGTTACTGTAAATGGAGAACAGGTTGCACTTGTTAGCAAGAGTGACGACAAGGTATCCTTTAAAGTTAAGAAAAATAGCTTGTTAAATGTTAAAATCAGCACAGATAAAGGTTCTGTGGAGAAGGTGCTTTTCTTTACAGAGGGAAAGGAAAGTGACAAGGTTGCATATGCAGTAAATCGCGGTAGTGCAGTAGAAGCTGTATCAGATGGTGACAATCTGTATCTTGTCGGTGAGGATGGAAGTCTTATTAAATATGCAGTCGGTGAGAAAAGAAGTTATATAGACACCTCTGAGGATTCAGGAATTACACTTCCAATGCTTGCAGAAAATTTATGCGTAGAGCAGTTTGAAGTGACAGAAATTTTTGGTGAGGATAAGAAAACTGCTGTAAATTATGAATTATCGACAGCATCACAGCCAGTAAGCTGTGGAAAAGAAATTTATACGATAGCAGAATTGGATATGGGATTTGCAATGGATAAGGCACTTGTACATTATAGTGAGGAAAAAGGTACATGGGAAAAGGTTGCAGCCATTCCAAAGGAGCTTAAAAGTGTGAAAGGATCTGCCCTTGCTGTATATAAAAATAACTTGTATTTGATTGGTGGATATGATGTAGATAAAGAGCAGACTTTATCGAATGTATATTGCTATGACTTATCTAAAAAGGAATGGAACAAGGTTGCAAATCTTCCAGAAGGAAAATTTAATGCACAAGCAGTTCAGACAAATGGAAAATTGCTTGTAACACTTGGTGGAACGGGAGATAAAGCTACAAAAGGTAGCAATAAGACCTTTATTTTCGATGGCACGAATTGGACACAAGCGGCAGAACTTCCTGCTGTTTATGGCGAAGATTCAGAGCAGGCACAAATCGAGTATGCAGATACATTAGTGAACGATGAAAATACCATTGTAAGCACTGGTGAGAAAACGGCATATCGGGTATTAAACTATTATAAGGCAGCAGTAGGTGTAACGGATGCAGGTGTTATTTTTGCTGGATTAAAGGCAGAGGGGCTTGGAAATACATTCACCTATGATGTATCTGCAAATACATATACAAGTGCAAATATTTGCTATACATCCTTAGATACAGAAGATGATGTGACAGGAGCCACAGTAGGTGATAAGTTCTATGTAGTTAGTGGTCAGACTTGGGAGTTGGATCTTGATGACTTATTCTCTAAACTGCAAACAAGTAATGTTGAGAAGAAAGCACAGGAACAGACGACACAACCAATAGGTGATTTGGGAGACTCAGAGCAATACATTTATTTGGTTTCTGGCATTGATGTAGTTAATACACCAATAAAAGTAAAACAGGAAAAAACTTATGAAGAAGGTTATATTAGTGGTGCAGGAAACTATACACTTGGTGAAAATGCAACAGTAAAAGCGATTCCATATGAAGGTTCTTTTGTAAAAGCACTTTATGTAGATGGACAGAAAGTAGAAAATGGTTATACATTCCAAGTTACGGAGAAAGGTGCAGTTGTAAAAGCAGAATTCGGAAAGTATGTAGCTGCGGTTATGTTAAATGAAGAGGCAGAAGTGAGTGCAGGTGGTACTCTTAAGATGATGCCTTATATTATGCCAATGGATGCGGATGATTTGACATTAGTATGGAAATCAAGTGATGAAAGTATTGCGACTGTAGATAAAAATGGTGTTGTAAAAGCTGCTGAGGATGCGGCAGGAAAAACTGTAGAAATTACCGCTACTGCGGCAGATCAAAATAAGGTTACAGCCACATGCTTGGTTACGATTACAAAGAAGCAGGGAAATAAACCATCGGATACAAAGAAGGTAGCAGTGAAAAAGATTAAACTTTCTGCAACAAAGAAAACTGTAAAAGCAGGAAAATCTTTGAAGATTAAAGCTACTATAACACCTGTAAAGGCAACAAATAAAAAGCTTACATGGAAATCAAGTAAGAAGAAGTATGCAACAGTAAATAGTAAGGGTGTTGTAAAAGCTAAGAAAGCAGGAAAAGGACATACGGTAAAAATTACAGCTACTTCTGTAAGCAATCCAAAAGTAAAAGGAACGATAAAAATAAAAATCAAATAGTACATTTAGATATTGCTAAAAGTTATTGGATAAGGAGCCTGCATTTATGTAGGCTCTTTATCATTAACAAAAAGGCTTTTTTGGTAAGAAAAAATACTCGAAAAAGCCTATTTAAAAGTTTATGAAAAAAAATGAAAAAAAAGCTTGCAAAATGAATCTACTTCGTATATAATAATCATTGTTGCTGATGGCAACAGAAATTAAATATTGGGATATCGCCAAGCGGTAAGGCACTGGATTCTGATTCCAGTATCCGGGGGTTCGAATCCCTCTATCCCAGTTGTAGAAAGTGTTACACATTGTGTGTAACACTTTTTTTGCTTTATAGGAAAATGTGTCCTATAAGGATTTGTTGTAATTTTTTGAATGTATTGTCTTGTGATGCCTGTGCAGGGGTATAAGAGATAAGTTCTAGATTTATGTGAAGAAAATGATGTCGTGAAGCATTGCTTATAAGTTATTGTAGCTAGTCTATTTAACGGCAGTAGCATACAAAAATGGAAAATATGTTTACCAAATTATATATTTGACAAAAACCCACTACTATATTTTAGATAGAGGGAACGCATGGTATTGATGTATTTTTTGCTAATACTTAAAAGTGTGCCATCTGTTAAAACAATATCATTCTTTACGATTTTTTCTATAAAATCTAAGTTTACGATGGTTGTCCTATGGCATTGTACGAAATAGAAGGGAAGCTGGTGTAAAAGACCTTTTAGAGATTCGTTGCTTTTATAGTTTCCTTCCGTTGTATGAATATTAATATATTGATTGGCACTTGAAAAATACATAATATCGGCATAGGGAATTTTGCAATAGTTATTACGGTCACGATAAGTAAAAAAAGTATGCTCTAATTTGGAATAGATATATTGCAAACAGTGTTCCAACTGTTCTTTTGAAATAGGCTATAAAATATAGTTCAGTGCTTGCACATCATAACCGGCAAATACATAGTCTTGATATGCAGTTAAAAAAATAATTTCCCCAGTATAGCCTCTTTTTCTTAAATCTTGTGCAATATCCATTCCGGAATGTGTATCGATCTGAATATCAAGAAAATAGGCATGGCAAAAGGCAGAAGTATCTGCAAAATAATCTTCTGATGAAAAATAAGTTTTAAGGTTTGTGGTAATACCAGTATTCTGCTCCCAATCCTTGATTAATCTTATAAGTTGTTGTTGACATAGATTTTCATCTTCCACAATACCAATATTAATAGTCATTTTCATCCTCCATAGGTAATAATATAGTGATTTCAAAGGTATGTTGGCCTGGGGTGATTTTACAAATCCCATTGGCTTGTTGAGCCAGTTGCTGGATTCGTTCTAAACCAATGCCATGTCCGTTTTCCTGTTTGCGGCTGCGTAATTTCAACATTGTGCTTGTTGAGGTTGAATCGTATAAGTAAACACCATCACTGCTATTTTTTACATAGAGGACGATATTTGCTTTATGTGTTTTCATAGAAAGGAATATAAAAGGTTGTTCTGAGACATATTTACAGGCTTCAATGGCGTTGTCTAGGATATTGCTTAATAGAGCGCAAAGCTGTACATTATCCAGACCAACCGAAAAATTTTCATTTAAAAACAGTTCTTGTTGGAACTGAATGTTTTGCTTTTGAATTATAAATCGTTTTTGTGATAAAACAGTATCTAATATGGTAATTCCCGTATAGTGAATCGAAAGGGAAGTATCTGTATCTTTTAATATATCTGCTAAAAATTTTTTAGATTTTTCTTTTTCCCCATTGGAAATCAACTGTTGCAAAGTCCGTAATAAATTTTGATTGTCATGTTTCCAGGTTCGAAGAATCTGATTGCTTTCTATTAACAAATCATATTGTTGTTGCTCTAGTTGTAGTTGTCGTTTTTGTTCTAATAAGGTTGCGTTTTTTTGATGCATATGAGCCACATAGAACAGAAGGATAAATAGAAAGAAAATGATGATAATGAATTCCAAACCAATCATTTGTAACAATTGAAACGTATCATTAGGTAAATTGGCTGCATAAAGTTCTAATGAAAGGATGCATTCAATAAATTGGCTGCAGGCTAAAATACTCACAAAGATGGCAATACAAAAAATCAAAAGAATGGGAAATGGAAAATGTATATGTTTTCTATGATCTTTTGTAAAATAGTTATTTTGTATCCAAACCAGCAAAATTGATAAAAAAGCTAATAGTAGTAAGTAAATGCTAGAAAGCATATATCGTGAAAGTGAAATTTGAGTGATAGCCGTTTCGATGGAGTAGTCAAATAGTAACTTAGCCAATAGCAAAATCAATTTTTCTGAAAGGGTGGAAAGTAAAAATGGCATACAACCAAAAATAAAACGGTGAGCTAGAGAATCTGAAGTACACCAAAGGGCCAGAAAAACTTCAAATGTGCATAATATTACACTTGATAGCATCTGATTAGAAATGTAAGCATTGGTAAAGTTGATTGCTATAAAATCTAGTACGGGAAGTATATAGATAAAATAGCTTTTTTTGAAGTGTAATAAGCGAGAAAATAAGTAGGTAAGTAAAGATGCCTCTATCAGGCTAATTAGTAGGTCAGGTAAAATATATGAGGGGATCATAAATACTCCTTTGGTAGTTCGTTTTCAATTAAATGTTTGCTGATTTTGTTTGAAATTGTGTGCATTATAACCATTTCTTTCTTGAAATTTTATTAGTAAGTGCTTTCATATTGTTTGCTATAAATGCACTTGAATAACTGTATTTAATATAATCATATCACATAATTAATGAAAACGCTATCTATTCACTCACAAAAAATGACAATTCACTCAAAATATATTGACAATTAAAGTGGAAAAAGTACAATAAAATAGAAAAATTGTAGAAAAGTGTCGAAATGCTAAATGATATTTTTTTACAAAAAAAGAATATTTTTGGAAAGGGAAAGGAGGTTTGCATGAAGCAGAAATACCAGAAAAATTACGAAGAAAGTAATGAAAACGCAATCCCGAAAGAGTTAAGAGTCCATTTCAGGATTGCAATCAAGGATACTTGATAAACAAGTTACCCAATTATAGCATATATTGGGTGAGTGTCAAGCAAAAATGTATGAAGATAATAGTGAAACAGGATTTTTAAGAAAGGAAGAATAGAAATGTGTTTAAAACAAGTGAAAAGAAGGAAAAAAATAGCATTAGCAAGTATGCTTAGTGTAGTAATGCTTATGAGTGGTTTTGCAGGTGTAGCAAAAGCATCTACAGAAGGAGTGTATACATATAAGAATAATACTGGACAGATAAGTGGATCAACATTTGTAAATAAAAAAACAGGAAAGTCTTATGTAGAAGAGTTAAGATAGTAAAATGCAAGAGTGGACACATCATTTTGAAAAAGTTGTGTTCATTCTTGTAACCAAAATAATTTTTATTAGTTGTAAGAAAGAGAATCGAATGAAAAAGAAAATAGTAGTATGTTTTCTTACATTGTTGATAAGTATTTCTATTTTTGCTACGGGATGTGGAAAACAGGAACAGATTACAAGTAGTGAGTATATTGCAGGAAAAGACGATCAGACATGTTTAGATGGCTATCGAGATGTGGCAACTAGTGAAAATGGGTACTATTTTTTATCGAATAGTTTTGTGTATTTCTATGATTCTAATAGTAAAAAGACGCATGTTTTATGTAACAAACCGGAATGTGCACACGATGGTGAGGGGTGTAATGCCTATATTAATGCAATGGCAATTCGGTATTATGAACATGCATTATATTATGT
>PPYF01172426.1_pt1 | contig 10432 bp, 8 predicted proteins | sample 1559871 | NCBI WGS metagenome assembly PPYF01 (sample SAMN08240021, study PRJNA423297) | Human gut metagenome, whole genome shotgun sequencing project.
TGCCGATACGGTAGTCAGCCATGTGGAGGGCGGCCGTTTTGCGTTAGTCGAACGCGTAGCGGAAGAGGTGGCGGATCTGCTGCTCAGCCGCTTTAACTCTCCGTGGGTGCGCATCAAGCTCAGTAAGCCCGGCGCCGTAGCGCGTGCGGCGAATGTTGGCGTTATCATTGAGCGTGGCAATAATCTGAAAGAAAATAATTAACTTCATAGTTTTTAAACCAAACGGCGATATATGGGTCTTAAAGCTGGAGTCATAACTGCTGTTCGTTTTTTTTGATTTAGGGGTTTATTGATGAGCGATATACACTCGCTGCTGGTGGCGGCAATTTTGGGTGTGGTCGAAGGATTGACGGAGTTTTTGCCCGTCTCCAGCACGGGCCATATGATCATTGTCGGTCACCTGTTGGGTTTTGAAGGCGATACGGCAGAGACGTTTGAGGTGGTAATTCAGCTGGGATCGATCCTGGCGGTGGTGGTGATGTTCTGGCGGCGTTTGTTCGGTCTGATCGGCATTCACTTTGGCAAACAACCGCATGAAGGCACCGGAAAAGGGCGCCTGACGTTAGGGCATATTGTGCTGGGGATGATCCCGGCCGTGGTGCTGGGCCTGGTGTTCCATGACACCATTAAGTCTTTGTTTAATCCCGTCAACGTGATGTATGCGCTGGTCGTGGGCGGTCTGCTGCTGATTGCCGCGGAATGCCTGAAGCCGAAAGAGCCGCGCGCGCCGGGCCTGGACGATATGACGTATCGTCAGGCGTTTATGATTGGCTGCTTCCAGTGTCTGGCGCTGTGGCCGGGCTTTTCCCGTTCCGGCGCGACCATTTCCGGTGGGATGTTGATGGGGGTGAGCCGCTATGCCGCATCGGAATTCTCATTCCTGCTGGCCGTTCCGATGATGATGGGCGCGACGGCGTTGGATCTCTACAAGAGCTGGTCGTTCCTGACGGTGGAAGATATCCCCATGTTCGCCGTGGGATTTGTGACTGCGTTCATTGTGGCGCTGATCGCCATCAAAACCTTCCTGCAATTGATTAAGCGTATCTCGTTCATTCCGTTTGCGATTTACCGCTTTATCGTGGCTGCTGCGGTCTACGTTGTTTTCTTCTGATAACGCTTGATGCCGGATGGCGGCGTTTACGCCTTATCCGGCCTACGGTTCGATTTTGTTGCCGGATGGGGGGGTAAATGCCTTATCCGGCCTACAAAACGGTGAGCTTACGCCTCGGGTTTCGGGCAACGCCGTTCTTTCCAGTTAGCCACCGCTGCAATTCGCCGTCTGGTGAGTTCTTCGCGGATCTCCGCGCCTTTAAAGCCTGCCTCCACCACCTCTTTTGTCGGCACCGCCTGCGCGACCTGCCACGCTTCGCGCAGCCAGCGGCCTTGCGGATAGTCAGACGCCTCAAAACCGGTACGACCGCGCACGTCGGCCTCGCTGGTCAGGGCGATTTGCTCTACGCGCTGCGGCTTACGCCAGGCGTCAATCGAATCGAACAGCTTCACGATCGTTTTCGGCTGCAAAATCGGGAAGGTATGGATGAGATCGTGGAATTCCGCCACCAGTTTGGCTAAATCCCGAATCTCATTCGGCACACGCAGACGCTGGCATAACTGCTCGACCAGTTTTACGCCTGCTGGGCCGTGGCCATGATGGCGCGGCCAGAGCGCTTTGGGCGTCAAGCCTTTGCCAAGGTCGTGACAGAGCGTGGCGAAACGCACATCAACGTTCGGGCTGAGCATGGCGGCCATTGATAACGTCATCAATGTGTGGATGCCGGTATCGATTTCCGGGTGCCACTTTGCCGGAGCCGGAACGCCAAACAGCGCGTCCACTTCCGGGAACAGAACGCGCAGCGCGCCGCAGTCGCGCAGCACCTGGAAGAAAACCTGCGGATTGCGCGTGGTTAAGGCGTTCTCGGTCTCCTTCCATACGCGCTCCGGCGTGAGGTGTTCCAGTTCGCCTGCGGCGGTCATGTCGCGCATCAACGCCAGGGTTTCATCAGCGATGCGGAAACTGAGGTGCGCGTAGCGGGCGGCAAAACGCGCCACGCGCAACACGCGCAGCGGATCTTCGCTAAAGGCGGGGGAAACATGGCGCAGCAGGCGATTGTCCAGATCGCGACGCCCCTGATAGGGATCGACGATATGGCCGTCGTCATCCTGCGCGAGGGCATTAATGGTGAGGTCGCGACGTTGCAGGTCTTCTTCCAGCGTCACGTCCGGCGCGGCATAGCAGGTAAAGCCGGTATAGCCTGAACCGGATTTACGCTCGGTGCGCGCCAGCGCATACTCTTCACGCGTTTGCGGATGAAGAAACACGGGAAAATCGCGGCCTACCTGCTGGTAGCCCGCGTCAAGCATCTCCTGCGGTGTGGCGCCAACCACCACCCAATCTTTATCTTTGACCGGTAGCCCTAACAACGCATCCCGAACAGCACCACCGACCAGATAAATCTTCACGCCACTTTCCCTTCCTGAAAAAAATCATCCCTTAATCATATGTCAGTGCGGCAGAGAAGGCGATTTAGTTCATCCAGCGGTCTTTGCGTTTACGGCTTGGGATCATGTGCGGGAGAACCAGACCGAGCAGCAGGCCGAGCCCCAGCACGCCGCCGCCATACATAAACCACTGCATAATGATGGTGCGCTGCTTGTCATCAAGTTGCAGATTGGCGGCGCTGACTTTCTTCTGCGCCACGATCAGCTCGTTTTTCAGCTTCTGGTTTTCTTCTTTCAACCCGTTAATCACGCTGTCGCTCTGCGACACTTTTTGCTGCATGTCGGCCGTGCGCTGATTCCAGGTGGTATCAATATTGTTCAGCTTATCGGTCAGCGTCTTAACCTGATTTTCCAGATCCGGTACGCGGATACGCAGGCTGGGCGAGCTGTTCAGCTCTTTCATCGGGATCCAGGCAGTACGACCTGTACTGTCTTTCACCTGAGCGTAATTCGTGTTGGCGTCAGTCTGTAATAATGTCACTTCCTCGCCGGCATTCACCGTACCCACGAGGCGATAATTATCTCCCGGACCGCTGCGGACCCAGGTATTCAGTTCGTCAGAGACATAGCGCTTCTCTTCTGCGTGGGAGACGGCAGTGGCGCTAAGTGCAAGTAAAGTTAATCCAATCAGGCGTAATTTTGGCATCAGGCTGTCGTTTTTGTCATAAAAAGTGGAACGATAGTAGTGGCATCAGTGTCTCTACGCAAAGCATTCGACATCAATCGGAATCATCTGTGTCATCTTTGCCACTGTTTTAAACTTTTACGCCCGTCAAATTGCTCGTTGCATGGCAATTTGGCGCAAAATACTATCTACTGACAAAAAAGAACGCGTTAAGTTCGCCGTCATTCTTCCCATATGTGACATAACCCATAAGTACAAGGCAATGGCTCAGGAAATCGAATTAAAGTTTATCGTTAATCACGACGCTGTAGACGCGTTGCGTGACCATCTGCAAACACTCGGCGGCGAGCACCATGCGCCCAGCCAGTTACAGAACATTTACTATGAAACGCCGGACAAGTGGTTGCGTGGACATGATATGGGTCTGCGCATTCGTGGCGAGAATGGTCGTTATGAAATGACCATGAAAATCGCCGGTCGGGTCACGGGGGGCCTACATCAACGGCCGGAATACAATGTTGCGCTGAGCGAGCCGACGTTGGATCTCGCACAGCTCCCGCAGGAGGTCTGGCCGAACGGCGAGCTGCCTGCGGATCTCGCTTCACGCGTGCAGCCGCTGTTCAGCACCGATTTTTACCGTGAGAAATGGCTGGTGGACGTTGACGGCAGCCGTATTGAAATCGCGCTCGATCTTGGCGAAGTGAAGGCCGGAGAATGTGCCGAGCCAATTTGTGAGCTGGAGCTGGAACTGTTAAGTGGCGAGACCCGTGCGGTGTTGAAACTGGCAAACCAACTGGTGTCGCAAGCGGGTCTGCGTCAGGGCAGCCTGAGCAAGGCCGCACGGGGATATCATCTGGCGCAGGGGAATGCTCCGCGTGAGATCAGACCTACTGCGGTGCTGAAAGCGCCAGCCAAAGCCAGCATTGAGCAGGGGCTGGAAGCGGCGCTGGAGCTGGCATTGTCGCAATGGCAGTACCATGAAGAGCTGTGGGTGCGTGGAAATGACGCCGCCAAAGCGGATGTACTGGCGGCGATGGGGCTGGTTCGCCATGCGCTGATGCTGTTTGGCGGCATTGTACCGCGTAAAGCAAGCGCTCACTTACGCGATTTGCTGACGCAGTCGGAAGCGACCCTTGTCTCTGAGGTTTCAGCCATCACGGCTATCTATAGCACGCAAACGGCGATGGCTAAACTGGCGCTGACCGAATGGCTGGTCACCAAAGCCTGGCAACCGTTCCTTGATGCCAAAGCGCAGACGAAAATGGCCGATTCTTTCAAACGCTTTGCCGATATTCACCTGTCGCGCCACGCGGCGGAGCTGAAAGCGACTTTCGGGCAGCCGTTGGGCGATCGGTATCGCGATCAGCTTCCGCGCCTGACCCGCGATATCGACAGCATTTTGCTGCTGGCAGGTTATTACGACGCGAATGCGGTACAGGCCTGGCTGGAGAACTGGCAGGGCCTGCGCCACGCGATTGTGACAGGGCAGCGGATTGAAGTTGAACACTTCCGCAATGAGGCGATCTTCCAGGAGCCGTTCTGGCTGCATAGCGGAAAACGATAACCAGTAACGCCTGATGGCGATGCTGCGCATCTTATCAGGCCTACGACGCACAGGTTTTGTAGGTCGGATAAGGCGTTACGCCGCCATCCGGCAATGTCAGCGCCAGATGGCGATGCTGCGCATCTTATCAGGCCTACGGCGCACAGGTTTTGTAGGCCGGATAAGGCGTTACGCCGCCATCCGGCAACACTCATCGGGATTAGTTAGCCATCTGAGGACACACCTTAAATGAAGCCGCTTTCTTCACCGTTACAGCAGCACTGGCAGACCGTGGTTGAGCGGTTACCAGAAATCCTGGCTGAAGCCACGCTTAGCGTTCAGGCGAAGTCAGTACTTACATTTAGTGACTTTGTGCAGGACAGCGTGATTGCGCATCCCGAGTGGCTGACTGAGCTGGAAAGCGCGCCGCCGCAGGCCGATGAGTGGCGGCATTATGCCGCGTGGCTACAGGACGCGTTGGTGCAGGTGACTGATGAAGCGGCGCTGATGCGCGAGCTTCGCATATTCCGTCGCCGCATCATGGTACGTATCGCCTGGGCGCAGGCGCTGTCGCTGGTGGAAGAAGAAAACATTCTGCAACAGCTAAGCCAACTGGCGGAAACGTTGATCGTCGCCGCGCGCGACTGGTTGTATGACGCCTGCTGTCGCGAATGGGGTACGCCCTGCAACCATGATGGCGTACCTCAACCGTTGCTGATTCTGGGGATGGGAAAACTGGGCGGCGGCGAGCTGAATTTCTCCTCGGATATCGATCTGATCTTCGCCTGGCCGGAGCACGGTTCCACCCGGGGAGGTCGGCGCGAGCTGGATAACGCGCAGTTCTTTACCCGCATGGGGCAGCGTTTGATCAAAGTGCTGGACCAGCCGACGATGGACGGCTTTGTGTACCGGGTGGATATGCGCTTGCGCCCGTTTGGCGACAGTGGCCCGCTGGTGCTGAGTTTTGCCGCGCTGGAAGATTATTACCAGGAACAAGGGCGCGACTGGGAGCGTTATGCGATGGTCAAAGCTCGCATTATGGGCGCTGCCGACAGTGCGTATGTCGATGAACTGCGCGCCATGTTGCGACCTTTCGTGTTCCGCCGCTATATCGATTTCAGCGTGATCCAGTCCCTGCGTAATATGAAAGGGATGATTGCCCGTGAAGTGCGTCGTCGCGGTCTGAAAGACAATATTAAGCTTGGCGCCGGTGGTATTCGTGAAATTGAGTTTATCGTGCAGGTGTTCCAGTTGATTCGCGGCGGACGGGAACCCTCGCTGCAATCGCGCTCGTTGCTGCCGACGCTGAGCGCGATTGATGCGCTGCACCTGTTGCCAGAAAATGACGCCGGACAGTTACGCGCGGCCTATCTCTTCCTGCGCCGTCTGGAAAACCTGCTGCAAAGCATCAATGATGAGCAGACCCAGACGCTGCCGGGCGATGAACTGAACCGGGCGCGTCTGGCCTGGGGAATGCGCACGGATGACTGGTCGCAGCTCACCGACATTCTGGCGGCGCACATGGCTAACGTGCGTCGGGTATTTAACGAACTGATTGGCGATGACGAAACCGATACTCAGGAAGATACGCTGTCGGAACACTGGCGCGAGCTGTGGCAGGATGCGCTACAGGAAGATGATACCACGCCGGTGCTGGCGCATCTGTCCGACGACGATCGCGGACGCGTGCTGGCGTTAATCGCCGACTTCCGTAAAGAGCTGGATAAGCGCACCATTGGCCCGCGTGGGCGGCAGGTGCTCGACCATCTGATGCCGCATCTGCTTAGCGACGTGTGCTCGCGCGAAGATGCCTCTGTGCCGCTGTCGCGTATTACGCCTCTGCTGGTGGGGATCGTTACGCGTACCACCTACCTTGAATTACTGAGCGAATTTCCCGGCGCGCTGAAGCACCTGATTTCGCTGTGCGCCGCTTCGCCGATGGTGGCGAGCCAGCTGGCGCGTTATCCGCTGTTGCTCGATGAACTACTGGACCCGAATACGCTGTATCAGCCAACGGCGACCGACGCTTATCGCGATGAGTTACGCCAGTATTTGCTGCGTGTGCCGGAAGATGACGAAGAGCAGCAGCTGGAAGCGCTGCGCCAGTTTAAACAAACGCAACTGTTGCGCATTGCGGCGGCGGATATCGCCGGTACGCTGCCGGTGATGAAGGTCAGCGATCACCTGACCTGGCTGGCGGAGGCCATTATCGACGCCGTTGTCCAGCAGGCGTGGGGGCAAATGGTGGCGCGCTATGGGCAGCCGACGCACCTTGCTGAGCGCACCGGACGCGGGTTTGCGGTGGTGGGTTATGGCAAGCTGGGCGGCTGGGAGCTGGGCTACAGCTCCGATCTTGATCTGATCTTCCTGCACGATTGCCCAATGGACGTGATGACCGACGGCGAGCGTGAAATCGACGGCCGCCAGTTCTACTTACGCCTGGCGCAGCGCATTATGCACTTGTTCAGCACCCGCACCTCTTCCGGTATCTTGTATGAAGTGGACGCGCGGCTGCGCCCGTCCGGCGCGGCGGGAATGCTGGTCACGTCGGCGGAAGCCTTTGCCGATTATCAGAAAAACGAAGCCTGGACATGGGAGCATCAGGCGCTGGTGCGCGCCCGTGTGGTTTATGGCGACCCGCAACTGACCTCGCAGTTTGACGCCGTGCGTCGCGATATCATGACCCTCGCTCGCGAAGGCAAAACGTTGCAGACCGAGGTGCGCGAAATGCGTGAGAAAATGCGCGCGCATCTGGGCAACAAGCATCGCGATCGTTTTGATATCAAAGCCGACGAAGGCGGGATCACCGATATTGAATTTATTACCCAATATCTGGTGCTGCGCTATGCGCATGAAAAGCCGAAGCTGACGCGCTGGTCCGATAACGTGCGCATTCTGGAACTGCTGGCGCAAAACGACATTATGGACGAACAGGAAGCGCATGCGCTGACGCTGGCCTATACCACGCTGCGCGATGAGCTTCATCACCTTGCGCTACAGGAGCTTCCGGGGCATGTGGCGCAAGAGTGCTTCAGCAAGGAACGCGCGCTGGTACGGGCAAGCTGGCAGAAGTGGCTGGTTGCCGGGTGAAGTGTGCTATTATCGCGCGCAAATTTTAAGACCCTCAGAGAATCTCTCAGGAGACAGGAATGAAAGTAACGCTGCCAGAGTTTGAACGTGCAGGAGTCATGGTTGTTGGTGATGTGATGCTGGATCGCTACTGGTACGGGCCGACCAGCCGTATTTCCCCCGAAGCGCCGGTGCCCGTTGTCAAAGTTGACACCATTGAAGAACGTCCGGGCGGCGCGGCGAACGTGGCGATGAACATCGCTTCTCTGGGCGCAAATTCGCGTCTGGTGGGTCTGACCGGTATTGACGATGCGGCGCGCGCGCTGAGCAAAACGCTGGCGGATGTGAACGTAAAATGCGACTTCGTTTCTGTGCCTACGCATCCGACGATTACCAAACTGCGTGTACTTTCCCGTAACCAGCAGCTGATTCGCCTGGATTTTGAAGAAGGCTTTGAAGGCGTCGATCCGCTGCCATTGCACGAGCGTATTAACCAGGCGCTGGGCTCAATTGGCGCGCTGGTGTTGTCTGATTACGCCAAAGGCGCGTTGGCCAGCGTTCAGCAGATGATTCAGCTTGCGCGTAAAGCGGGCGTCCCGGTGCTGATCGACCCGAAAGGCACCGATTTCGAACGTTATCGCGGCGCCACGCTGTTGACGCCGAACCTGTCTGAGTTCGAAGCGGTGGCGGGTAAATGTAAAAGTGAAGAAGAGATTGTCGAACGCGGCATGAAGCTGATTGCCGATTTTGAATTTTCTGCGCTGCTGGTGACCCGTTCCGAGCAGGGAATGACGCTGCTGCAACCGGGTAAAGCGCCGCTGCATATGCCGACCCAGGCGCAGGAAGTGTATGACGTTACCGGTGCCGGGGATACGGTGATCGGCGTACTGGCGGCCACATTAGCGGCGGGGAACTCCCTGGAAGAGGCCTGCTATTTCGCGAACGCGGCAGCAGGCGTTGTCGTCGGTAAACTGGGAACATCAACCGTTTCGCCAATCGAACTGGAAAATGCGGTGCGCGGTCGTGCGGACACCGGCTTTGGCGTGATGACGGAAGCCGAACTGAAACAGGCCGTGGCCAGCGCGCGTAAACGCGGCGAGAAAGTGGTCATGACCAACGGCGTTTTCGACATTCTGCATGCCGGACATGTGTCTTACCTGGCGAACGCCCGCAAGCTGGGCGATCGCCTGATCGTCGCGGTGAACAGCGATGCCTCCACCAAACGTCTGAAAGGCGAAACTCGCCCTGTGAATCCGCTGGAACAGCGAATGATCGTGCTGGGTGCGCTGGAGTCCGTTGACTGGGTGGTTTCTTTCGATGAGGACACCCCACAGCGGCTGATTGCTGGCGTGCTGCCGGATCTGCTGGTGAAAGGCGGTGACTATAAGCCAGAAGAGATTGCCGGTAGCGAAGAAGTCTGGGCCAACGGCGGCGAAGTGCTGGTGCTTAACTTCGAAGACGGTTGTTCGACCACCAATATCATCAAGAAAATCCAGAAAGACAGCGATAAATAACCGCTGAACAGACGGCCCGATACGCACAGCGCCATCGGGCATCTGGCTTGTTCCCAAAGTGTGATGTCAGGCAACTGATATGCGCACTTTTTGCACAACCGTTCAACACATATAAGAGAATACTGAAATTAGAAAAAGCATATGGCCTTAACAGATATTTGATAACTGGAGGGTATGCTGATGAACGACAAGAACGTATATTCGTTAAACAATTTTGATTTTCTGGCGCGCAGTTTCGCCAGGATGCAGGCTGAGGGCCATCCTGTTGATATCCAGGCCGTTACCGGAAATATGGATGAGGCGCACCGCAGCTGGTTTTGCAAACGCTATGCGCTTTACTGCCAACAGGCGACACAGGCTAAGAAGCTAGAACTCGAACACTGAAAATATCAACGGGCCTTACGGCCCGTTGTGGTTTTTACTCTTGCGGATCGACAGGCGGGATGGCGGGCGCAGGTTTAACATCTACAGGTTTCTCACGCGCTTCCAGCTCGCTGAGGCGTTGCTCCAGCAGCGCCAGCTTTTCGCGGGTGCGCAGTAAGACCTGAGTCTGCACGTCAAACTCTTCACGGCTCACCAGATCGAGACGCGTCAGCTGCGATTGCAGCGTCTGACGGATTTTCTTCTCGATATCTTCCCCGAACTCCCGAACCCCTTTCGGCATCGACTCGTGAACCTGACGAGCGAGTTGCTCAATTTTTTTCGGGTCAATCATTGTGGTTTCCCTGAACTGGTAAGTGTCAGAACACATTGTAGTGCGATATGCAGGCGTCATAAACCAGAATTGTGTGTCGTTTAGCGGAGTAAAGGCGTTGATGAAGGTAATCAATAGCGTTATAGTTAACTCGCTTATTCTCAGGGCGGGGCGAAATTCCCCACCGGCGGTAAATCAACGTATGGCCAAAAGATTTCGCGTTGCGGCAATGCAGCAGCGGCGTGAAAGATGAAGGACAGGTTGAAAGCCCGCGAGCGCTTCAGGTGCAAATCTGAAGGTCAGCAGATCCGGTGTAATTCCGGGGCCGACGGTTAAAGTCCGGATGGGAGAGAGTAACGATCCAGTCGGGCATGGGCCCGCTCACGTTATTTTTTTGCCGCTTGTCGGTACTCCTAAGACTGCCCTGATTCTGGTAACCATAATTTTAATGAGGTTTTTTTACCATGAATCAGACGCTACTTTCCTCT
>PPYF01472555.1_pt1 | contig 10431 bp, 6 predicted proteins | sample 1559871 | NCBI WGS metagenome assembly PPYF01 (sample SAMN08240021, study PRJNA423297) | Human gut metagenome, whole genome shotgun sequencing project.
CACCCGCAGGATTTGTCCTCCAGCGTGGTGATGCCGCCCTGCTTGTTGCCCGGGCTTGGGTTTTCGTACACGGTTTCTCCGTGGGCCAGAAAATATTCCTTAAATCCATTCAGCATGGACGCGGCTTTATCGAAGACGGCCCGGCTTTGGCAGCGGCCCAGCAGCATGCCCTCCGCGCCGAACATTTCCGGCACCTCGGTGAGGATGGTGCTGCCGCCCCGTGCACACAGCATATCGCTGAACCGGCCCACCGCCGGGTTTGCGGTGATGCCGGAAAGGCCGTCGCTGCCGCCGCATTTCATGCCTACCACAAGCTCACAAACAGGCACGGCCTCGCGCCGGGCCTGTCCGGCGTGGGCCGCCAGTTCCGCCAGCAGCGCGCCGCCCGTCTCCATCTCGTCTTCCACATCCTGACAGGTGAGAAATTTCACCCGCGCGGGGTCATAGGGGCCGAGTTCTTCTGCAAATTGTTCATGGGTCAGATTTTCGCACCCCAGTGACAGTACCAGCACGCCGCCTGCATTGGGATGGCGCGCCAGCGCGGCCAGAAGGCGGCGCGTTTGGGCGTGGTCGGCTCCGGTCTGGGAACAACCGAAGGGATGGGGAAATGCATACAGCCCGTCGATGGAACCGGAGACAAGGCTCTGCTTCTCCGCGGCCAAGGCCTTGGCGCAGTCGTTTACGCAGCCGACGGTGGGAATGATCCAAAGTTCGTTGCGGACGCCTACGCGCCCGTCCGCCCGGCGGTAACCCTGGAATGTTTCGGGCGGCACGGGGGACAGGGGACGCACGTCCGGCGCATAGGTGTACTCCACCTCGCCGGACAGGTTCGTGCGCACATTGTGGGTGTGCACCCATGCGCCGGGCGGGATATCCGAAGCGGCGTGCCCGATGGGATATCCGTATTTGATGATGTTTTCGCCCGCGGCAATCTGGGCGAGCGCCAGCTTGTGTCCCTGCGGGATGTCCTCCCGCATTTGGACGGCGCGGCCCTCAAGGGAGAGCCGCGTCCCGGCGGGGATGGGGCACAGCGCGACGGCTACGTTGTCGGCCGGGTGGATGCGGATGCATTGCGGCATATCGGGCCTCCTCCTTTACACTGCGGGACGGGCCAGGCACGCGGCGAAAGCCGCGCGGGCGCCTTCGGTACGGATGCGGCGCAGGTTTTCCGCAGCGGCCTGCTCAAAGCCGGGCACCAGCGTCAGGTCCTGTCCCCACATTTTTTCATTCGTCATCACGTCATGCACCAGCGTTTCGTCCGAAACGCCGCGGCGGCTGTAATAGAATTCCAGCACCCAGCGGTCATCGCTGACGGTGTATTCGTTGCCCTTCGGCCGGCGGCATACAAGCCCCTGTTCCGTCAGGGCCTGGATATCGCTGGAATAGAAAGCGATGTATGCGGCGAAGCTCATCGCAAGGCACGGGGGCAGCTTTCCGGCCGTTTGTGCATATTCCAGCAGGCTGGGCATATTGCGCGCGCGCCACTTGGAGGTGGAGTTCAGCGTGATGCTCATCAGCTCGTGGTTGATGAACGGGTTGTTGAAGCGGTCCTGCACGGCGGCCGCGAAGGCTTCCAGATCCTGCCTGTCCAGCGGCAGCGTGGGGATGACTTCCTCGTGAAGCATGCGGTTCATGAAGCCCAGGATCACATCGTCCTGCATGCAGTCGCGTACAATGTCGTACCCGGCCAGATACGCCCCGCCCACGTCGATGAGCGCGTCCCGGTAGCCGTTCTCATCCTCCAGCCGAGCGGCCTCGGCGGCGTCGCGAATGCGGCCGGGTACGATGCGGTCCACCAGCGTGGAGCAGAAGGTGCAGTCCCCGTTCACCCAGCGGGCAAAGCCTTCCTCCAGCCCCCACTGCTTTATGTATTGGTTCACACAGCGCAGCAGCTCCTTGCCGTTGTTGTCGATGAGCTCGCAGGAGAGCACCACCACGCCGGGCCTGCCCGCTCTCCAGCGGTGCAGCAGAACCTGTGTCAGCTTTGCGGGAAAGGAAGCGGGCGGACAGTCCTCAAGGCGGCACGAGGGGTCGTACACGATGCCCGCCTCGGTGGTGTTGGAGACGATGTATTCCAGCGCTTCGCCGGCGGCTACATCCATCATGGCGTCGTAATCCTGTTTTTCATAGGGGTTCAGGCAGCGGCTCATCGAGGAGATGACGCGCTTTGCATCCACCTTTTCGCCGTTCTGCCGTCCGCGCAGGTACAGCGTGTACAGGCCCTCCTGCCGGTTGATGAGCTGCGTCAGCCCCTGGGCGATGGGCTGCACCAGAACGCATTTCCCGATGCACGGTAATAGGCAAGGCTGCTTTTGAAGATCACACGGCTTTCCACGTAGTGGACGCCGGCCGGGGGCTGTATCCCGCGCAGCACGAAATCACCCATGAGCCGGGCAGCCAGATATCCCTGCTGCGCCGGGTCCTTATAAAGAATGTTCTGCACAAGGCCCTCCTCCATGTTGCGGACAGTCTCGCCGAACAGGTCGCTGGCAACGACGCGTACCTGCCCTGCCCGGTCCATTTGGGCGACAGCATCCGCCAGCAGCACGCTCAACCGCGCGCTGACGCTGAATGCGCCGGAAATACGTGCGTCTTCCGCAAGTGTCCGTCTCAGGCGCAGCGCCAGCTCCTGCTTGTCATGATAGCCGTCGGCCCTGACCAGAGTAAGCGGAACGCTGTTCTCCCGCAGGTATGCTTCAAATCCGGCCGCCATCCGGTAGTGGGAGGGCGTGTGCGCGTCCCCCGCGCACAGCAATACCGCATCGCCGGGTGAAAGCTGCGCGCTCAGAAGCTCGGCGGCGATACGGCCGGCCATGTCGTGGTCCGCCTGCACGCAGGCGATGCGGCCGCAGCCTTCCGCGTCGTCACAGGCGAAGAACACAGGCGTCCCTGCGCTGCTGTACCGCTGTACCGCCCGCCGGGCAGTGTCCTCCGTGGGACCGATGGTGAGCAATGCGTCTATTTTTCCCCCGTACTGCTCAAAGCAGGCGTTCAGCGTTTCGGCTTGGCCGCGCTCTGTGCCGGGATAATAGGGCAGCTCCAAAACTTCCAGATTGTAGTCGTCCAGCTCGGCCATGCAGCGGCGAAACCCGTGCCACACGCTGCCGTAAAAATAGGAGTTTTCTTCCTGTGGGCCGGGAAACGCGGCCGCGATGCGCAGCGCGCTGCGCTTGAGCGCGGACGCGGCGGAATTGGCGCGGTAGCCGCGCCGTGCGCACAAATCCAATATCTGTTGGCGCGTTTGCTCGGAAAGGCCTTTTTTGCCGTACAGCGCCCGGTGGACGGTGCCGGTAGAAACGCCCGCCTCGGCGGCGATTTCTTTGATGGTCACACGGTGCTCCATGATCCTGCTCCTTTTGCGGTACGGTTCCTACAATGCGTAGGTAAAACGTTTTAGTAAAAATCCTGCTTTTATCATAACAGGCAAAGCGGCGATATGCAAGAGGAACAATGTAAATTTCTCACACATAGGCTGAATGCCAAAGCAAAGGAGAGCTTCGGAAAACGACCGTTTTGCAGAAAAGATTCCCGTTTTGCGGCCGCGCCCATGTGCCGGTTTGCGAAATGCTGTGGGTGTTTACTACGCAAATCTGTAATTTTATTATGGCTGCGGATACCGCGTCATGGTATAATAACCTCAAAGTTGCCGCTTGCGCGGCTGCGCGTGTGCAAGGCACACGTCCCTGTGCTAACGCACAGGGCTTTGAGAACATTGAACCATGCAAAACCGAAGTGGAAATCCTTTTCGGATTGGAGGCTGCGCACCAAGCTGTTTTTTATCCTTGCGCTGTGCCTTGTCGTCAGCATGCTGTTGTCGGTATACAATATGTTCCATATCTCCCGTGCGTATGACAGGGAGCTTTACGGCGCTCTTTCCAATTTTTTGTCGCTTTCCGTCACCGAGATCGGCTATAAGCTCGATAACGTTCAGCAGATGACAACGGACCTCGGCCAGGACAGCCAGATACAGACATACCTGTCCCACAACAAAGACGCATCCCGCGCGTTTTCCAGCGAATACAACGCACTGTATTATCTGGTGCAGGATTACTATAAGAAAAACCGTGTCAATTGTGTTTCCAACATCACGCTGTATACGGGGAATTTTACGCTCCGCTCCAACACGTCCGCCAACGTGTATGTGCCGGATGAAGTTTACAAGGATTTATATGAGGCGGCGCTGGGGGCGAATGGCGCAACGGTGTGCGTCACGGATTATTCCCGGGACTACGGCCTGTTTTTTGTCAAAGCGATCCGCCGCATCGAAAACCTTCGCTTGGATACGCTGGGCATCGAGGTCGTGCAGGTGGATCTGGAAAAACTGGTGAAGTCCAGTGTGTCGCTCAACCAGTACGACAACGTTATCTTTGTTTTAACGCGGCCCCAGGATGGCGCGGTGATGTATTCTTCCGCGGGCGAAGCCGGGCCTCAAACGCTGCCCACGCTGGACACCGAAAGCCGATGGGATATCTGCAAGCTGGACAGCGTGAAATATTTTGTCACGGCGGACGGCAGCGCGGATTATCCGTGGGATTATCTCTGTCTGGTGCCCTACAACGAAATATATGCGTCCATCCGCGACGCGCTGCTTTTCTGCATCCTGTTTTTCCTCGCGGGCATCGCGCTCACCTTTCTGGTTTGCCACTTTCTTGTGGACCGTATTACGCGCCGCTTTGCAAAGCTTATCAGCCAAATGGACCAGTTTGCCAAGTATACGCCCGATATGGTGCTGCCGGTGGACGAGTTCTCCGGGGAAGAGCGGGAGGCGGGCGACGAGGTCGGCATGCTCAGCCGTCATTTCAGCCATATGGCGCGGGAAATAGACGGTCTGATCCAGACGGACTACACCAACCGCATCCTGCTGCGGGAGGCCCAGCTGAAGGCGCTGGAAGCGCAGATCAATCCGCATTTTCTGTACAATACGCTCAGCGCGATCAACTGGCGGGCCAAGATGCGCGGCGCACAGGAGATATCGGATATGGTGGAGGCCCTGAGCAATCTTTTGCGCGTTACGCTGAACGACGACAGCGGGCTGATCCCATTGGAGCAGGAGCTCTCTCTGGTGCAGTCTTATATCGTGATACAGCGCATCCGTTTTGACGAGACGCTGGATTACAGGCTGGCGGTGGAGGCGGACGAGCTGAAAGACGTTTTGATTCCAAAGCTGACGCTTCAGCCGCTCATTGAAAACGCCATCCGCTACGGTCTGGAACAATCCACTCAGATTTGCCGCGTGCAGCTGAGCGTCCGGCGGCAGGGCGCGCAGCTTGTGCTGCTGGTGCAGAACGACGGTTCTCTGTATGAGGACGATTTGCTGGAAAAGCTGCGCCAGAAAACCGTGACGCCCCACGGCTATGGGATAGGGCTTTTGAATATTGAAAAAAGGCTGGAATTCGCCTTTGGAAAAGAAGCGGGACTGGAGCTTTACAACGAAGACGGAATGGCCACGGCGCGCATTACGATACCTTGCCGTGTGAGCTGAAAAAGCGGTATTGTGACGGAGGGGAGAGCAAATGCTGAAACTGCTGGTTGCAGACGACGAACGGATCCTACGGGAGGCGGTATGCTATCTCATCGATTGGAAAAGCATCGGCATCGAGCTGGCGGCAAGCTGTAAAAACGGCCGGGAGGCTTATGAAGAAGCCTGCAGGACAAAGCCGGATATCATTCTGACCGATATCAAAATGCCCGGCCTTTCCGGGCTGGACCTTGTGGAAAAGCTCTCGGAGCCGGGCCGGGTGCTGGAGTTCATCCTGCTGACGGGTTATGCGGATTTTGAGTACGCGCACCGCGCGCTCTCCCACCGGGTGCACCACTATCTGCTTAAGCCTTGCAACGAACAGCAGATCATTGAAGCGGTACAGCAGGCGGCACAGTCCATCTACACGCGCCGCCAGCTGCAGCAAATGGAGCCGACCTGTGCGGGTGTGGCGCGCCCTGAATACAGCGAGACGGTGCAAAAGGTCGTGGACTATCTGGAAAAGCACTACAGCGACGCAGCGCGAATCCTCAGTATTTTGTCCACCTGTTCTCCAAGGCGACGGGGATGACGCCGCGGGAATATGCGCAGGCGCTGCGCATTGAGCCATAAAGAAAAAACAACACAAACAGCTCCCCCCGCACCGGGCGTTCGCCTTCGTGCGGGGGGAGCTGTTTGTTGAAGCAAAGCAGAGTATATCAGCAGTCTTTGCAGGCCTGTGTGCCGTATTCCCGCAGCATCCGGGCATAGGCACGATAAGTTTCCAGCGTGGTGCCGGGGGGTGTTTGATGGTCCATCGCAGGCAGATACCGCCCGCTGCGGATGACGGGCAGAAGACGCTCGAATTCCCGGCGCACGGCGTCCGGCCCTTCGAACATGCACATCTTGTCAAACCCGCCGATCATCAGGAAATCCGGATATTCCCGGCGTATGGCGGCTACGTCCACGCCGGACTGGCGCTCCAGGGGCAGGATGCCCTCAACGCCGGCTCCGCGGAACCACGGCACCGCCCGTGTGACGTCACCATCAGAATCCACGAACACACGGGTGCCGTGTTTTTTGATCTCCGGAATCAGGCGCTGGTAATATGGCTTGATGAACTCATTGAAAAGTTCTTCGGAAAGCATGGGCCCGTGGTTATAGCTCATGTCCTCGGCAATGGTCATAAAATCCGGCTTCATATAACGGGCCAGCGCGTCCACCTGCGCGATCTGCCATTCCAGCAGATCTTCGCAGATGCGGTGATACAGCTCCGGCTGGTCATAAAAAGAATAAAGGTGGTTTTCAATGCCCAGCAGTGTGCGCGGCCACCAGAAAAAGCCGTCCAGAGTATACCAGACAAGGGTCTGGCCATTCTCATAGAATGGAAGCGTTTGCCGGATCTTAGGCAGCATCTGCTGCACAGCATTCTCCGGCAAAAGATACGGGCGCAGACGCTCATAGTCCGATTCATTTTCAACAATGCCCCTGCCGTGTGACGTTTCCCGGGGACAGTCCGGTATTTTGTGGGGCAGCCAGAACTGGGTGTTGCGGTCAATGCCCACAAAGTCTGCCATAGCGGCTTCATCCAGCCCGCGGGGCAGTCCCTGGCCGTACCAAAGCTCCAGTGTCTTATCCCACCAGTAGGCCCATTCTATGGCGGGCAGCCGGTCTACGGCGGCGTCGCCGGCCATGACACGGCGAAAGCGTTCTCTTGTGGTCATGGGGTATCCTCCCTGTCTGTATAGGTGATGCGCAGGGTCTTTATCTCAAAGGGGCGGAATTCCAGGTCTGCCGGACAGGGGGCAAACGGCTGCTCCAACATGTCGCAGAGCTGTGCGCCGGAGCAGCCCGGAGCGAGGGAGAGGCGGGTGCGTGCGTAAGAGCCCTCGCACTCATACAGGCGCAGGATGAATGCGTGTCCGCCGTCCTCGCAGGGCTTGACGGTCTCGGGCATCACATTGGCCGCGTCTACACGGACAAGCGGCTCCGAAGGCAGGCCCTCGCCTGAGGCGGGCAGCGCCGCGTACTGGAAAGCATAGGCGGGCCGGACGACACTCTGCGCGCAGAAGCCTCCGGTGTGCGGCAAAAATGCATACCGAAAGGTATAAACGCCTTCGTCGCCGCGCGGGTCCGGCCGCATGCCGCCTTTGGCCAGCGAGAGGGCAATCCGGCCGCCCTCGACGCTGACGCCATACTTGCAGTCGTTCAAAAGCGCGACGCCGTAGGAGGGCTCGCTGAGATCGGCATATTTGTGGCAGCACACCTCGAACTTAGCCTGCTCCAGCGAATCGTTGCGGGTGGTGGGGCGCTGGATGCAGCCGAACTGGATCTCCTGCCGGGCGGCGGGAGCCTGTACGGTGGTGTCGAACGCGGCTTTCAAAAGGCGGTGCTTTCCGTGCCATTCCAGCTCGGTGTCGAATTCCACAAGGGGACTGTCGGCGTGGAAGATGATGTCCTGCCGCACAACGGAACCGCCGCACACGGTCCAGGTGCAGCGCACGCGGTATTCCACAGGCCCGTCGGCCGCGACCATCCGGCTTTGCAGCACGCCGTCGGGCCGCAGCTTTTCCATGCAGTCCGCGTCGACGTCCCAGCCATCCCACGCGGCGGGGACATCCTCGGCGGAAAGGAACGTGTTAAGGGGCAGCCCCGCGCACAGCTCGCGGCCAGTGCGCCGGTCGACAAAGGAGGAAATGGCGCCGCCGGGGGAAAAACGCACCAGCGCAAAGGGCGTTTCCAGCCGGTTGCCGCAGGCATGGAAGGGCGAGGATGCTTCATCCGCACCCGCGCACAGTGAGAGCGGCGTGAACGAGAACGGCTGCTGGCGCAGGCCGGCTACGGCCAGAACACGCGCGCCGCCGCGCAGCTCCACGAGCTGCGTGCGCAGGCCGGGTGCATGCATGGCCGTATTTACGGGCAGATAAACGGTATCCGTCCGCGCAAAACCCAGCGGATTGAGCACGCCGCCCATCTGCTCCGGCCGAAGCTTTGCATCCAGCCGGCGCCCGGCCTCTTCCAGCAGAGCGGTGGTCTGGCGCAGGGATTCGTCGTGCGCCTCCGGAATGCAGCTGCCGGGCAGGATGTCATGGAACTGGTTCACCAGCAGGGTCTCCCACAGCGGCCGGCAGGCGGCGCCGCACGCGGGCGCGCCGCTGTGCACGGCTGTCAGCACCGTGACCAGCTCAAGGTCGTGCAGGGCGGTTTCGGCCATGCGGTTGTTCTTTTTGATCTGCTGTTTGCCCGTCAGCGTTCCGCGGTGCAGCTCCAGATAAAGCTCTCCCCGGTATTCGGGAAATTCGCGGCCCTCGGCCTCCAGGCTCTGCATAAACTTCGACGCGCTGGAGTAGCGCACCCTGGGGCAGCCCTCCAGGTCCGCAAGGCGGCGCGCTGTTTCGATCATCTCAAACTGGGGGCCGCCGCCGCCGTCTCCGTACCCGAAGGCGATGAGCCTCTGGTGGGAGATCTGTTTGTTGTGCAGGCAGTCCCGGTAGCCGACGCCGTTGACACGCTCCAGCAGCCCCTTTGGGTCGGGCCAGGTGTCCATGACAAAGAAGTGGGCCAGAACGTCCGTGCCGTCGATGCCTCTCCAGGTGAAGGTCTCATAGGGGAAGGTGTTCGTGTCGTTCCAGGCCAGCTTGGTCGTGAGAAAATATTTTACGCCGAAGCCCCGCATGATCTGCGGGATGGCGGCGGAATAGCCGAAGGTGTCGGGAAGCCAGAAGCAGTCCGACAGTACGCCGAACGTATCGCGTGTGTAGCGCTGGCCCCACAGAAACTGGCGGATCAGCGCCTCGCCGCCCACCAGATTGCAGTCGCATTCCACCCACACCGCGCCGTTCATCTCGTACCGTCCCTGTGCCACCGCCTCGCGCATGCGCTCAAACAGGGCGGGATATTCCCGCTGCATCCAGGCGGTGTGGCAGGAGGCGCTTTGCAGAAAGCGGTATTCGGGGTACTGCTCCATCAGACTGAGCTGGTTTGCGATGGTGCGCGCATTTTTGCGCACGGTCTCAGCAGTTGGCCAAAGCCAGGCGGTGTCCATGTGGGAATGCCCCAGCAGAGCCGCGCGGGGTGCGCTGTCGCCGTTGCGGCAGGCCAGCGCGGGGGCCATGACGGCGCGCGCCGCGCGCAGGCTCTCCAGCCAGGTCTCACGGTCCACGGCCTGTGGGGAGAGGTACAGCGTCCGGTGCACCTGCGCCAGGGTATTGAGCACGCCGGCGCGGCGGAAGGAGTTTTCGTCCAGCATCTCGGCAAGCTGCAGCAGCACGCGCAGGTCAAACAGGAAATCGGCCACAAGCTGGTTCTTGGTGCAGATCAGGATATCCTGTGCCTGGAAGGAGAAGGCCTCAGCGTCCTCTCCGCCCAGAGGGCCGTCCGGCTCAAAGGGCGCGCGGCCGGGCACGGGGTGGCCCGCATAGAATTCCAGCGCGACATCCATGCTGCGGGCGGGGTCCGCCTGGGCGCACAGCATGTCGCAGTAGTGATTGCCGTGGCGCGTTACGACGATTTTGGTGGCAAAGGTGCCCTTCGGCATGCCGTCTACCCAGAGCATGGCCTCATAGCCGCCCACGCGGGGCATCAGATAGAGCGCCCGCCCTGCGAGCTGTTCGGAGGGCTGATACCGGCCTTTGAACCAGCAGGTCTGCCACGGACCGCCCCAATGGGGGACCGGCGCGTGGAAGCATTCGTCGGGCGGCACCGCGCGCAGGTGCTCCCGGGTCTCGAACATGCGGTAGTCGAGCTTGCCCTGGGGCTCGAACAGGTACGGCTCGAATACCTCCAGGCAATGGGACAGCTTTTGAAGCAGCTTTTTATTCTGCTGCGGGTTCAGCATATGCCGTTTCCTCCTTATCCGCCTGTACTCAGTACCGGCCCAGCCTGTGGGCGGTCCGATACATGGCGATCACGTTTTCCACCGGGGTATTGTCCTGCAGATAATGCGTGGGCGCAAGGCAGTAGCCGTGGTGCGG
>PPYF01066608.1_pt1 | contig 10430 bp, 9 predicted proteins | sample 1559871 | NCBI WGS metagenome assembly PPYF01 (sample SAMN08240021, study PRJNA423297) | Human gut metagenome, whole genome shotgun sequencing project.
ATTAGCAAATACATGGGATAAAAAGCGACAAAGGGCAGTGGATGGTTTTGGCTTATCCGCTGCTCTTTTCAAGTTAAGGAGGGAATAATCGTATGGCTAAATTTTGCGGAAAATGCGGTGCCAAGCTGGATGATACTACCGGTTTGTGCCCAAATTGCGATGCAGATAAATTAAAGGAGCAGAGCGACAAGTCAGAAGCAGTTGATGTAGCGAAGTCAACACAAGAAACAGTCCCTGCATCAGAAAAGCCGTTAAGTAGAAAAGAAGCTAAGAAGAAACGTAAGGCGGATAAAAAAGCTAAGAAAAAAGAGGAACGTGCCCAATGGTCTACCGGTAAGAAAGTCCGAAGATTTTTCTTGCAACTTGCTTTAATCATATTGTTCCTTTTTATGGTAGCCACAGGAATCGTATTCGGTTTGTCTTACTTTGGATTTATACAAAGTCCAGCAATAATCAATATCATGGAAAGATTGGAAATAGAGTATGGGTCAAATACGGAAAAATTATTCGAAGATTTTGCTAATGAATATCGGGTGCTTTCTGAAAACGAGGACGGTACATATACGATTGAAATTATAGCACCTGATTTTGCAAGTATATTTCAGAAAGAAGTAGAAAGTAACCCTACATTAACGTTAAACTTGGAAACCATAAGAGGAATGATTGAGAGATATCCCGATTTAAAAAAAATCTATGAGTTCACTGTAGCAAGTAAGAAGAAGACGGATGTTCAAATGGCGTTCCTACAACAAGTTTCCTATGATTTAATGGTTTCTGCAATTATAGACACATCAATAACTGAGCCTCAGAAACAGGAGGTAGTGGAATGAAACGCATATTAACTTTAATATTGGTGATAATATTGACTTTTTCTTTAACGCCAACAGTTGCCTATGCAACAGATAGCGTAACTGATAGTCAAATAAACCAAGTTACACAAAACATGTTGAATCACATGTACCATCACGTATACAGGTTGCTTTTGGATGGGAAATATCGACAGTATCCCAGTTTTATAAATGAACTCTATTCTAATGAATATGCGACCGCCACTATGGAACTGATAGACAAGTTAATTGATAGTGGTAGCGTCTTAGATATTGAAGAAGAAAAATACATGGAGGTTTTAATAAACATAATGGCTATATCTGAACATGATAATGCATCAGATATGGCAATACAAAATCAGCAGGATAACCTAAAAACTTTTCAGGATTATGCGATGGATATAGCGGAGATGGGCGCAAATGCTGCATCTGTTATGACGGGTAGTCCATCTATTGGAGAGTTGGGGGAAAATCTATCAACTGCTATAAGTGGGTTAAATACATTGGCGGAAAATACAGATAACTGGATTGGTGCTTTAAGTGATCTTGAAACAATTGTGCAAAATTACGAAAAACATAAAATCTTTTTGTCTGCAATAGAAAGTGAAAGTGAAGGAGCTTTAAAACAAGCTGCTACTAAACTGCAACACGCTATGTCTACCGCAATGAAAATCAAATTGGATACATATACAGAAATATCCAATGAGAACTTTGAAAATTATTCTGAATTCTTCTTCGAAGACATCTTTTTTAAGGCTCTAAAGAATGTGCCGGAATATACAGCAGATGATACCTTCGCATTCTTTGTCGATGGGGGGGATTTTGTTGTTGGAAAGTTCAGTGTTCTAAATGCATCCTGGGATTTAGGAAAACAAATTGGAACACTTATAGGAAATGTAGCTGTTGGCGGAGAGAATCTCATAAACAGGGTAAGAGAAATAAAAGTAGTAACTGATATACGTCGGGCATTATCTATAAGCATGATGAATCAAGCAGCTCAGTTTGCAACCGATTACTCATCTAATGAGGCGCAGAAAACGCTGTACGAGGAAGTTAAGCAGTATGTAGCATTGTCAGAGTACATGATAAATTGTGATATGCGTGGGGAATATTGTATGTACAGCATTGTGACAAACGATGCGGGTTTGCTTTCATGGTTCAATAAGAAATCAGCTGCGGAAGCCGAACAATGGTACTATGATTCTTGCGAAATATTGGAATCTATACAAAAGAAATACTTCGAATCCATACTAATTTATAGTAATGATATTCCATCAAATGCTGTTGTATTTAATAATCATTTTTATACAATTTACGATTTTTCACCCATTGCTCCTGCCGAAACCAATACCTGGGAAAATGCTTTTGAATATTGTGAAGGAGTAAATGGTTATCTAGCGACTATTACATCAAAAGAAGAAAATGATTTCTTGTTTGAGTATATGAAAAAGCAGGGCTATGATAACGCCTATTTCGGTTTGACGGATAGTTCTTGGGAGGGGTATTGGGAATGGAAAAATGGAGCAGACTTAGAATATACAAATTGGGCTTCAAATGAACCAAGTGGAATAGATGGGGCAAATTATGCAAAGCTATCTTCCAGTCACCCTGATGGGGCTTGGTCTGATGGTGTGTTTAGTAGTTCGGATAACAACGGAACAGCTTTCATTTGTGAGTGGGAAGGAGCATTTAGTTCTAACAATATTACTGATATACCTATCAGAACAACTTCGGATGAACGGGATATTGTCTTAGTTCTTGATACATCTGGCAGTATGTCAGGAACTCCTATGGAAGAAACGAAAAAGGCTGCAACCAAATTTGTCAATACGATTCTTGAAGAAGATGCCAGCATTGGTATTGTTACTTATGAGGACAGTGCAAATCAACTTTCAGATTTCTCTATTGATAAAGAGTATCTGACAGGAAAAGCAGCAAATATTTCCGATGGAGGAGGTACAAACATCGAATCTGGTTTGGCAGAAGCAAAATCAATGCTGGACAGCAGTAATGCGAAGAAAAAAATCATCGTACTTATGAGCGATGGTGAACCAAACGAAGGTAAAGAAGGCGAAGATCTGATTGCTTATGCCGATGATATTAAAAACGATGATATCTTGATTTATACATTGGGATTTTTTGAGAACATGAGTGGAGGTAAATCATCAGCACAGTATTTAATGGAGCAATTAGCCAGCGATGGTTGCCATTATGAAGTCGCCAGTGCGGACGATCTTGTTTTCTTCTTCGAGGATATGGCAGACCAAATCAATGGTCAAAAATATATTTATGTCCGTATCGCCTGCCCTGTTGACGTTTCCGTCACATATAATGGAGAAACGTTGAGTTCTGCTGAGAATGCCCTTAATGTCCGAACTGGTTTTGGCACATTGACCTTTGAGGATAATGAAAATGCGACATCTGATGATGAAGATGACCGCATCAAGGTTCTTCGGCTAAAAGAAGGTGCGGATTATGATGTACAAATCGTTGGAATCGGTCTTGGCATGATGGATTATACGATTGGATTCATGGACGAAAACGGGGATTATAACGACTTCCGCCGATTTGAAAATGTCAAGATTACAAAACAAACGGTGATTGATACTGTTGCGGCCGTTTCAGATGAAAGCGTACTTAACATTGATGAAAATGGTGATGGAAAGTACGATGTAAAATTACGGGCAGAAGAAAACGGATACGGCGAGGAAGTAAAAACACCTGTCTGGATTTATGTGGGTATCGCTGGAGGAGTGGTACTTTTGGTCATCATTGTATTATCCGTGGTCAAAGTTCGTAAAAGCAAAAAGAAAGGTACGGTGAAATCGTAATATGGCAAGATTTTGCGGAAATTGTGGTGCACAAATAGATGAAAATGCAAAAGTTTGTGGTCAATGCGGAACACCTGTAGAGGATAGCACTAAGATGCCGCCTGTGAAGGTTGTTGATTCGGAAAAGAAGAAAAAGAACAAGAAAATTTTCAAGGCTATGATTGCGTTGGCTTTGGTAGCGGTAGTAGCTGTTACTGCTATCAATGTGGTATCTAAATTTACGGGGTACAACGGTTTGCTTCGCAAAGTCATGACAGCGTATGAAGGATACGATATTGACACGTTAGTCTCTCTATCCAGCGATATTTATTATTATGGAGAAGAAGACTATGTGGAGAGTTATTTTGAGAACAGTGTAGGTTCAGCACTTGATTCATTTGAAACCTCCGTTGGGCACAGCTATCAGTTCTCTTATGAAGTAAACGAAACATACACAATGTCTGAACGTAAGACAAAAGAAGTTCTTGATGGAATTGAATATACCTACGCTGATTTTGATGTAAGTATTATCGAGGAAATGGTGGTTTCTGATATAACTGTGACTGCAAAACAAGGCAGTAAATCAGTAGAAAGGGACTTGAATATTACTATGTCAAAAGAAAATGGTACATGGAAGTTATTATATATTGAATAGTCAATGTTTCGTGTAATTGACATACTTACATCATATAATGCCCAAGCCAAAGGCGATCAACCGTAAAAAGTTGGTCGCTTTTGTTTTGCCCATTATTCAGAAAGGAGTCGATACCCTATGAGTGAAAAATTGAACCGGCAAAAAAACGCAGACGAGAAAAAGATGATTGTTGCCCAGCACAGGGAGAAGCAGTTGGAATATGAGAGAAAACGCCTGACACGAAACGAGCGAGCCTACTGGCTTTCCTTTTTCAGAAGGTTTTCGCAAAGCGTTGTGAAAAACCGGAGAAGCTGGCTGGCAGCATTTTGCTGCGGACAGCTTTTTCGGCGCAGGAGAGCAGAGGGCGCAGCTCTCTGCTGGGGTCAAGGGGCAAAGCCCATTGGCAGGTTAAGGGCGGCAGCCATTATCGGGTCAAGGACGAAGTGCCTTGGCGGGTTGAGGGCAGCCAGCCCCATCGGGTCAAGGGTGAAACGCCTTGCCCAGGGAAAGTTGATGCCTGCGTCAACTTGTACTGGGTATTACCTGACGCAAAACTTCGCAGGTCTGGCGGCTTAGCCGCCCTCCCCAGCCCAGAACATCTTTGCAGGAAGGAGGAAAAATGTTTGAAATTAACAAGACACAATGGACGATCTGGGAAGCATGGCACTTACAATCCCCGGCACAATGACCGTCGGTTCGATGTAGAAAATAGCGAACACATTGACGCTGAGCGTGCCAGACAAAATGTGTACTGGGACTGTTACCGGGGCTTTACCACCCACGACTTTCGGGAAAACCCAGAGCAGCCGGATTTCAGCTTTGAGGAAATTGAACGGATGTATTACTACGAGCATTATGCCGACCATGTCAATGCTCAGAACGCCCGGAACGAGAAAACCCGGCACATTGAGCGCAATCGCACTGTGGATGATCTTTTGAAAAATAACAAGACCTGTCCAGAAGAAAGCATCTACCAGATCGGCACTATGGAAGAATCCGTTCCGCCGGAGACTTTAGCGCTCATTGTCAGTGAATTTTATGAGGAATTTGAAAACCGTTTCGGTTCTCATATCCACATTTTAGACTGGGCGCTCCATCTGGATGAAGGGACTCCGCACATCCATGAGCGCCATGTATTTGACTGTGAAAATCGGTATGGAGAGCTGTGCCCCCAGCAGGAAAAGGCGTTGGAGGAACTGGGTATCCCTCTCCCTAAACCGGAACAGCCAAAAGGAAAGCACAATAACCGGAAACAGACTTTTGATGCAGTCTGTCGGACAATCTTATTTGACATTGCCAAACGGCATGGGCTGCATCTGGAACAGGAGCCGTCTTATGGTGGGCGTGACTATTTGGAAAAGCAGGATTATATCCTGATGAAGCAGAAGGAGCAGCTGGCGACACAGGAGCAAAAGCTGGAGGAACTGACGCTAAAAATTGAGGATGTAGAAACCTTACTGGAAGATGTTTCCGGTGCAGCCTATGACAAGGCGGTGGAGGTTGTGACCGACAAGGTTCGGGAACAAACCCAGCTTGAAGATATGGAAGTAATTGAGAAATATCGAAAGAGCGTGGTATCGCCCAATGCCAAAAATTCGCCAGAAGTTGTGAAGATAGCGAACACTCTGCTGAGTAGGGTGCGAGAAAAATTACAGCAGTCTGCTGAAAAAGTTCTCAAAAAGGTACAGTCGGTGCTGTTAAAACCGGAGGTCAAACAGGCTGGCAAAGAGCAGATCAAAAATAAAGCCAGAAAATCCATTAAGGAGAAGCTGGCACAAGGCAAACTGGACGCTGATCGGGAGAACCGGGAGCGCTGGGAGCGTGAAGGACGGATTGCTTCAACAAGAAAACAGGATATGGAATTGTGAGGCATCTGATTTTCTATGGAAACCGGATGCCTTTTGCATTGTTTGGAGGTGGAAGAAACGAATGTATTTGAAGCAGTAAAACAGTCTGTTACCACAAGGCAGGCTGCTTTGGTTTATGGAATTTCAGTAGGACGCAACGGGATGGCTTGTTGCCCGTTTCACGATGACAGGCATCCCAGCATGAAGGTGGACAGACGGTTCCATTGTTTTGCCTGTCAGGCAGATGGAGATGTGATTGATTTCACTTCCCGTCTTTTTGGACTAAGCAGTAAAGAAGCTGCCTTAAAGCTGGCAGAGGACTTCTCAATCAGCTTTGACCGCAAAGGCCACGATCCGCCACAAAAGAGAGTAATCAAAAGAAAAATCAGCGAGGAAATGCGATACCGGCAGGCAGAGCAGAAATGCTTTCGGGTGCTGTGCGACTACCTGCGTTTGCTGGAACGATGGAAAGAAGAATATGCGCCCAAACAACCGGAGGATGACTGGAATACTTTGTTTGTGGAGGCTCTGCACAGGCAGCCATATATCGAATATCTGTTGGATCTTCTTCTGTCTGACAGCATAGAAGAACGAGCTTTTGTAGTTGCTGAGTATGGAAAAGAGGTGAGGAAAATTGAACAGCGAATATCAGAGTTTATCTCCAGCTACCCAGCAGGCTGTGATGAGCGCAGCCGAAGCCATAGCGCCGGAACAGAGCGTTGATGAGGTGCGGCAGAGCCTTTCTGTTACCGACAAGGGAAAAACAGCCAACACCATCGACAACTGCCGGATTGTGTTCTGCTGCGATCCACTCCTGCGGGATGCCATCCGGCTTAATCTCCTGACAGACCGGGTAGACATTGTACAGGACTTGGGCTGGCGCAGGAATACCAGCGCTCTGACGGATACTGATGTGAAATATCTTCTCCTCTATTTTGAGAGAAACTATGAGCTGACCAGTGAGAAAAAGATCACGGCTGCCCTTTCTATCGTAGCAAACGAAAACTGTTACCATCCGATTCAGGATGTGCTGAACAGCCTTGTCTGGGACGGTACACCACGCATCCGATCCTGTCTGCACCATTTTCTTGGTGCTGATGAAAGTGACTATGTGGAAGAAATGCTGAAACATTTCCTGCTGGGTGCTATACGCCGGGTATTCCGTCCCGGTTCCAAATATGAGGAAATGCTTTGTTTGGTGGGCGGTCAGGGTGCCGGGAAGTCCACCTTCTTCCGACTGCTGGCGATCCGGGACGAATGGTTCTCTGATGACCTGAAGAAGTTGGATGACGACCGGGTATTCCAAAAGCTACAAGGTCACTGGATCATTGAGATGTCAGAGATGCTTGCCACCAGCAGCGCAAAGAGCATTGAAGAAATCCGTTCCTTTATCAGCCGACAGAAGGAAACCTACCGGACACCTTATGAATCTCAGCCTAAAGACCGGCTTCGGCAGTGTGTGTTCGGTGGTTCCTCGAATACGCTGGACTTTCTGCCGCTGGATCGAGCCGGGAACCGGCGCTTTCTCCCAATCATGATTTACCCGGAGAATGCAGAGGTTCACATTTTGGAGGATGAGGATGCTTCCAGAGCGTATCTTTTGCAGATGTGGGCAGAAGCTATGAGTATTTACCGCAGCGGCAAATATTCTATGAAATTCAGCAAGTCCATCCAGCGTCAACTGGTGGAGGTGCAGAAAGACTTCATGCCGGAGGACACCGAAGCCGGACAGATACAGGGATTTCTGGAACACTACACCGGAAACATGGTCTGCTCAAAACAGCTGTTCAAGGAGGCGCTGGGACATACCTTTGATGAGCCGAAGCGGTGGCAGTTCCACAATATCAATGAGATCATGAACACGGTCGTGACCGGTTGGAAGCCTTTTTCCAATCCCCGGATGTTTGCCGGATATGGCAGACAAAAGGGCTGGGAACGGGACACTTCCGGCAACGAACTACCCAGCAACGAAGGTGGATTTGTAGAACTGAGTGAAGAAGAATGCCGTCAGCTGGAACTTCCGCAGGAGTGGATCGCCTGACAAGGACGGTCTGTTGCCGGGATGGTTGTCGGTTGGTTGCCGGGTTCGTTGCTGATAAATTTGTGGTTTTGATATAGAAAAAGCCCGCAAGTAAAGGCTTTTTATGATCTATCTATGTTTTCGGCAACGAAAGCAACGAGATTTTATAAGAAAATTTGAAAAGTAAGAAATCAGGGTCAGACGATAGTTTACAGGTTTTTTGATGTTCGTTGCCGGACTTCGTTGCCGCAGCCACCGTCTGATCCCCTATTCTATGGAGGTAGCCTATGGAGAAAAACAAGAAGCAGAATAAAAAAGTCCAGTTTGTAGTGGTTCGTGAGTTTTCTGGGGACAAAACCATGCGAGAAGCCTTTGAGCAGCTGATAGAGCGTCAGACCTGCGAACACTTCGAGGAATGGTTGGAGCATCGGGAAATGGCACAGAAAGCGGCGTAAAGCAGTTGAATCAGGGACAGGGACATGGTATTATAATGGTATCGTGTCCCTGTTCATAGAAGGAGAACACTATGAGCAGGAAAAAACAAGTTAATCAGAAAATCACAGCCCTTTATTGCCGTATCTCTCTGGAGGATGGCGGCGATAATGAGAGCATGAGCATCAGCAACCAGAAACTTATGCTCCGGGACTTTGCCGAAAAAAACGGAATGTTCCAGTATGAGTATTATGTGGATGACGGTTATACAGGCCGCAATTTCAACCGCCCTTCTTTTCAGCGCATGATTGCCGATATTGAGGCGGGAAAGATCGGCTGCGTCATCACCAAAGACCTGTCCAGACTGGGAAGGAATTATATCGAAGCTGGCAGTTATATCGAAATCTTTTTCCCAAAACACAATGTACGCTATATTGCCATTACAGACGGAGTGGACAGCCTGACCCGTCAGGAAATGGACATTACGCCGTTTAAGAATATCCTGAACGATATGTACGGCCGGGATATTTCCAAAAAGGTGCTGGCAGGGCGTATGACCCGTTCCCGGCAGGGGAAGTTTTGTGGTGGGCAGCCGCCCCTCGGTTTGATGCGTGACCCGGAGGATAAGGGGCATTTGATCCGTGACCCTGAGACAGCACCGGTAATCCGAAAAATCTATGATATGGCACTGGATGGCTGGGGATGTATGCGGATTGCAAAGCAGCTCATGGATGATAAAGTCCCGATCACCAGAGTAAAAAGCAACACAGAATGTGATGTAAATTACTATTCATGGGGAAGTGCAAGAATCAGCCATATCCTGCGGAATCCCTTTTATAAGGGCGCACATCTGGTCTGCCGGACACATCAGAAAGGGATTCGTTCCAACACCTATGACATTATCCCTCGTGAGGACTGGGAAATTATCGAGGATTGCCATGAAGCAATCATCTCCCCGGAAGAATGGGAGCAGGTGCAGGAAATCATTAACCGCAGACCAACCATTATGAAGGGCAACTCCTGCCCCTTTTATAACCTGTTCCACGGTATCATTTATTGTGCGACTTGCGGAAAGTCCATGCAGGTGCGGTATGAAAAGGTTGGCAGAACCGGAAAGAACCGTTTTACCGGCGAACAGCGGGAACCGATTGATAAGGCGTATTATATCTGCCAGACCTACAACAGGCTGGGCAAGAACGCCTGTACCAGCCACAAGATCGAAGCCAGAGATTTATACAACCTTGTGCTGAAAGATATTCAGGAACTGGCAAAGACTGCGCTCAAAGATGCCGATGCTTTTTATCAGCGGCTGAGTAGCCGGATGGAGCGCCGGTATCTTCTGGATGCCTCCCAGACACAGAAGGAATGTCAACGACTGGAAAGCAGGAATCGTGAAATTGATGAGATGTTCCTGAGCCTATATACCGATAAGGCAAAAGGAATCCTGACCGAGCAGCGTTTTATGAAGCTGACAGCAACATTGGAACAGGAGCAGGAAGTCAACCAGAAGCGTCTGCAAGACTTGATGTTGATGATGCGCCACTCTGACGAACAGGAAAATGAAGTCCGCACCTTCATTAAAGAAATCCGGCGCTATGCAGCTATTGAAGAACTGGATGAAGCGGTGTTGAACCGGCTCATCAGCAAGATTCTGGTGGGAGAAGTTAAAAAAATTGACGGACAGAAGATGCAGGAAGTCCGAATCGTTTATAACTTTGTCGGAGAAATCCCTTTCACAGCTGAATAATCTTATGACAACCCTTCTCTTTTACGGAGAGGGGTTATTTTTTTGTCTTTTTTGAATTCATCACTTGACATTGTGGCAAAGAGCTGATGAGCCAAGACGAAATTGCAACGATG
>PPYF01411801.1_pt1 | contig 10430 bp, 9 predicted proteins | sample 1559871 | NCBI WGS metagenome assembly PPYF01 (sample SAMN08240021, study PRJNA423297) | Human gut metagenome, whole genome shotgun sequencing project.
ACTTAAGAAAAGTATCATAAAAAAGAGAAAAATAAATTAGAAATCTGGCTGAAAGCCAAAGGAGTTTTAAACAATGATCAACCGTTATTCACGCCCTGAGATGGCGAACATTTGGAGTGAAGAAAACAAGTACCGTGCTTGGTTAGAAGTGGAAATTTTGGCTGACGAGGCTTGGGCTGAGTTGGGTGAGATTCCTAAGGAAGATGTGGCCAAGATTCGCGAGAAGGCGGATTTTGATATTGATCGCATTCTGGAGATTGAGCAGCAAACGCGTCACGATGTGGTAGCCTTTACCCGTGCGGTTTCTGAGACGTTGGGTGAGGAGCGCAAGTGGGTACACTTTGGTCTGACCTCGACAGACGTGGTGGACACAGCCTATGGTTATCTTTACAAACAGGCTAATACCATCATTCGTAAGGATTTGGATAATTTCCTCAATATCATCGCTGATAAGGCCAAAGAACACAAGTTTACCATCATGATGGGGCGCACGCACGGTGTCCATGCGGAGCCAACGACTTTTGGTCTCAAGCTGGCAACTTGGTACAGTGAAATGAAGCGTAATATTGAGCGTTTTGAACATGCTGCCGCTGGTGTGGAAGCTGGGAAAATCTCTGGTGCTGTTGGGAACTTTGCCAACATTCCGCCATTTGTGGAAAAATATGTCTGTGACAAATTAGGTATTCGAGCTCAGGAAATTTCGACTCAAGTCTTACCGCGTGATTTGCACGCCGAGTATTTTGCAGTGCTTGCCAGCATTGCCACATCAATCGAGCGCATGGCGACTGAAATCCGCGGTCTGCAAAAATCCGAGCAGCGTGAAGTAGAGGAATTCTTTGCCAAGGGGCAAAAGGGCAGCTCTGCTATGCCTCATAAACGCAACCCTATCGGCTCTGAAAATATGACGGGGCTTGCGCGTGTGATTCGCGGTCACATGGTGACGGCCTATGAAAATGTGTCTCTCTGGCACGAACGCGATATTTCCCACTCATCAGCTGAGCGCATTATCGCGCCTGATACGACCATTCTCATTGACTACATGCTCAATCGCTTTGGCAATATCGTGAAAAACTTGACCGTCTTCCCAGAAAATATGAAGCGCAACATGGGCTCTACCTTTGGTCTCATTTTCAGCCAGCGTGCTATGCTGACCTTAATTGAAAAAGGCATGACCCGCGAGCAGGCTTACGACCTTGTTCAGCCTAAGACTGCGCAGTCTTGGGACAACCAAGTGGACTTCAAACCGTTGCTGGAAGCAGATCCAGAGATCACGTCTCGCTTGAGCCAAGAAGAAATCGACGAAATCTTTAATCCAGTCTACTACACCAAGCGTGTGGATGAAATCTTTGATCGGATTGGATTGGGAGACTAAATACAAAACAAGGCGGCCGATGGGCTGCCTTTTGTGCTATAATCAAGCTATGGACAAGAAAACACTTATTCAAACTTTTTATGATCATGCAGACCAAGAGCGGGCGCATGCTATGGCAGCCTATATGCGTGACCAGTTTCCTTTTCTAGGTCTTTCTACTCCGCTTCGCCGTCAGTTGGAGAAGGACTTTATTAAAGAATCTAAGGCGTCTAAGGCAGTTGATTGGGTTTTTGTGGAAGAGTTGTGGGAACTGCCTGAGCGGGAATTTCAGTACGCTGCTTGTGATTATTTACGGGCTATGCAGATCTTTTTAACGGAAGCAGATCTGCCTCGTCTCAAACAGCTGGTTGTAACCAAGTCTTGGTGGGATACAACGGACAGTTTGGACAGAACCATTGGCAAGATCAACTTTCCCAGTAATATAGTTGATGCAACTATGTTAGAGTGGTCCTCTGATGATAACTTTTGGCTGCGGCGCGTGGCAATTGACCACCAGCTTTTACGAAAAGATAAGATGAAGACAAATCTTTTGGAGAAGATTCTCATTAACAATCTCAATCAAAGCGAATTTTTCATCAATAAAGCTATTGGCTGGATCTTGCGAGACTACTCTAAGACTAATCCAGATTGGGTTAGAACTTTCATTGAAAAGCATAAAAATCAGATGGCCAATTTATCGATTAAAGAAGCTAGCAAGTATTTACGATAAGCCATTTATCATATTTTATATCACACGAAAAACAACCGCTGGGCAAGTAGGATAAGCTGAAATTTTGCTAGCCAGTCGTTTTTAAGAGCCTGTATTCATAAGTTATTTTATTGCGGCCTTGCGGTCGCTTTTAATAAGCTAGCGCTTATTCATAACTAAATGATTTCTGTAAGTACAGGTTCTAAGTATAAAGAATAAGAAAACAAAGATTAATCGTTTGCTGCAAGACTACGCTTATGTCTTATGCTTCCTTTTTGAAACTCGCTGAATGTGTTCCCAAAAGATGTCAGAAAAAATATATAGAAGTCTAGTAAATTTACTATATTATAGAGTTATGATAAAATAGTAAAAGTTTAGACAGAGATTATAGGAAAAGGTTTTATGTTAAAAGATTTTGGGAAGAAAATTAAGAGCCTGAGGTTAGAAAAGGGGCTGACCAAAGAGGCTGTCTGCCTTGATGAATCTCAATTGTCAACACGGCAGTTGACCAGAATTGAATCAGGACAGTCTACGCCAACTCTTAATAAAGCTGTTTATATTGCAGGACGTTTAGGAGTAACGCTTGGCTATTTAACGGACGGAGAAAATGTCGAGTTACCCAGTCGTTATAAAGAACTAAAGTATTTATTATTACGAACGCCAACCTATGGCGATCAGCAAAGATTAGCCGAAAAAGAAACCTATTTTGACGAGATTTTTAGTCAGTTTTATGATGATTTGCCTGAAGAAGAACAATTGATTATTGATGGCTTACAATCGAAACTAGATATTCATTTTAGTGATAATATCGATTTTGGCGTTGGTATTTTAAATGACTATTTTGATCAGATTTTAAGAAAAACCAATTATCAGGTCAATGATTTGATTCTGATTGATCTCTATTTTTCCTGCTTAACTGTTAGTGGTTTGGATTCAGCTATTTTTGATTCAAGAAAATATAATCAATTATTGGAGACATTGCTTAAGCAGGTAGACTGCCTTCCATTGGAAGATCTTTTCGTTTTAAATAATGTTTTATTGAATAATTTTGGACTCCTCTTAGAATTGAAAAAATATGATTTTGTTAAGCAGCTTATTGCTGTTAGCAATAAAATCATGGCTAGAACTCATGATTTTCAAAAAAAGCCTATTGTTAATCTTCTGACATGGAAGCATCATTTATTTGTTGAAAAAGATTATGCGAAAGCTAAAAAGAGCTATGATGCTGCTATCTTATTTGCCCAGTTAACAGAAAACATTAATTTAAGAGAAAATTTGGAGAAAGAATGGCAAAAAGATTCTCAGAACGGGACATAAATGTCCTGTTCTTTTTTTGAAGGATCATTTATAATGAATGATATCAAAAAGAAAGGAGAATAACAGGATGTTTTCAATTTTAACAAGTATTTTGATGGGTCTTGACTGGTGGAGCTTATAATAGACAGCCCTTATGTCAGATGATGATTTTGAGATAGTGTTAACTCTTGTATTTGCTAACACGACACAGTAATAAAAAGAGAAGCAAATTCAATAGACATATCACATTTGACTCAAGATAGAATCAACGAAGTCTTCGGCATCAGCTGCTGCATTAAACTTGTGGTATCTTGCTCAGATGGGAAGACTGGATGAACAAAAGTTAAATGAGTCTGGGACTAAAGTCACTAACTAAAACAGAGACTCACATCACAATCACACGTGAATCTCTGTTTTTCTTAGCTGAGAAATCTTTTTGTCTCAGACTCATTTGATTGAGTAAATTTATTAATGGCATGCTAAAAGGTGTGATTTCTAATAAATACACACCTTTTAGTATATCTTGTTTTTAGAGAATTTAAATTAACTTATCAGTTCTTATCATTTGGAGGAGTTCCGTTTCCAGGAAAGGCTGGATGGTGCCCATTTGGAAGGAGCGGAACAGTATCTTTTGATACATGCCTGCCTGAAGGATGAGTGGTTGTGTCTTTTGTTGCTTTGATAACTGCTTTATGACCATCAGATGTTGTAACCGTGTAGGTTTTGCCTGCCTTGATGGTTTTATTTGAAAAGACAACATGGTCAAAGTCTACATCTGCCTTTGTTTTTGCAACGATATGCCCTTTTGAGTCAGTTATAGTAATGGTATCACCGGCTAATCCTGAAACAATCGCAGCAATATAAGCTTGTTTGGTTCCCTTTGAGAAGCCCTGAGCAAATCCCATATGGCCAATTGCCCAAGTTGTTCCTCCGGAAGCAAACCCTGTACCATCATAATCAATGGCTGAGCTGTAATCAGTGATTGATTGAATTTTGAGACTACCATCGGTAATATAGAGATTTCCATTTGAATCCACACCGTCATCTTTGCCAATACCGCTGATATTAGCACCAGAAATAACAATAGCAACCTCATTTTCGATATCTTTCTTACTGTTTTTCAAATGCGATAGGTCAGCATCGTCTTTTGTTGTCCATTCAGTCGCGTTGATAGCATCATCACCAGCATTGATCGTTATTTGACCTTTTTTCAAATTCACATAGCGGCCTTCGATTCCTTCAGAGCCAGATGTAATTGTTATGAAAGTTGACCCTTTAACGGTTATTTCGTCGTTCGCTGTAATTCCTTTACTTGTAGAGGTGATTTTTACAATAGAATCTTTGATCTGGATATCACCTGAATTGACATCGGTATTATCTTCAGCTTGAATCCCATCATCTTCTGCCGAAATGGTAACATTTGACTTTTTAATGGAGACGTTTGATGTGGCATTAATCCCATCTTTAGCAGTAGAAGACAGCTCTAAGGTTACTTTATCAGCTTCTAAACTGTTTGCTTTGATAGCGTGACCAGCTGTACTTGTGACTTTCAAACCGCTTTTCTTTTTGCTTGAAATGTAGAGTGCTCCTCCTGTTTCGATTGTATTCTTCAAAGAAGACGAAATAGAGCTATCAGATAGGACTTTAATATCTAAATCTCTTGATGAATAAAGAGTGGAGTCAGTCAAATTCACTGCATCGAGTTTGAGTTTCACTGTATCAGTCACTTTATCTGCTACTGATATGCTGTAGCCGCTGGCAGACCCTGTAAGGGTATAAGTTCCTGCTGATGTAATGGTAATGTTTTTTCCATCAATGTTCACACCAGATGAAGTTGTTTTTACGCCTGTGTTGTCAAATTTAATATCTGCTTTTTCAGATTTGTCATCTTCTTTGTATTCGTTGACTTCTTCTTCCTCTTCATCATCATTATCTTTATCATATTTTGCTGATTCTAAAGCATTGACTGATTGAGACTTAACTTGAGCTTCATTACTTGTTGTTTCATCGGAAAGTTCATCATCACTTTGATCGGCTGACTCAGAAGCTGTTGCGTCATTGTTTGTCTCAGCTTCATTGCTTTCAGAAGCAGCCTCACTACTTGCTGTGCTATTTTCTGATGAGACAGTCTCAGAAGTAACTTGGCTGTTGTCACTATCAGTGCTGTCAGCTGTCTGAGAGTTTGCAGTGTCTGTGTCAGCTGCAGTTGAGGATGTGGTTGTGTTGTTTTCTGAAGCAGTAACGTTATCAGCAGAAGCAATTTGGCTGCCTCCAAGTAAAACAATAGCTCCTGCTAAGGCAATACCTGTTACGAGACCTTTGGAGGATTTACGTTTGACATCATGTCCCTTAGCATTTGAGAAAACAGAGCGATTAAAAAGAAATTTTTTACTCATTATAGTTTCTAACCCTTCTAAAAAGTATGAATAGCAGTTTTCTTAAAAACTTATTCAACTTTAAAAATATAATAAAAAAGAATGATAACTTGATCATTCTTTTTTACCACCGTTCTATTATATCAAAATTCAGAAAATTCACAAGGGCGCTGTCAAAACCTGAATTCCGAACTTTTTTAACGGTTTCCTTAGATGATAGGAACGGCAGGATGGCGCGCCGCCGTTAGGGCTCTTTAGCTAGTGCTTATCTCATAACTAAACTATTTTTCTGCGAATGCAGATTCTTAGAAAGATTTGTGCTATTCTGCTTACTTCGTTTCTGTTATAATAGTCTTATGACTAGAATTTTAGATAACGAACTTATGGGTGATGAGGAATTTGCAGAACGCACACTTCGTCCGCAGTATTTACAGGAATATATTGGTCAGGATAAGGTTAAAGACCAGCTGAAGATCTTCATCAAAGCAGCTAAACAACGTGATGAGGCTTTGGATCATGTCCTTTTATTTGGTCCTCCTGGCCTTGGTAAGACCACCATGGCTTTTGTTATTGCCAATGAATTGGGGGTTAATCTTAAGCAAACCAGCGGTCCAGCTATTGAAAAAGCTGGTGATTTGGTTGCTGTTTTAAATGATTTAGAGCCTGGGGATGTTCTTTTTATTGATGAAATTCATCGGCTGCCTATGGCTGTTGAGGAAGTTCTTTATAGTGCCATGGAAGATTTTTATATTGACATTATGATTGGTGCAGGAGAAACTTCTCGCAGCGTGCATTTGGATTTGCCGCCTTTTACTTTAATTGGGGCGACAACACGGGCAGGTATGTTGTCAAATCCTTTGCGGGCGCGTTTTGGGATTACAGGTCATATGGAATATTATACAGATATCGATTTAACTGAAATTGTTGAGCGAACAGCGGATATTTTTGAGATGACCATTACCCATCAAGCTGCGTTAGAATTAGCACGGCGTTCCCGTGGGACTCCGCGTATTGCTAACCGACTCTTAAAACGTGTCCGAGATTATGCCCAAATTATGGGAGATGGTCTTATTGATGATAAAATAACAGATAAAGCTTTGACCATGCTTGATGTTGATCATGAAGGCCTTGATTATGTTGATCAGAAGATCCTTAAGACGATGATTGAGATGTACCATGGCGGGCCTGTTGGTCTGGGGACTCTGTCAGTTAATATTGCCGAGGAACGTGAGACCGTTGAAGACATGTATGAGCCCTATCTTATTCAAAAGGGATTTATCATACGGACTCGCAGTGGACGTGTAGCCACTGCCAAAGCTTATGAACATTTGGGTTATCGTTACACAGAATAACAGTAGTCATTCTGACAAGAAAAGTTAAAGGAATAATATGAAGAAAATTTGTTTTGTTTGTTTGGGTAATATCTGCCGCAGTCCTATGGCTGAATTTGTGATGAGAGAGGAAGCATCCGATGCGAGTCTAGAGATTGCCAGCCGGGCAACGTCAGGCTGGGAACATGGAAATCCTATTCATCGCGGAACGCAAGGGATTTTTAGAAAATATAAAATTGCTTATGATTCCTCTAAGAGATCTCAACGAATTAGTTTGGCTGATTTTGCTTACTTTGATTGGATCATTGGAATGGACGAGACTAATGTCTGTGATCTCAAAAGGTTATCTCAAGGACAATTTGATGATAAAATCTTTCTTTTTATTGATGGTGGCGTACCGGATCCTTACTATACCGGAGACTTCGAAGAAACTTATCATCTGGTCGAAAAGGGCTGTCAAACTTGGTTGAAAAAAATTAAATAGTACATCTTGTTATATTTTCAAATTGTAGTAAAATGACATATATGATAAGAAAAATTGAAGGAATATGATGAGAAAGATACAGATAACGAGAGAAAAATTAGAGCTGTTAGCAGTTATTGTCATCCTTGTATGTGGTTTATCTGTTTTCACCCTTAAATTTGGTAGCAAAGCAACCTTAACTTATGAAGGTGGTAAGATTAACTATACAGGCTATGTCCTCAATCATCGAATGAATGGTCAAGGAAAACTAACTTATCCTAATGGTGATGTTTATGAGGGACATTTTGTTAATGGTATTTTCAACGGTCATGGCCGCTTTAAGTCCAGCATGGGCTGGTCTTATGTTGGCGAGTTTAAAAAAGGACAAGCAGATGGTCATGGGAAATTAACGGCTAAGGACAAAAAAATTTATAAAGGGACATTTAAGCAAGGGATTTATCAAAAATGAGAATAAAATGGTTTTCTTTTGTTAGAGTTACAGGGCTGCTTTTGGTGCTGCTTTATCATTTTTTCCAACGAGCTTTTCCGGGCGGCTTTATAGGAGTAGACGTTTTCTTTACCTTTTCGGGTTATTTGATTACAGCTCTACTGATTGATGAATTTGCCAGAAATAAGATGATTGATCTTTTAGGCTTTCTAAGGCGGCGCTTCTATCGCATTGTACCGCCTGTTGTCATTATGGTTTTGGTCGTTCTGCCTTTTACTTTTTTGATTAGGAAGGATTTTGTGGCAGATATTGGCCGCCAAATTGCTTCTGTTCTAGGTTTTACAACTAACCTTTATGAAATTTTTACTGGCAGCAGTTACGAAAGCCAATTCATCCCCCACCTTTTTGTTCATACTTGGAGCCTAGCTATTGAAGTGCATTTTTACCTTTTTTGGGGGATTCTTGTCTGGTTCTTATCAAAAAAGGTTAAGGATCCTACGCAATTTCGCGGCCTTATCTTTTTGATTTCAGTTGGTTTATTTTTGCTGAGCTTCTTTACTATGTTTGCGCGTGCCTTTTTTGTTAATAGTTTTTCGACGATTTATTTTTCAACTTTGTCACATATTTTTCCTTTCTTTTTAGGAGCCATTTTTGCAACGATGTCAGGAATTAGTGAGACAACGAAACGCTTTAAGAAAAATGTGCAGCTCTGGCAGACCAAACGCGTTGTCTTTTTCATGGTTGGCAGTGCAGCCTTGTTATTTCTGTTGGGATTTATTCTTGACTTTAATAATATAATCACTTATTTATTTGGTTTTGCTTTAGCCAGTCTATTCACGGCTGTAATGGTTTATTCCAGCCGTGTCTTAAATGACCAAACGCCACATTTGCAAGAACCTGCTTTTGCTACTTATTTAGCTGATATCAGTTATGGTGTTTACCTTTTTCACTGGCCTTTTTATATTATCTTTGGGCAATTAATGAATAACTGGTTGGCTGTCATTTTTACGGTTCTTTTCTCTCTTACCTTTGCAACGATTTCTTATTATGTTGTTGAACCTTATATTGCAGGAAAGCAAGCTGTTTTGTTTGGGCTGGCTGTTCCTATTGAGCATTACAAAAAATGGTTCTACAGTTTGGCTGGTTTATTAACCGTTGTGACTTTAGGTATTGCCTTTACGGCACCAAGTGTCGGCTCTTTTGAAACAGGACTTTTAGTTGATGCGCTCAACCAAGCTGATAATAATATGAATCGGACACATACGCTGGCTGCTGGAGACGCAAGTGCTATTAGTGATATCACTGTTATTGGTGACTCAGTTGCTTTGCGCTCAAGTACTGCTTTTTCTGAACTTCTGCCGGAAGCTCAGGTAGATGCGGCAGTTAGCCGTAATTTTGGGAATGCCTATGATATTTTTAAAAATCATATTGATAATAGTACATTATCAAAAACAGTTGTTTTAGCGGTTGGAGTTAATTCGGTTGAAGGTTACAAAGATAATATTCAACAATTCATTGATAATCTCCCGGATGGACATCGACTTATTATTGTGACTCCTTATAATACTAAAGATGAACGTATTCCAGATGTTCGTGATTACGAATTAGATTTAGCAAAGAAATATCAGTTTGTCACGATAGCTGATTGGTATCAAGCAGCTGTGGCACATCCTGAAATTTGGACAGAATCTGATGGTGTTCACTATAATGACAGCAGTGATGAAGGTGCTAAACTTTATGTCGAAACTATAAAAAAAGCCATTCAGACATCTGCAAAGCAGCCTGCTAAGGGTGAAAAACAACCCTAGCCATAGTCTTTAGAGGGAGAAGGTCTTGACTTAAATCGAAGCGCGAAATAATAAGAAAGTTGAGTTTTTTTCGTTGTTTTGAGCGTCTTGTGCTGATTGGATCAACGAAATTGATTTTAGATTTATAGGTGCTTTTAAGTTACTAAAGATGTTAGAAGTAATAACATTAAAAAATTGATAAAAAAGAGCCTGAATTCGGTTTACAAGAGCTCGCTTCTGCGTTATAATTGTGGTGACATAAGATGTGAGGAATGGAGGATATGGCATGTCTGCTTTGTTTTATGATACCTTAGCAGCAATTTGGATTTCTATTGCTGGCGTGGATGCTCGTTGGGGTCATTAATATTTTGTGAAGGTTGGGACAAAAGTGTTCCGACCTTTTTATTGTGCGGTGGTATTAGTTTGATGCAGCGATTGATTGAACTTTTTGCCTCTTAGTTTTTAGACTTAAACCTTCAATAGTTCAGGAAACGATGTGCTTATCTAATCCCATGAACGTCCGATCATGTTGATACCTAATCCAATTTGCGAAAGGCGAGACAACAAAATCAACATCGCAGTTTCATTGCGATTTACCATTACCGATTTTTGACTCATTTTCTTTTTTAAATAAATATGAGCAAATTGTCTGATAATTATGGTATAATGC
>PPYF01031254.1_pt1 | contig 10429 bp, 7 predicted proteins | sample 1559871 | NCBI WGS metagenome assembly PPYF01 (sample SAMN08240021, study PRJNA423297) | Human gut metagenome, whole genome shotgun sequencing project.
CAGTTAATATCTTCATTATATTAGGCACAAGTCTTCCAATAACGTGATAGATCAAAACGCCAAGAAGTATGATGAAGAAAACATTCACGAAGTAGGTTGTTATCCATAATACTTGATTTCCTAACGGTATGACTCTTGTCAATATCTTACCAAGAAGGAGAGCTACAATGCCATGATATGCGAAGACAAAGAACGATGCGTTAGAAACTTTATTCAAGTTCCTCACAAAAGAGTTTCCGGAATGCCAAATGGCAAGAGAGAATATCGACATCGCTCCAGATAGTATAAATAGTCTGGTGACAAGGGTTATTGAAGACTGCCACAAAACTAATGTCCCAAACGATATTAAAAGAATCGCATATATCGGTATTGCAAATCTTTGGGCAATTATCATAAAATCAATATTCCTGATGCCACAATATGCGCCGAGATAAAATGGATACGCCATTGTGAAGTAATGGTTTTCGATAATAAGATACAATATTGTCAAAGGTATCAATCCCCATAGATTTAATTTCTTTGCGACACCAAAGAACAATGGTGCGGCGATAACAAAGAGAATCAAATCCCGGATAAACCAAAATTGATATGCGATTGGAAAACCGCCTGAGCCTTTCCAGTAACAGTTAAGTAGCTGGGGGAGGGTAAAGTTAGCAATATTTTCAAAATCAGGATTGATTGCAGAAGGCGTAAACCTATGCATCGCCCAAAAAGCGATTATGACCAACGTGTTCCATATCAGATATGGAAGCAATAGCGTCCGACTTCTCTTTTTGAGTTTAGTGAGGTAGCCATTGAATGTGAACTTTCCGTCATCTTTGGTGAAAAAAAGATAGCCTGAAAAGAACAAAAACATCGGAACAGCCACCGACGGCAGAATATTTGAAAAGAGACGCTCGACAAAGGTGACAACAGGCATCTCCGGGTCATCAATGATAAAACAATGGATGAACACCACCGCAACCATCAATGGCATACGTAAAGCCTTTATGAGAATTGAGATTTCCTGTGTCATTTCAGAAGATTGTAGAATTTTTGCACTTCACGCTCATTACCAAAGTCACTATTTTGTAAATTCTCAATTATTTCAGCCCTCAGTTCGGCATCGTTTATAAAACCTGCAATTCCCTTAGCGCAGCCATCGTTGTCCATGGGAACAATCACGCCATCAATTCTATCCCGAATCTGCGAGGAGGCGGTGGCATAGTTGGTGACTACCACGGGCTTGCACAGCATCTGCGCTTCACGCACAGTCACTGATTTCCCTTCATAGCGTGAAGGCTGCACATAAATATCGCATTCGCGAATATAGGGATAAGGATTGGCTCGTTTACCGAGAATAATTACAGATTTCTTCATTCCGGCTTCGGCAATTTTCTGGCGTATCAAAGCTTCGTCACCTCCAAATCCTATGATATACCATTTTACAGTCAATCCGGCCTCTAAAATACGTCGGCAAATATCCGGCACATTATCATAATTCTTTGCTGTGCAGAATCGGCCAACTGATAAGAGCCTTATAACACCATCCTCCCTGGGCATATCGTCGGGTTTATCGATTGCCTCAGCCCTATTGCGAACAAAGGCGGGTGATAGAATATTTTCAATCTCCACAATCTTATCAGAGAGTGATGGGAATATCTTGCAAAATGAATCTGTAACTTGAGGCGAGATTGAAACGATGCGGTTGTATGCTCCCCATGCCTTTCGCTCCAAGTCCGGATTAACAGACACTGCCGAGAAATCCGTATGAATCCACGTTACAGTCTTTGCCGCATCAACCTTCATAGGGATATTATTTTTTAGAGCGATGAAATTTACGGCCAAATCATAGTGTCCGAAATGTCTGAGCGATGGAAGTGATGGCATAATTTCATTGTCAAGATATTGGAAGAAAGCCTCCGGCGACTTAGGATGGTGCTTCTTCGCCCAACTCGCATATTTCACTTTAGCCTTTAATCTCGCTAAAGCCTGACGGAAATAGCCCATCTTCACTACTTCCTTCAGAGGATTCTCCATCTGGGCGTATTCCGGAATAAGCGGAAGCAATTTCACCTGATTGGGAATCAGGCTCATCAATTCACCACGATGATCATAGAGAAACAGATCCACTTCATAGCGTGAATAATCAATCGCGTTAAGCAACCCTATTAGACTGATCTCCGCGCCTCCAATTTCAAGATAATGGGCTATAATGAGTATGCGGGGTTTCATAATGTCAATGCCATTTTTGCAAGGTAATGAATCTTATGTTTTATCAATGCTGCCGTAATCTTCTGTCGCGATGTCAAATACGGATTTTTAGAAGTATTTTTAGCAAGAACACTTAGGAATAAATCACTGCTACAAATCCTTTCATACTCCAATTTTCTCTCATCAGCATTGAGTGGAGAGTGCATAAGTTTGTATAAAAGACTTATGATATTATATACGAATCGAGCTTCCAGTTTCTCAATTGATGCGTTCAATGCGTATTTGGTAATGGCTTCAGTCACCATTAAATGACTTGTGCAGTAGCTATCGAAGTCGGAAGTATAATATCTCCGTGATACGCTTGAGCCATATTGAATGTAGTGGTATAACACATCCGAAATTGCTATAACTCTGGGAAAACACATTGCTAAGCGAAAATTGAAGTCCCAATCTTCTCCATACACTCGATTTTCATTGAGCCTAAGTCTATTGTCTTCAATGAAAGAACGTCTATATGCCTTGTTCCATAGACATCCGGCACCAATGCGATTCTCGGCATAACACTCCAAAAAGTTTTTTGAATCAACAAGTCCAGATAGGTTATGGTTTGTATGATCATCTTCACGGCCGTCACTATACTGATAATCAAAATTGCACCACACTATGTCTGCCCCTTTGTTGCAGCCTTCAGATGTCAATCTCTTTACATAATCACAATGTACAGTATCGTCACTATCGATAAATAGAAGATAATCGCCTTTGGCTACATCAATTCCGATATTGCGGGTTTTGGCCGGACCGGAGTTCTGAATATTCCTTTTATATCCAAATCTTTGGTCTTGCTTCGCTATCTCTTGACATATCTGTAGAGTATTATCGCTGGAACAATCATCGATAAATATCACCTCAAAATCGGTCTCAGTCTGAGCCAATATAGATTCAATGGTCTTTGGCAGATACTTCGCCGCATTATAAACCGGAACGATAATTGAGGCTTTCATCTTTTTAATATATTTTTCAGATTGCGCAACCCTTTGAAGAATTTGACCAAAATATCAATACGTGTAATGCTTCCGCTATGGATTGCATTAGCATAAAGGCTCCACTCCAATGGGAGTGCGGAATATCTCTTTAAGCCTTTTATAGAATCCGTAAATGCCTTGGAATTTCCGATTTGTTTCAATCTTTGAATTCTTTGCTTCTTGGTCTTATGGTTATCGGGATGATACTGATAGAATGTCACCTCATTGACCATAATGGCTCGCAGAGTACGACGGTATAATGAAGTCGGGATCGCCTTATTTAAATCTTTTAAAATCGATTCAAAAGCCAAATGCACCTGCTCGATACACTCGAAATAATTACCGATGTATCTGCTTCTTGAATTGCCGGAATTTGAAATGTTATAGCAATACAAAATTTGACTGTGTATTTTAATCGCCCTGCATCCTCTTAAATAAGCCAGGTTGAATAGTTCATCTTCCTGTATACGGGCTTCTTCACAAAATCTCAGACTATTTCCCGTGATTATGCTACGCTTGTAGAGTTTGTTCCATAGAAATCCGTTACCATACGGCACGTCAACTACATCATTTACTATATAATTACCAAACTCCGAGAAATCAATCTCCTTATCTTTATAAGAAACTATATTCTCGACTCCATTCTCATTTACCTTAAACCCAAATACATGTAAATCAAATTTGGCTTCCGTAGTTGCTGATAAAAGGGCCTCAAAACCACCAGATGTGAGTTCATCATCAGCATCCATGAAATAAATCCAATCACCGGTAGCCTTTTCAATACCAGCATTTCTGGCTGCTCCTGGCCCCTGATTGCTTTGATGAATCACTTTGATGCGATGATCTCGGTCGGCAAATTGGTCGCATAGTTCTCCGCTACCATCCGTTGACCCATCATCCACCAAAAGAATCTCAAGACTTTTGCCTGCACATAATATATTTATAGCCTTTTCTAAATAAGCTAATGCATTATATACAGGAATGACAATCGAAATCAGCATGTGATATATAAGATGTTGTTTAACTCAGACCTAACATGTTATCAATGGCTTTGCAACATCTTTCATTGAAATTCGGTGCAAGTTTTGTAGAGAATTGTTTTTTTCCGTCTTTCACAATACCACTTATCATGATATTTAGTTTTGAAGCTAATTGTGAGGAGGAAAAATCTACTAACTCTATTCCTTTAATTTCCGACTGTGCTTCTACGATTGCCGGTAAGTTTGTAGCCACAATTGGAACTCCAAACACAGCTGCTTCTCGAATAGTTATAGAATATGATTCAAAAAGTGAAGGCTGGACATAAATATCACATTCTTTTATATATGGATATGGATTTGAATTATACCCCAATAAAATGCAAGTATCATCCAACTGCGCCTCCTCCAGATAATTTTTATAACGTTCTAACTCCATACCTCCCCCCATGAAAAACCACTGAAAATCGACACATCGTTCTTTGAGAATTTTTGCGGCCTCAAATGACAATTCATATCCTTTTTCTGCAGAAGCTCGTGCGACTGTCAGTATCTTTACACATCTTCTTTTATTAAAAGCATCCTCGGTAGAATTTTGTGAAAGCCTTATGACATCTTCAACATTAAGTAGATTTCCAATGAGAGAAATTTTATTAGAAAGAGAAGGGAACTCTTTTCTTAGCATCTGCACGTTGGCATTACTTACCGTAGCAATTTGGTCATACTTTTTATAATACAACTCTTCAATCCACCTTCTTATTCCATTCATGCTAAATGTACCATTATGGTAGAATATTATTTTCTTTTTAGCATTAACTTTGTCAATTACGTAATGAGGGGAATAACCAATATCTGTGAATGAAATAGCAACGTCATATTCACATTGCAAACGTCGAAATATTTTTGTTTCTGAATAGAAATTCCGCATTACTCGATAGGCGAAATATCTTAAATAATCAGAACACGAATTACATTCTCTTATTCCTTTGGGTCCAAGTAATTCATTTACGAAATTAATTTGGGGTGGTACTGAATTATTAAAATCCATCGTACTTCTCCAAAGATACAAATCTACACTAAGAGAATTTTTGGTGCTTAAATATTTTAAAAACTCTATTAGGCTCTTTTCTATCCCACCTCCGCCAGTACCACTCGCGAAAATAATTATTTTCATGATTCAGAGTTATTATTTATTCGTGATAATCCCGTATTTAGGAAGGCTATTGATTCTTTACGCATATTCTGCAAAATTAAATCAATATATAGCCATTGTTCTTTGCTTATATGAATGGGATAAATATTAGGAATGTCATTTTCTGAAATTGCTCGATTACCCAAGTCTAAGATATTTAAAATTGAGGAAATCCGATCAACACCACGATACACTCGGGCTCATACCAGTCTCCACTGATTGTGTTCCTATATAATAAGGCATTAATCCCAATTTTTTACATATGTTGTCTACATAGTCCTTCTTTTCTTGAGTTTTATCTATAATGTAGACACCTACATATTTCTGAGGTAAATCTTTGCAATCTTTTTTTGTAATAAGTGTTGAGTAGTCCTCCCATTGTAAAAGGAGGGTAGGATCCAGCACTAACTTCGCCTTTTGTCCCATTGATTCTTCACAAAGACGTATTCCAGACAACTCTCTTACTGATATTGCATCAAATGATTTTAGGTAGTGCCTTACTTTTGATAATTGTTCTTCAGAAAATTCGCACTTATCGACTCCAAAAGATGCAGCATAGGCTAATCTACCAACTCCGGCATTTTCTGGGATAAAGGAACAGAACATTGAATATAACTGTTGTTGGTTAAACAGCGGTCTCCACACTTGATCGCTCCCTACTATATAGGCCTCAAATTTATATTTATTTGAGATGATATTGAAATCAAATGTCTTATATGGAATTGTTTGTGAAACAAATTTTTTTACAAATTGTCGTAACTTCTTGAAATTTCTGTCATATCCTCCGAAAGAATTACTATCGTAAGACTTTCCCAACAAAATATTCACAAAAGCATATCCATCATACACAATTCGCAAAATACGTCTTTTCCATTGAGGATAATTATCATATACTATCGTTTTACTTTCGTGTCCTAACTTCTTTAAAACTTGCTGTAATGCCCAATTTTGAAGGATTCCACCGTAATTTTCGCCCAAAGGTTGTGTTAATATACCAATACGCATAGATTAATCTTATGAAAACCAATTAGTCAAATTCCTTTTAAAGAATCTATAGGCTCTTGTCCACAATGGAATATGAGTCAATTGATACATCGTGTCATAGATGCCTAATGAAGGAAAAGTTTTTCTAAACCTTATAGCTTCGTATGTTTCCATAACACTTTTTTCAATTGATGAATTCCCATTTAAAATATCAGTATAGCTAGCCTCTACAAGGCGGATATTTACTAATTTATCTATAGTGTCTAAGCCTTTTTGACTCCTGGCAATAATACATGATGTACCTGTATCATCGTCGTTATATTCCTCCAATTTGTCTATACCCCAAAAATCACCAATTGTAATATCCGCATGACTATGTCCGGATTTTGTCTGACATTCAAAACATGAGGGCCTTAATGACCAATTATTCAGGAACGCTTGCATATAGATGTTTGAACCAAATGGTTCAAAATAATCTTCTATAGAGGGCGAAACCGAATTTTTCTCGCCTCCGTATACGGAGGCGAGGGGGGAGAGGGCAAAACCGTATTTTTTCCACCCTAACCTTTTGTCTCTGAAATTAATACTCGTTATTGAGAGTGTTTTTCTTATAGGGGGAGTTGGCAAAACCGTATTTTTTCTATGCCCTTCTTTCGGTCGGGCAGTAAATTCTTCAAGGTAATTTTGCCATACGCCTGGAGCTGGAACACCATGGCAAATCACTTCGACTGTCAACAAATTTAGATATTCTTTTTTTAGATAATGTTTTAGTCCGGCAATCTGACAAGGAGTTCCAGTAAATAAAACTTCACGTCCATTCCGAAGATATTGTTTAGCCTCAGAAAAACAATTTGCCATCCTGCTTTGAAGATATTTGCTTGTCATCATTGGCAGGACATCCTCTATAGTTTCTGCAGCTCGATGCGACACAGACCAATCACTGTTGAAAACCGCACCAAAAACAACACCACCGGCCTCAATCGTCTTTTTGGCCAATGATATAAAAATCCCTCCAGAAGAACTATGCAATCGTTCTTGTTCATCTATATTGATTGCTGCATAGCATTGGATGGGCTTCAACTCTTCCATTGGACTTATGAACGAACAGACTTTCACACACTGTCCACAATTAATACATAAGTTTTCATCCACAGTTGGATATTGTAATCCAAGTTCATCTGTTCGAAAACTTATGCATGATTTGGGGCAAGACGAAATACATGCAGAACATCCACAACACTTATGTGGGTCAGTTATGTTAATATGCTCTCTCATTTATTTTCTGAGAAGTTTCATTAACAACATCTTAGATTTATCTTTGAAGAATATTCGCTCATTTTGTTTCAACCCAAAGGCATATATAACTGTCACGGTACAAACTACCGCAATAAAACTAAGTACAAAGAATCGTAAGATTGATGGTGACCAAAACTCAGCAATTATCAAAGGTATAATAAAAGACATGACAGAAACGACAATACATGGTTTTAAAACTTCTGTAATATATGATCTCCAATTATACGTTGTATACTTATGCAAAATCCATAATCGTATTATGTTAATGGTAAAGAATATAAATATAAAAATAGGATATGTTATCCATACCGGTGCTCCTAATGAATAAGCAATCCAAACTAACGGAAATATTAGTCCTGCATATATAGCGGCACTTACTGTATAGATTTTCAGTCTGCCTTCTGCTTGGATCAACGTCAAAAGGCTTTGACCAGCAGAAAGCGCGAGTGATTCAAACATTGTAAACCTGAGAAATAGCACAGACATAGGGGGTACATCTACTAACCACAAATGCAATAGCGTGTCTGCCTCAATACACACAGGCACAATGAATACATACATGAGATACCACGTATATCGTATTCCTCTGTTTACTAAGGTAAAACAATAGTTATAGTCCCCAGCCGCATATGATTTCGTAATTTGTGGCACGAAAGCAGTAGTAAAATTACTAACAAAACCTTGAACTGCGCCATTCACCGTACCTGCTACACCTCGCGCTGCGTTATAGACTACTCCGAAGAACGTATTAACAAGCATGTTAACACCGGACGTACACATAATCCAAGATGAATGGTTAAGCATGTTCCATCCGGAAAATTGCGTCAATTCTTTTAGTAATTGTCTATGCACATATATTCTATATCTTACCTCTTGAAAATTATGACGACTATACCAACAATAAAATATAGTCATTAAGAGACTCACTAAAACTCCAAGGTTTGAATAAAAAATCAATCGATCCCCACCATAACTCACGATAGCAAAAGCAATCGCCAATTTCAATAGAACATCTGCAATGCTTGTCCATGCATAGATACTCATATATTCATGAGCAACAATACACGAACGGTAAGGAACTGTTATGAGAGATATGAAAAGTGTAATAATTGACGTTTGCAGTACCCAATTTGCGGCATGCATACGTCCCTCCGGAATGCTTGCCTCAGTATTCAACCACCATAATCCGATTGTTTCTAAAGCAAAAACACATATAATGGCAATAAGAATCTGAGCATTTACAGTAGTTGCAAATACTTCTCTCTGACGTTTTAAATCATCTTTGCCAAGTGAATACATGATGAAACGGCTACCGGCTTGCGTCATAGCTCCAGTGATTATACTAGAGAAACCAACAATACTACCAACCGCATTTTGAATGCCATAGTTATCAATGCCGAGCGCTTCAAGCATTACACGACCGGTATACAACCCCACAATCATAGTGAAGAATGTGCGGATGTACAGCAGCATCGTATTCTTGGCAATTCGCTTATTGCGTTCTTCCATTAACTTTTAGAAATGCTATTTTGTTGCAGCGGAGAGGCTGACAGTTAGTTGAGGTGCGATACTAGGGCCACGAAGGGGGAGACAGTTGATGACTCGCTTTGTATGCTCGGTTGCAAAATTTGTTGGTACTGGCTACCTTTGTGCCGCGGATGTTGAATATGAGCAGCAGGTAACAGCTCCTGAAAGGAGTATGATACTTATTTATCAATTCTATTTACTATCACTCGCGACATTTCAATTCCAGGAGTAGTCGAAGGCTTGGTGGTTGGCCATGTTTTGTTGTTGGCGCAGATGGGCGAGGAGGATGATGCGATACATTATCCAACGGCCGCTCTGCGACATCGACTCATCTTCGAGGACCGGAAGGGCGTAGCGGCAGAGGTGGGCCGGAACTATTTCGGTGACTGTCGGATTCCACAGGTTGAAATAGCAGTCGGCAAAGAGGTCGAGTGTGCCAAGGGATGCAGGGTGCATCTCTCTGATTCCGTTCATGTCTACGTCCAAAATCTGTTTGGAGTAGTGGTTGAACGCTTTGCGTATGACCATACTGTAATCCACACTCTTGACAGAGTGCGGATAGTCGCTTTCCAATAGTCTTATGCGGCGCAGAGCCTCATCTATTTCGACATTTGGCCATGAGCCGTCTGTATTTTGCGAAGATGCCCAACGGGCGACCTCTTCCATATAGTAGTCGATGCCTATCGTATTGGCATATCGGCGGTCATTCCAGTCATCAGTTACTTTACAAAGCGGACTTGCGGTGGCTATCTCCAACGCACGGATGCCGAGCGCGGGATTTTTCTTTTTTGCTTCAAGCAACGACTTGACCAAATTGCTCTGCACATCTTTCAATATGTCGCCGAAGCCTGTCAATCCAGCCGGACTGACATCATAGATCGCTTGAATCCCGGAATACAAGGCCAATGTTTCTCCAGAACCGGAAGCGTAGCGCATCCATAGCTCTGTAAAGCATCTTTCCAATGCTTTGTCGAGCTTATCCGTATCCTTGATTTCGAGATTATTTTCCCATTGCATCGTCGCAAGAAGCCTGCCAAGGGCATAGAGTTCACTGTCGCTTAGCGATTGGAGGTTTCGGCTTTCAACGGCCTCTTCCATAATGCGCCCAGCAATCTCTTCAAGGCCAAGCACCCAATCGGTTTCTTCCTGCGGAAGTTCTTCGGAAGCATAGCCAATCTTTCCGGCAAGATGCCTCATCTCCGACTTGCCGCGTCTGGCAAGCTCATCGCAAATCTTCA
>PPYF01269366.1_pt1 | contig 10429 bp, 8 predicted proteins | sample 1559871 | NCBI WGS metagenome assembly PPYF01 (sample SAMN08240021, study PRJNA423297) | Human gut metagenome, whole genome shotgun sequencing project.
AGAATATAGCATCAAACTCCTTATTCAAGGAATTAAAAAAATCTACTCGATAAGGAGCTATCGCCGGATGAAAAACCACTAGCTTCTTTTTCATTTCAAAATACGTTTTATTCTTTCGGAGTTCCAGACCTCCCTGTTCGTCTCTAGTTTCATTTTCCAGTAAGCCCCTCTTTTCCGATTTCCCAACAAAAGAAACTGAAAAATCCGAACATAACTCTTCAGTTGCGTAATGGCAAAAATCAATCGACACCCAAATTTACCATAAACCTTCCGGAAATAAATATATTGTCCCTCATACAAGAAATAAAGACGAGATTGTTTTATATAAGAGGCACGCCCCTCCAAATGTGTGATTTGAGCCGAAGGCACTGAATATATATCCCAACCCGACCGATGAATCCGAAGACATAATTCTGTCTCCTCATAATTCATGAAGAAATCCGCATCAAAACCTCCTACAGAGGATAGCACCGTTCTCCTTACCATCAAATCCGCACCTATCACAGAAGCAACCTTTATCGGCTTTCCTTCATAATTAAAGAATAAAGAACGCCTCGACGAAATACAAAGTGAAGGTATATATAAGATCCCTAATAGTTCCCATAAAAAAGACGGGTATTTACGGCTAAAAGAAGTAGTAGCGTTTCCCTCTTCATCATATAGGTTACCTCCACAGCCCCCTACAGACGGATTATCCTTCATGAAACGACAAAGTATATCTATCGCATTATTCCGTAAAACTGTATCTGGATTCAGAAATAACACAAAATCACCTTGAGCCTGCTCAATCCCCAAGTTATTTCCTTTACCAAATCCCAGATTATCAACTGACTGAATACATATTATTTCCGGATAACGGTCTTTTATCAAACGAAATGATTCCTCATCACAAGCATTATCGACAACAATAATCTCATAACTTATGCCTAAGGTTCTTTCTTTAATGGATTTGACACTATCCAATATCAATTGTATAGTTCTATAATTGACATATATAACAGAAACATCCACCATCCTTATTACAAAAATTTGTTCATCACTTTTTCTTGTTTTCTCATAATCATATCCCAAGAGATATCTTCTTTATCATAATTTTCATACACATCAATACAAATTTCTCCATTGATGATTTTTTGACAAAATAAAGCGAGTTCCTTATAATTCTCTTGGGCTATCAAACAACCATATTTCCCATTCTCTAATAAATCTTCCGAAGCATCCAATTCTGTTGAAACAATATAATTTCTAAATCTCTTAGCCTCTGTTAGAACTAAAGGATAGCCTTCAAATCTCGATGTTAATATAAAAACCTTCGCCCTATTATAGAACTCCCATAAACTCTTTTTATCATAAATTGGACCCACAAAAAAGACTGATTCCTTTTTTGACGGGTTTCTCATAAAAAAATCCTTCAAAAAAAAGTCCAAATCCTCTGAAATGCTACCTATCAAATACACTTTCCAATCCCTAAGTTCCATTAAGTCCAATGCGTTTAAAAGCATTTCCGTATTTTTCTGATATGTTCCCAATCTACCTACCGTAATCATTATATTCTCTTTATGTCCAAAATCCTTCTCTACAATGGACAGAGTTTTCAATGTTTCTTCATCAAAGCCATTTGGCATTAACACCAATTTCAGTTTTATATCATAAACATCTATAAATTCCTTATATAACCTATCATATAAGCATTGAGTCTCTACCGTTAATAAATCCACTTGCCTTAAAGTTCTAAAAAATACTTTATGTTTCAATCTCTTAAATAACGAAAGAGAATCAGAACTAAAGAATAATGGATCTAGATAGCCATCTAACTTGACGGCAGTAATACCTTTTGGATTTATCATTTTATATAACAGCACAAATAAAGCTGTCATAAACGTAAAATGTATCCGTAAAAGGATATCAATCTCTTTGGATTTTCTAATTAAGAAAATTAAAAAATTCCATTCCCGATATAAGAACCAGCTAGATTCTTTCCCCTTAAAAGGAAGCGATTTTAGGGTTACATTTCTATATTCACTTGGAAAATTTTTATTTGAAGATGTCTCAGGATATACAATCATGGCTTTCCCTCCCACACATTTAGACAAAGTATAAGGAAATAGAAAGACATCTTTTCCAAAATGCTCTCTCTCAAAATGATTAAATATCAATACTATCTTTTTCATAACTACATGAATTGATCATTATTTAGCTCCTCTTATACCAAGTAGATTCAATATTTGCTGTTTGTTGATAGTATAATGAATCTTCCGGCATATGATTTTCTCTCTCATACCAAGGCATATGTTTAGCGACATAAGGATACCCCATCCGAATTTGATTACGGAAAACACCTAGGTGCTTCGTTACAAAAGGTCTATATAAGGCAAATGTCGTATCAATCATGGCCTCATAAAGTAAAAAATCATCACCATGTATCACTTTTTGCCAACTATCCGATTGAGTATTCCACACTGCTTTCCAATTTTCTTCCGGAATATCTTTCACCTCTAAGGCTGGCCCTACTTTATGTACTTTCGAATATCGTCCTAATATAGAATAAGCCTTTTCCAAGATATCAGCTGGGCATTCATCCGATAAGACAACATCTGAATCTGTATAAACGAAATAGTTTTTCCTGAACTTACGGATCAAACCGGAATCCCATAAAGCATTATAACCCACATTTTTATTCAAATAAAAAACAGGATAAATGCATTCTTTACTATAATAATCCAATAGTGGAGGATAGGTAGAATCATTATCAATAATATATATATTATTGTATCCTCTTTTCTCTAAAGAGGATATCAACATTTTCATATAAGTTAATCGATTCCTATTATTAATAATGATCGGAATATTTTTCACATCAAGGCAATTAGGCCGTATTAGCTGATTAATCAACCACACACCCCAATAAAAGAATGCGACCTTAATCTTAAAGTACAAATGATTTATATATTGCTTCATGTTTCACTTTTTTCTTAAATAGGTCAATGCCTCTTTAAATATCACTGAATTACCTAGCCACATAATTACCACATAAGAGAGTACTGACAAAACGATCTTCAAGATTAGCAATAGCAACATATCTTCTATCTGATAGGTCAACACCCATACGATAAAAAATGACAAGAATGTAGCGAACAAATAAGGTAACATATCCTTTATCACATATATTAGGCCCAAACAGATAAGCCGTGAGGCAAAATAATGCCAAAATAGGATTCCCAAGAAGTAAACGCTGATGTAAGCCCCTAACATATAATATATACCATAACGCAGAAAAGCAAACACACAGAGAAGTTGTATCATCCCAACAAAAACAATACCCCACATATACAAATCAGACTTCCCATGAGAGATCAACAGGTTTGAATATAGATTCCATAAGAAACTCACCGCTCCCCATATGCAAAAAAGTTGTAGGAAGGGTACGCTGGGTAGCCATTTATCCCCGATAAGCACACAGATAAATTCTTTCCCGACAAAAGCAAGACCAAGCATCACAGGAAAGGATACAAAGGAGCCAAAACGGACCATTTTCCTAAACACATTCCTTTGCCGGCACAAGTCATCCCCCACCGAGACAAGAACCGGTTGAGCGACACTATTGATCATCCCTGAAATAAACGTATTGCCCATACCCTGCCATTTATTACCTTGAGAATAAAATCCTACTTGCCGAGCATCATAGAACCGCCCTAATAATACAGAAAATATATTCGTATTAATTTGGGTAAACACATTGGTCAAGAAGAGCTTCACGCTAAAAGAGAACATATGCCTCAATGGGGAAAAATCAAATTCAAATGTAGGACGCCACGGCGAGACATAGCACTTCAGCAAAGAATTAATCGTCACGTATGACATACTCTGCAAAGCGATCGCCCAATAAGCGAAGCCATTTAAGGCGAGACTAACCCCTATAATCCCCGAGAAGAACAAAGACAGAATATCAATTTTGGCCTGTTCCTTAATCATCAGCCTTTTAAACATGACCGTATAAGGAACGGAAGCAATCCCAGAGACGAAAAAGCTAATGAACAAAACACGGGATAAAGCTGTTAGTTCCGGTCGGTGATAGAACTCAGAAATCAACGGCGCAGCCAGAAACAGCACTAAATATAAAATCAAACCGATAAAAAAGGTAAACCAAAACACCGCATTATAATCCTTATGAGTCGCATTTTGATTATTTGTTAGCGCTACCGTAAATCCACTATTGATAATCGTACCAGCAATTCCACTAAATATCGCCAACATCCCTACCAACCCATAATCCTCCGCATTAAGAATCCGAGCCAGATAAATACCAAACAACATCCCCAACAACTGCTGCACCCCATTGCTCACCCCTCCCCAGAAGAGCCCTTTCGCTGTCTTATCTTTTAGTGATTGTTCTGCCATTTGATATTTACGGTAAAAGTGCCACAAAGATAAACATTTACTCTTGGGTAACGGGCAAAACCCGGAAGCTTTTCATACTTTATGTATAAAATAACAAATAGTACGTATGGAAATATGAATTAGTATCAATAGAAAACACCAATTAGTATCAATAGAAATCCGGATTTCTATTGATACTAATTAAAAAGTCTCGCACCTATCAGATATAATAAACTAATAATCAGAAATATACAAAACACACCCATTCTAATATAGCTTATTGTACATTTTTACATTTTACTAGTCTTGTGAACTAAAGGAAGCGAAACAGGCACTCGTAGACTAATAGGCACATACACGGACATTGACAGACATAAACCGACACAGACCGATTTGCCTCATACGGCTTGCGATACCTTTGTCATGTTTTCGAAAACAAGGTAATTCATTTAATCATCTTTTAAAATTCAGGAATTATGGCAGTAAAGTACAGATTGATCGAGAGAAAGAACTTGGGTAACGACAAGACAGAAACACCCAAGAAACAGTATGCGCAAGTGGTCTATGGAGATCTTGTAGAGTTCGAGACTTTCCTCGAGGAAGTGGCAGATGGAAGTGGAGTAGGCTCCGCCCAAGTCAAGGCGGTACTCGACCGTATCAATATCGTGTTGAAACGAAATCTCTCGCAAGGGCGCAGGGTGAATGTAGGCGAATTGGGTAATTTCCGTTTTGGGGTAGGCTCTACGGGAGCCGCTACCACCGAGGAGTTCTCCAATAACCTGATTAAAGAACCGAAAGTGGTCTTCAGCCCGGGAAAGGCTTTGCGGGTATCCAAAAAACTCGCCGTTTTCGAAAAAGCGAAACTTCCCGAAGCGGAGAACCCAAGTGGAGGAGATAGCGAGAGCCCCGACGAGATCTAAAACCTAAGTATCCAGAGGATTTATGCCCTCCCTGCATAAATCCTCACGGTACAAAAATGAAAATAAAACATCTTTTCAGTAAACCACTTTCTTTTATTGAATATTTTTCACATCTTTGTTTCATTACTAATCGTTGAGTATAGTATTATGGAAGAACAATTATCTTTTATAAGAAGAAACAAAGAGATCGCTTTGCTGGAAAATTCATTAAAAAAGGTTTCTAGCCAAAAAGAATTACAAGTCCAGTTTATAACAGGAGAAGCAGGGACTGGTAAATCAGTTCTCATACAAACTTTCTTAAACGACATAAAAGAGACAGAAAGAATAGTGATTGCCTCTTCGTTCTGCAGCATACCTTCCGAATACAATATTCCGTATCAACCTTTTAAAGAAATACTTAAGCAACTGATAGAGGATATTCAAGAAGACTCGGCCAATAAGAGATGGAGTAAGGAAAACCTAAAGGAATTACTTAGTTTCTCTACCTCCATGTTATTGACCCATGCGCCGGACTTGATAGGTAGTTTAATTCCGGGAGGTAGTATCCTAAGTGGAATTAGCCAATCAATCATTGAGAAGACAAATATTCTTGAACGGCTAAAAGCGCAAAAGACAGGGGAAGACGTATCTATAGACGAATCGAAAATCATCGAGCAATTCGTTAATTATATGCGTGCCATTAGTGAGAAATATACCATTGTCCTATTTATTGATGACCTACAGTGGATCGATAAACCGTCCGTCGAATTACTTTATCAGCTAATCGTATCCTTACGACGTTCTTCCCTCATGATTGTCGGCTGTTACCGCAGTGAAGATATCGATGGCTATACTGGCGAAGGGCGGCATCCTATGCAAAAGCTTATCAATGAAATAAAGATAGCTTTCGGAAATGTTTTCATCCAATTAGATAATCTGTCAGAGGCCGACAGAAAAGATTTCATGAATCAAATTCTTGACAGGGATAAGAACCAGTATACAGCATCTTTCCGAAAAAAACTATTTGAGCGGACGAATGGTAATCCATTGTTTATCACGGAAATGATGAACTTGTTCAAAGACGAGGGGGTTGTTTATCAAGAAGATGAGATCTGGAAAAACCAAAAGAACATGGAGTGGCATGATTATCCGATCCGGATTGAGGGTATCATTGAAGAACGGATCAGCAACTTAGAGGACTCGCTGATGGAAATCCTTTCACACGCAAGCGTTCAAGGTCCGAATTTCATACTTCAAGTATTATCTAGAACCCTAAATGAATCGGAACGGAATTTGCTGATGAGCCTTTCCAAAAAATTACAGAAACAGCATCATCTCGTTATGGAAGGAGATTGCGTACGGTCCGGAAAACAGTTTGTATCTAAATTCTATTTCTCTAATTATATATTCCAACAATACATTTATCAAGAACTTAGCTTAACCCAACGCATGGTCTTGCATTCGGATATAGCAACTATATTACAAGAACTCTTCAAAGACAAGATAGAAGAAATGGCTGGAGATATAGCGTATCACTATGAGATGTCCGGTGAATACGACAGCGCATTGAGGTTTATCATGATCTCCGTGAACGCCATGATGAAAATATCGGCGTTTGAGAACGCTATTCCTCTGTTGAAGAATATGTTGAAGTATCTGGATGATCTTGCCGATGATATGGAGCACGACCGGATCCGTCTGGAAGCCACCGTAAAACTGGGATTATGCTATCGCAATACGATTGGCTGGGGGAGTAAGATCCCGATGGATCTATTCACGGAAGCAAACCAGCTAAGTAAGAAAATCCAGTGTTTCGATTACATGGATACCATCACGTATTGCATTTGGATTTACTACTTCATGCAAATAGATCTGGACAAGTGCGTAGATCTATGTGAGAAAAATATCGCCCAGACAAAGGAATCCGAGAATTTGATCGGTCTGCAGACCGGTTATATTATGCTTATCAATACCCTCTTCTGGATCGGAGATTTCAAGAGGCTAAAATTATTTCTTCATGAGTATGAGGTGTTGATTGACCAAATGGGAGAAAACGTGAGGCAAGCTACTTCTATCAATAATCTATTCTACTTTATGTTCGCCTCTATTACGGCTTTTGAAGCGGGAGAATATGAGGTGTTCAAGAAATTAAGCCAGGATATGGAAGATCGGTACACCTCGGTAAAGGATTATTTTGTCCTAGCTATCTTTTATCATGTCGTGGCATGGAACGAGCTTTTGCAAGGGAATTACGAACGCTGTGAGGAATTTGCCCTCAAAGTCCACAAAACCTCTGAAGATCATTCTTTTTCTTACTACACTGCGGTCAGCAAATTGTTTTACGGGTTCACTTATGCCTTAAAAGAGAAAGAAACCGGGTTAAGTATTCTCGAAGAAGGATATAAAAGCCTCATACCTGATAAGACCTCGACAACTGATATCACTCATCCTTTCTATACTTATTTATTAGGAATGGTCCACTTGAATTATAATGATTATAGATCTTGTTTAGATATAATAAACATGTCATTTCCTATCATAGAAGCTAATAAGGAAAAATGTTACCTCGGGGAGCTTTACTTCCTAAAGGCAAAGTGCCATAAAGCTCTTGGCGATACGGAAAATATGGAAGTCGCTATAAAAAAAGCATTGGATATAGCGGATGAAACAGGAGCCGAGCATGTTAAGCACTTATTGAAATCAATATAATACGACAAACCATGAAAAAGAAAAATGAACCTCTTAAGCAAATCGACCTCGAGAATCTAGTCAAGGGAGCTACATTCCTAGCTAGTGGCGGTGGTGGAACGTATGATAGCGCGATGCTATTTGTCCAAAATTTCACAAAGAAGCATTACGAACGTACTGAGGTTTCCATCATCGATGTAGATGATATTCCGGAAAACGACTCTAAATGCGCTATTGTTTTAGCTTATTTAGGTACCCCTACGAAACTAAAAGATGCCGTTACACCAGATGCGGCTATCCAGTCGGTCAATACAATCCAAGAAGAACTCAAGAAAAGAGGGAAAGAACTCGGTTATATCGTGCCAATTGAGGTAGGAGGAATCTCGACTCTTGTTTCTTGCCTTGTCGGGGCTAAATTGAATCTTACCGTCATTAACGCTGATGGCGCAGGCAGAGCCGTTCCCTTATTGCAGATGACAACTTTCGCGACGCATGGAGCCGATGTAAATCCTTGCGTACTTACCAACAGCTCTGACTATAAAATCGTATATGAAGTAAGCGATAGTCGTGAAGCTTCTGCCTCTACCACGATCGAGGCTCTGGCACGATCAGCCCTAAGCATGCGTGAATTCGACCAAGTTGGTGGCATAACGATGTGGACGATGGACCGGGCCTTAATGAGCAAAGCCATTCTGATCAAAGGGACAATAACAAAATGTATACAATTGGGAAAAATCATAGGAAACGAACAATATTTAATAAAGCCGAATATCTCCTCTATCCAAAATGTACTTAACACTATTAATTACCACTCTCAAATCGTATGTCAGGGAAAAATCCTAGACGCAAAAAACACCGCTATCGGAGGTTTTGATAGCGGGTTGATGACCATCCAACAAGATCAAACCCCAGAAAATCTTATCAAGATTATTTTTCAAAACGAAAGCTTGATCGTTTGGGATTCCGGGCAAGGAAGTCCTTTAGTCACAGCCCCAGACCTGATCAGTTATCTGATTATACCAGAGGCGACTCATAAACGGCAATTAGTATACTCTAATAGCGATATCATTGATCCAAGTACACAACAGCTAAAAGAGGAGTTAAAAAATGCAGAGATCATCGTTCTCACGATGAAAGCACCACAAACATTGCTTGATCAAGAGTCCAATTTAATAAGCAGCTCTGTATTAAAAAGTTTTCACGAAGTCTTGCAGAATGTCGGATATTACGGGGCTTGCATATCCTTTCAAGAAGAAGCATAAATCCTCTGAATGATATCCACCACCTTCATGCCTTCCAACACGTTGGTCGTTATGATCTCGCCCGGAGCGCCGGAAAGGACGTTGACTACGTTACGGATCACGAAGTTGTGGTTCTGGGCGGAGCCTTTGTAAGGGCCATAATCATTGCCGGGGTTGGTAGGAGCCAATTCCGGCATCTCATAATCCTTGATATGGCAATATTCCACCTCATTCATGTATTGTCCACCGATCTTCACGCTTCCATTTTCCGCCACGATCAACATACTGCTCTCCATATTCTTATTCCACACCGCCGTTGAATAACTCAAGCTTCCCATTCCTCCGTTCACGAAATTGAAATTGACGAAACCGGAATCCTCGAACGCCGTTAGCTTCTCATGGTTGAAATCAGCGAAACGGGACTGGATATTGCAAATATCCCCGAATAACCAATACATAATATCGATGAAATGGGAGAATTGAGTGAATAAGGTACCTCCATCCAAGGCAGCGTCGCCATGCCATCCTCCGGGTTTATAGTAGCGTTCGTCACGGTTCCAGTAGCAATTCAGCTGCATATTCACCACATCTATATCCAATCCCAAACGGAATAGTTCATCTATATCCCGGGCGAAAGGGACCGCATAAGCCTCGATCCCCAGCTCCTCTTTCGGACGGATATCACATAAAGCGACCAACTCCGCTCCTTCATCCCGGGTAATCATCTCGGCATGACGCTTACCTATATGACCACAGCCGATCACGGCGAAACGTATCTTCTTATTCATAAAACACTCTTTATAGATTCTATAATATAAGCCTGCTCCTCTTCTGTCATCTCCGTATGAATCGGCAAGGATAATACGGATCGGCTCAAGCGAGAAGCGACATTCAAATCCCCGGAAATCCGGCATCGCCCCCTCATCACCTCTTGCTCCTGCAAAGGCAATGGATAATAAATCATAGAAGGAATGCCTCGTTCTTTTAACGCAGCTTGTACTTGATCCCTCTTTTCTACAGCTAGCTGTACCGTATATTGATGATAAACATGCGATGAAAAGGCTGATTTTAGTGGTTTGCGTACAGCATCCAATCCGGAAAAGGCAGCATCGTATCTAGCAGCCACTTTACAACGAGCGGCGGCAAATTCATCCAAATACCGAAGCTTAACATCTAAGACAGCGGCCTGCAAGGTATCCAAACGGGAGTTGCAGCCCACCAAAG
>PPYF01271161.1_pt1 | contig 10429 bp, 5 predicted proteins | sample 1559871 | NCBI WGS metagenome assembly PPYF01 (sample SAMN08240021, study PRJNA423297) | Human gut metagenome, whole genome shotgun sequencing project.
TGTAACTCTTACCAGTTCCCGGAGGACCTTGTACGATACAACAATGTTCATTAGCGAGCGTGTCTATGATTGTGTCAGAGATGCCTGTTGGCTTCTGTTCATCAAACGCAAGTTCCTCGGGTGTCCATTCATCATAATCAATAGTCGGTTCAAGGTTCAATTCCTCCTTTGAAGAGAATGCATCCATGTAGTTGGCAAGGTTACGGAAATACTCTACAGGAGGAAATGGATTATGGACGATAAGTGAAAGACTTTTGCCATCAGCCAATGCCTTTGACAAGATATCGTACAACTTAATACTGAATCCAGAGCATGCAACATAGTCATAGTTGGAATCACCAGTATGAACATAGTACATTGGAGTCATGTCAGAACCTGGAGAATGAAAATCCTTATTGTCAACGAACTCCTCCCAACGGCAGATCCATTCCGTAACGTGTTCACCTAATGCTTGTTTAGCACCTTTCTTAATTATACACACGCCCTTCAGAACTTTCAAGCGTGGAGCCATACGGCGGGGGCATTTGAGGATAATCATGCCTGTTTCATGCTGAATGGAATCAACATAAGCAAGCGACAATTCACCTGTCTTGAATAAGTTCCGCATCTGCGAGCGATTGATCTTTTGTTGTTCGTCGATAGCCTCCTTCACCTGGTCAGCAAAGAATGACTTATAGTTTGCAAGTTTGATATTGTCAATCATAATCAATAGTCGTTATCGTTGTAATCATCGTTACCATCTTCCGCTTCTGCCATAGCACCAACATAGTGAGCGAATACGGCATCCATATTTGTACGAGCAGCCACACGAATCAAGGTGTATGCAGTACCTTTGGCATCTTCAAGTATGCCTGTATAAAGAGCCCTTACTACATCAACCTTCTCCTTGCCGGTAATCTTGATAACAACATCGTCTTTTTCTACGAGTTTCAGGAATTCCTCGGCGTTGTTAATGTAATGGAAGTTCTTGCCTTGTCCATCAAGATAAACACAAATCTTCCACTTGTCACCAACCATCTTATTCCATACAGAAGGAGAAACATACATCACGCCACGAGCAGCACTACAAGTATGAATGTATCTACCATCTTTAAGTTTGTGTACAGTTACATCACTCGCATTACGCACGAACTCTTCCATTGTTTCCTCAGGCTCTGCGTGCATCTCATTTCTGAGGTTCTGGTACAGACGCAACTGAGCAAGATAATTGGTGTCGGCAATCTGCTCTGGCTTGATGTTACATTGAGCTAAGAGGTCTATTTCCTCCCTCGTTGGTGGTAATGATTCCAGTTCAAGAGGCGTTCCATGTGAGCGAAGGCGTTCTAATTCCTTTTTGGTAAAGATCTTCGGATGTTTACGTGTACGAGGTTTGTAAGGTCTGTCGCCAACAGGTTGATAATTCTTGTCCTTATCAACAGATCCCATGTACCCATTGCGGTCAGGATCATAATCCTTATGAGGCTTATTTGATAAAGCGTGAGACGTGTTAGACGTATGAGTATTAGAAGGCGTTGTGCTGGCATTATCCGTCGTGTCAACATCTTCATCAACGTCAGCTTCTACATCGTCTGTTTCATCTGTGTCATCGTAGTCTTCAATATCCTCTTCATCAACCTGTTCATATGTGTCATACTGACCAAGGTCATCTTCTGATTCTTCCTCTGCTGTAGATGACGTTGTTTGACCAACTGGTGATTCAGCTTGTTGCGACTGCTGTTGTGGACGAGAGTCAGAAGTTGGCTGTTGCGATGCGGTTTGAATAGGTTCTTTTGGTGATGTATCTGCTTCTTCCCCAACTTCAAGTTCGTTAACAGGTCTTGACGTTACATCTTTATTTGGTGCACCAGGCTTGTCATCCTTGCGAATAGTTTCCCTATCGTCAACATGTTGGTTTTCGGTTGATGTCTCTGTAGTTGCTTCTGTAGCAGTATCTGTTGGTTCATACGTAGCATTGCTATAGTAATCGTTTTCTGTTTCGAAAGGTTCTTCTTCCTCTGGCTCAACGTTGATGGTCAAATCCAACGATCTGAGATAAGCGCGGAACTTTTCATCGTATGCAAGCGAAGAGCAATATTTTTCGATGCACGCTTCTACAGAAACGCTATCATCAAGAACGTCTTCACATACATTGTCATACACGTCAAAACCTACCAGTCGCTTCAATCTACTACAGAACTTTGTAAAGGTACGATTATGCTTCCATGAGCTTACATAATAAAGGTGGTTGTCATCGTTATAGATACGCTCAACATCATTATGTATAGTGTCATAACCGAGGTCTATCTTTTCACATACAACAAAATGATACTGCGACAGCTTTGTATTATAGCGTTCGTAGAGTTCTTGGAAACGATCTGGGTTCTCGATAGCCGACAAGATAAGCAGACGAGGTCTGATAATGGCAACCATATCAGCTGTTTCATCTTGTTTACCTATAGGTGTTGCCACAAAATCAGAACTTGTCAGACATTTTATCTTCAGTATGTTGCAGACCTTGACAAACAAATCTGTATCATAAGGGAAAGCACTTGTCTGCATAACAAACTCATCGCCACGGAAGATATTCCTTTCCTGTGTCGCATCTGGATGGATAGCATAAAGTTCCGTAATATGCTTCTTCTGCCCCTTACCATTACGCCATTCTGCAGTTGGCGTTTTACGATAGTTGTCAACCAAAGTCTCATCTTGAATAGGCGAAGACAGCATCCAATTAATTACTATACTGCGGAAATGAGTTTCTTCCTCTCTTGGATGCGTGACACGAGCAAGGTAATAAAGGCAATCTTCAAAAGAGAGAGCCTTACAAAAGTTGATCTTCTCAAATAATTCACGAGCATCACGATTGTCAATAGAGTCAACAATAGCTTTGCAAGGAACCTTCTCTTGCCATTGAGGTACCTTGGCACGAACAGCATAACCAGCTATGTGAGGTGCATACAACAACTCCGGCTTTTGAACAGAATTCTCTGTTGGTATGCACACGCGGTTATTGAAATATCCATCTTCCACCCATGATTCATATTCGCCCAAGCGACGAGAGAAACATTTCGACCAGAAATAACAAGCAAATGTGCGGTTTGCGAGATACTTCAAGTCCTCTCGCGTCATATTTTGATGCACGTTCTCCGCTTTGAAATATTGCTTAATGATATCCTTGTTGCCTTCGAATATGTAAGTGTCAGAAAGATACGACAATTCAGACACACCATTTGCCTCAAAGTCGCACGTTGGAGAATATTCTGTTCCAAGTGTCAGCTCATGAGCAAACTTGTATGTCGTTTCATTCGACTTGACCAGATACTTTATCTGCTTACGAAGTGTGTCATTTATGTCATACTCACTCTGTATCTTGGCTACTTCACGTACAAACTGAATGTGAATGTCTGCAACGCTATTCTTATCGGCAGCAAACTTTGCAAGATAATCCTTAACCTTTGCGTCAATCCACATTTGCTTTGTGGTAATGAGATTGCGATTACCGTACTCTTCAGAGATAGCATGAAGCAAGTCCTTATTTGCCTTTAGAATATCGGGATGAACCTCGTTGGCAAGAGTGATGTACTTAAATGGTTCAGATACAGAATCCTCATCCACGTTGACGATTATTACCTGATCAATAGTCTTATAACCAGCATATTGAGTACGAACTCTCAACTGCATAATTTGGTGTTTCCTTTCTGCCCATTTATCCTTCAGGTCTTTAAGGTGCTTGGTCATCATCGCTACAACCGAATCCAAAGACTCGGCTTCAATAGTTGAAAGCTTAGGCAAGATGTCTGAGAAAAGAATATCCTTGTTATCGGACTTAAGACCGAGTTTCCTGAACAATTTCATCCACTCTGCCTTCTCGTTTTCATTGGCGGTTTCGATGTAAGACGAAGACACAAACTGCGCCTCCTTTACATACTTAGTTACCAGTGCCTCAATTTGTTCCTGCTGATAGGTGTCAGAAATGTAAAGCGATGCACAATTGATAAGCGCGTTGTTATTGTCAAGCAACGGAATAGTCTTGAACTTATCAACAGATGTAATTTGCTTCTGGTTTACCTTTACCCATCGCCAGAAATCAACGTTATTATTTATAACATTAATAGATTGACGCAAGTTTGCGTTCTGGACAAGGATGTCAGTTGTGGTATTGATGTCAAACTTCACAATCTTGAACAGCTGACGCATATCCTGAGAGAAATCATCGGTATATTTCTGTGAGAGCATAACATACGTCTTCGGACACCATGCTTTCTCGCACAGAATCTTTGCGTCCTCGTTGTATTCGATATACTGGATATTCAGTTCCCTTGCTCTTGCTATGGTTCCATCATAGGCAAGTAAAGGCATATCCTTGATGTCGTTGAAACTCATAGTATCATCAAAGAGTCTGTCTGCGTCTCGCTTCAGGTATTCCAAGAATGTGAGCATAGTTGCCTCGTCAACAAGACTGGCATAGATAACCGCCTTGTTCTTTATTACAACATCTGTGAAGAACGACTTGTCTGTGAAGGTCTTAACGCCAAACTGCTGACGCAAGAACGATTCCAGTTTCTTTACCTCTTCCTTCTCACGACCTTCAAAGTAATCATTCGATAGAGCATACATCATGCTATCCTGCAACCAAGCATGATTGATATTGTCAGCATAGGTGCTGTTCTGAGCATACGCATCCTGATTGAAGTATCGCACGTCATCGTTGCAAAGATATACCTCATTTTTGTGGATGTCAATACAACGCAAGACATAATCCTTGAAAGCGTTTTCCTTCAACTGCGCTTCACAACCGTACACATATTCAACAAATGCTTTGTTGGCGGCATAATTGTTTTCTATGGCAGCGTTTATTTTTGCTCGGAAATCGGCATCGCCAACTATGACAGTCGTGATGAAGGAGTCCTTGGTAAATTCGTTGAATCCAAGGTCAGCAAATATTGCAGTTATATTACCTTTCTCGTCATCAGCAAGGCTATCAAAATAAATATGCGATAGTACGTTGATAACATTCTCGCCCAACCATTTCTCACGTGTTAAGCCATGAGCATCTTCGTTGAAGAAGTAGTGATAATTGGTATAGTCGGTACTTGCACCACCAGCCTCAGTAATGTACGGAACCTTTGTCTTGTTAGCCTTTAAATCAACTTCCTTTACTGCAAGATAACGATAGAATGCAACAGAATTGCTTGGTACGTTAAGCAACGCCATAGCATCCTCATTGGATAGAATGTAATCTGTAATCATAGACGCAGCAGAGAAAGACAGGAAATACTTGTGTGCAAATGATTTCCAATTTTCATCTTCCTCAAAATTTGCTCTTGATGCCTCGCAAAGATGCGGTACAAATCTACGCAAGAATCCTATTCCATTACAATTCGTGTCAAAATCATAGTAGAGACTTCCTGCTGTAAACAGATCGCCTTCGTATTCAATAAATATATTTTTCTTCGCAAACTCGTTTAGTTCATCCTTACTCAACCAATGTCTTATAAATCGTGTATTGTTTTCGGGAACTGTCAACCATGTCTGGAAATCAGTTTCCTCACATTTCTCTACAACAGCATCAACCTCTACATCAAGGCTCGAAGGAGAATGCTTGTACAAGAAATCCATGAATGCCTCCGATTGTCTTAACTCGTCAACTGGCAAGGAATAGTCACCCAACTCCATAAGAATTACGAAGTCTTCGTCTGAAATGACTCCGTTCGCTGTCATGCCAGTCATGTCGTTAATAATATTGTCGATGCATTCAAAGGTTTGTTCACCATCCTTATCCACGCATGGAACAAAAGGCTCTTCTTTTATGAGCTTTTCAAATTCTTCCTGGAACTCCTCTATAAACGTCTTATACACTCGTCTCTTCTTGCACTCATCAAAGTCTGGGATAAGCGCAAAGATTGAGTCAAGGTCGTATTTTTTGCTTTCAATAAGCTGCTTGATCCAATAAAAGAACTGTTTACCTGCAATACGAGCAATAACGTGATTGAGCTCGATATCCTCAATATCATCACGCTGTCAAATACATCGGTAAACAAATCGATGTAGTTATCATCTCTGTCTTCGTCGGTCAGAATTTCCTTATCTCGTGGTTGGAGAGCGAACTTTACTCTGAACTCTTCGTTTGGATGCTGACGGAAAACAGACTTGATTTCATTATCTATCTCATTATGTTCCGTCCAGATTGGTAATATCTGCCATGGTGTATTGATTACATCCGTAGCAGACTTGTCGAACCTGAATGTGTAATTACCAGTATTGAGGAGAACATAGTCGTTGTCAAGAAAAACGGTCTTAAAACCAATACCTTTGTAACCGATGGCTTCGGTATTGTCAGACTTCTCGCCATCATTTATATCACAAATAGCTGCAATATTCTTCGGATTGAAATATTCACCTGTATGCTCGAATGTTAAGTAGTTCTCGGTAATATGGAACTCTACATTAACAGGCAAAGGTTGAATCTTGCCATTAATTTTAGTACGACGAGGATAATCATTAGCATTCTGCAACAACTCATAGATGAATACTTCCTTACCGCTTTGTGTAAGTTGCTTTTTGAGAGTATCAAGCGAACGAGCAATCTTCTTTGCAGCACCTGTAGGATAACGCATAATGCCCTCGTAAAGACTGTTCACAATGTCTTTGGGGTAAATTGGTGTTATTTCCTCATGCAAGTCTATACCAAACTTGAGAGGATCGGTTTCAAGCAATACCCAAGTGAACTTGTAGTATGCAAAGCGGTTAAATTCCTTGTTACTTCTAAATGAGATAGACAGATTCTTTATACCACGTTCCTTATCTTCAATCTTTGTAAAATCAGTATTACGGATATCTGTTATCGTAAACCAACCTTCATTTCTTTGCGGCGCAAACTGACCAATAAACTGATTGTTCTCAAGACGCAATCTGCGTTTGATTTTAACGACCTCCTCGGAATCTACGTATTGGGTTGCTGCACGATTGTATTGTGGTCTTCTTTGCTCTTCGTGAGATTTTGGCTTAGCTTTTTCAATTACATACTTTGTAGGTTTTTCTCCTGAGAAATCTGTCCAGAATGAAAACAATCCAGAATCTGTTAAAAATTCATAGAAATGCTCGTACCCCAGATTCTTATAATTGATGCCGACTTTCCCAACAGCACGTAAGAGATCATACTGGTTCACCCATCCATCACCTTTGTCTATCAATTCTACTTTAGGCAAAGATTGATATATCTCACGTAATTTTTCTATTATAGATTTGCTGATCATATTCTATTAGATTAGTTATTACAAGATAGTCATCATAATTTTCTGATTGTCTGTAGGGACAAGTAGCTCACGAATATCAACCTCAAGTATCTTTGCAATTTCTACTAAAGTTTCAAGAGTGGGCTGTGTTGTATTAGTACACCATTTGCTTACTGTAGCCTGATCTTTACCAATTTGGTCTGCAAGCCACTTATTCGTTTTCTTCTTTTCTACGAGAACTACTTTGATACGATTAATATTTTTATTTGTTGCCATATAATTACATTCTATTGTCTTATACATAACCAAAGATGCAAAATTATTTCGAAAAACAACAATATATTTTATTGTAACATAAAACTATTTACGTATTTACCTAATAATTTGATTTAGAATATAAAATTATAGTCAACAATACGGTAAATCAAGCTTAATCGTCTTGGTAGCCTCTTCTTTTTTCGCATCAACCACCTTTGCATACACCTGCGTAGTTCGGACATTTGTATGGCCAAGCATTTTGCTGACCGTGTAAATGTCTGTTCCTCCGGCGAGTTGCAGGGTTGCATACGAGTGCCTAAAACAATGGTAGGTGATGTGCTTCGTAATTCCGGCTTCCGCAACCCATTTCTTTATTGGACGGTTAATCCATGACGGGTCGGGCAGTCCGGCAAAAACTAATTGTTCACCGTCCTTCCTTTCACCACATAATTGAAATGCCTGTTCGGATATGGGCATATACTCAACGCCTTTGGTCTTTTGCTGGGTGAAGTTCAATCGGTAACTGCCGTTGAACACCTCTATTTCTGACCACTTCAACTTTTGAATGTCGCAATGGCGAAGCCCGGTCAGTGCGGAAAAGAGGGCGGCACGCTTCAACAATGGGTCGCATGGAGTTTGAGCCAAACGGTTCAGTTCATCTATGGTCAAGTATTCCCTACGGCTTTCTTGACCTTGAATACCTTTGACCTTTGCTCCAATATCAACCGTCAGATAACCGTCAATGAAAGCCTGCTTCAATGCGGCCTTGAATATGGAGAAATAGGTGGATGCTGTATTTTGCGAGATGACACCTTTCTTGCCACCTCCTTGTGGGGCGTTCAACAGGAACATACGGAAGGATTCTATCAGCTTCAAATCAATCTGTGAGAAAAGGATGGTATCGCCTTTCGCAAAGATTTTCAACAGTTCATGCACACGCTTCCAGTTGATGATAATGGAATCAGAGCTATGGGCGTGGCGTAACCGCTGCACATAGTCGAAGTATTCAATGAAGTTGCAACGTGAACGCTCCAGCTGCTCAGCCTGTTCAGCATCAGTTTCTGAATATAACGAGGCATTGTCATATTCCTTTTGGCGCAAGCTTCTTACCTTGTCAGCATAGATACACGATTCCTGGTCTAACTGTGATTTGCATTGGATGATACCGTTCAAATCACGTTTAGGCTTATAAGTGGTCTTGCCGTCTTTGTCGGTTCGGGCGTTCCGTGACTTATCCCAAATAGGAGTGGTGATGGTACGGTTCAGATATTCACGCACTCTCTGGGGAGTGGGTTTGTCTGCTTGAAAAACCGGATAGGCTTCCACATATAGATACCATTCCTCGCGGTATTCCGACTTGCGGAGTTTTACCGAGACTCGTGTATTGGCCAACGCTTTCTTCATTGCTTCATTCCTTTATATAGGTTATCAATTTCCTTCTTAGGGACATAAACGAAATTACCTATCTGACGCGTGGGGATAGAGTATTTGCGAATATGCAGGTAGACTGTACTGTCCTCTAAATGGAATTTCTTGGATATTTCGCCAATGGTATAACAGTCCTTAGGCTCCAAGCTATACAGTTTAGCTATGGGTTTTGGCTTAGCGAGAGCTTTCTTCCGTAGCGGATAAAGTTTCAGCAGTTCTTCTTTGCTGAGCCTTATTTGTCGTTCGCCTACGTTTACACTTGAAATGACACCTTTACGAATCAAGCGATATAGGGTTTCTTTGCTAATCCCGAACAAAGCATAGGCTTCGGGAACAGTGATATAGTCTTTGGATTTCGGTATCTTCTTCACAACCTCATCCAATTTCTGCATCCTCAGTTCCTCGTCCTTGTTTCTTTTCCAAGCAATTTTGGAGCATCTTGGAGAACAATACCAAGATTCAATGGTCTTCGCCTTGAACAATTCTCCGCAGACCTTGCATTTGCGTACTATCTCGAACTTTGCTGCTGGCATATCTGTCTTTGAAACATAAATTATTCACTATCAATACCGACAATATATTAAGTGTCACTTTATCTACTTTTAAGTGCCGGCACAAATATGGTACAAATATACGATAAAAATCCGAGAAACAAGCAAATCTATTAGAAAGTGCTAAAAACAAAATAGGGAGTAACTCATTGAGCTACACCCCACTTTTCTATCGTTGGTTATCGTTGTTTACCGATACTTATTTCACTTCCTCAAAGTCAACGTCCGTAACGTTACCGTCTTTGCTGTTGTTGCTGCTACCTGCATTACCGCCAGCTTGTTGACCACCGAAGTTAGGATCTGCTTGCGGACCGCCTTGAGCGCCGCCACCTTGAGCGTTGTACATTTCTTGGCTAGCTGCTTGGAATACGCTGTTCAATTCTGCCATAGCAGCATCGATACCTGCGATATCCTGAGCCTTATGAGCTTCTTTCAATTTGTTCAAGGCACCTTCGATCGGAGCTTTCTTGTCTGCCGGAAGCTTGTCGCCAAGATCTTTCAATTGTTTCTCGGTCTGGAAGATCATGCTATCCGCTTGATTCAATTTATCGATACGCTCTTTCTCTTTCTTATCGGCCTCTGCGTTTGCGGCAGCCTCTTCTTTCATACGCTTAACCTCATCATCGCTCAAACCGCTGGAAGCCTCGATACGGATACTTTGTACTTTACCGGTTCCTTTATCCTTGGCGGATACGTTCAAGATACCGTTGGCGTCGATATCGAATGTAACCTCGATCTGAGGGACACCACGTTGTGCGGCAGGTATTCCATCTAGGTGGAAACGGCCGATAGACTTGTTGTCTTTAGCCAAAGAACGCTCTCCTTGCAAGATGTGGATCTCAACAGAAGGCTGGTTGTCTACAGCAGTCGTAAATGTCTCGGACTTCTTGGTCGGGATGGTCGTGTTAGACTCGATCAATTTAGTCATTACACCACCCATTGTCTCAATACCTAAAGACAGCGGAGTAACATCCAACA
>PPYF01422325.1_pt1 | contig 10429 bp, 9 predicted proteins | sample 1559871 | NCBI WGS metagenome assembly PPYF01 (sample SAMN08240021, study PRJNA423297) | Human gut metagenome, whole genome shotgun sequencing project.
TGATAATAAATTCATAGAATTATTAGAAATTTATGAGGGTTCTATTCGATTTTTTTATTAATATTGCGCGTTGGGCCTGCAGCTCAGTTTTGTTATTGAAGGGGCCGATCGTATTTGGTTAGAATTAACAGATTACGGATTCGGTCAAGAATCCCTTTGGATTAATATTCGGAGATCAAAACATGGCTCTCGTGTCGTTGCGTCAACTTCTTGATCACGCAGCAGAAAATAACTACGGTATTCCGGCTTTCAACGTTAATAATCTTGAACAGGTTCAGGCCATTATGCAGGCCGCGGACGAAGTAAACGCGCCTGTCATCATGCAGGCTTCAGCCGGCGCTCGTAAGTATGCCGGTGAAGTTTTCCTGGAGCACCTGATTAAGGCTGCTATTGAATCCTATCCGCATATTCCGGTCTGTATGCATCAGGACCACGGTCAGAGCCCGGCGGTTTGCCAAGGCGCTATCAATCTCGGATTCTCTTCCGTGATGATGGACGGATCCCTCATGAGCGACGGCAAGACGATCTCTACGTTCGACTACAACGTTAACGTCACCAAAGAAGTCGTTAACATGGCTCACAAAGTCGGTGTCTCCGTTGAAGGCGAACTCGGCTGCCTGGGCTCTTTGGAAACCATGAAAGGCGACAAAGAAGATGGCCACGGTACCGACGCTGAAATGACACGCGACCAGCTGCTGACCGATCCGGATCAGGCCGCTCAGTTCGTGGAAGAAACACAGGTTGACGCTCTGGCCATCGCGATCGGCACGAGCCACGGCGCCTACAAATTCACTCGCAAGCCGACAGGAGACATCCTTTCGATTCAGCGTGTGAAAGAAATTCATGCCCGCATCCCGAATACACACCTTGTGATGCACGGCTCTTCTTCCGTTCCTCAGGAATACTTGGAAGAAATTCGTAAATACGGCGGTCAGTTCCGTACGACCTACGGCGTTCCTGTTGAAGAGATCGTCGAAGCGATTAAGTACGGTGTCCGCAAAGTCAACATTGATACCGATATCCGTTTGGCCATGACGGCTGCTATCCGCAAGTACTTTGTTGAAAACCCCGAAGCCTTCGATCCGCGCGCCTACCTGAAAGCAGCCCGCGCTGCTTCCGTCGAAATGTGCAAATCACGATACATCGCTTTCGGCTGCGAAGGTCAGGCTTCCAAGATCAAGCCGCTGCCGCTTTCTGAAATGGCTCGCCTTTACAGCGAAGGTGTGTTAAGACAGAAAGTGAACGGTTAATTTCGTCATTTTTCACGGACCGCTTCGGCGGTCTTTTTGTTGGTGCCTGTATCCTTGCTAAGATTTCAGACACGATCAACGAGAAGAGAACAAAATGGAAAAACACCAGCCGAAAGACGCTTCCCAACTTAAAGGCAAGACCGGATTACGCCGTCTGATGAATGCAACCAAGTATTCCGCACAGGGTTTCAGAGGCGCTTGGCAGACAGAAGAGGCTTTCCGCCAAGAGGCCATTCTGGCTTGTGCCATGCTCCCTATCGCCGTCCTTCTTCCGGTGACAATCATTGAGAAGCTTCTGCTGATCTTAGGTCTTTTTATTGTTCTCATCGTTGAGATCTTGAACTCTGCTATCGAAGCCGTTGTAGATCGTTTTGGCGGAGAGATCCACCCTCTCTCCGGGAAAGCAAAAGACTTAGGAAGTGCAGCCGTTTTACTTGCTCTGACGATTTGTGCCATTATTTGGTGCACGATACTGGTTTCGAACTTCTTGTCGTAGTTTTCGGTTTTAAGGTTTTACCCTGTAAATAAAAACGCCGGCTGCTCGAGAAGAACAGCCGGCGTTTTCACAAGAGGAAAACTTAGATTTCCTTAGCCAAAGTTTCGGCTAAGCCGATGTAAGTGGCCGGTGTAAGTTTCTGCAGAGAGGCTTTGGCATCCTCAGGAATGTCCAGCGTTGCAACAAACTCATGGATGGTTTCAGGGCTGATGCCTTTACCGCGGGTAAGAGCTTTGAGCTGTTCGTACGGATGAGGAACACCGTAACGGCGCATCACGGTCTGGATAGCTTCGGCCAGAACTTCCCAGGACTGATCCAGATCGGCGGCAATGGCTTCTTCGTTCAGACGAAGTTTGTTCATGCCGCGTTCCAGAGCGGTGTAGCCGACAATGCTGTAGCCGAAGGCGACGCCTAAGTTTCTGAGAACAGTAGAGTCAGTCAGGTCGCGCTGCCAGCGAGAGATCGGGAGCTTCTGAGCGAGGAACGTAAAAAAAGCGTCAGCCATGCCGAGGTTGCCTTCGGAGTTTTCGAAGTCAATCGGATTGACCTTATGCGGCATCGTGGAAGAGCCGACTTCCCCTTCTTTAAGCTGCTGCTTGAAGTAGTTCAAGGAGATGTAGCCCCAGATGTCACGGTCTAAGTCGATCAGGATCGTGTTGGCACGAGTAATGGCGTTGAAGAGTTCTGCCATATAGTCATGCGGTTCAATCTGAATTGTATAGGGATTGAACGTCAGGTGCAGACGGTTTTCAACAACATTGCGAGCGAAAGCAGGCCAGTCTTTGTCCGGATAAGCGATCATGTGAGCGTTGTAGTTGCCCACGGCACCGTTCATCTTGGCCAGAAGTTTCACTTTTTCGATGGCCTGGACGGCGAATTCGAGACGAGCGGCAACGTTGGCCATCTCTTTACCGACGGTAGTCGGAGAGGCGTGCTGGCCATGGGTGCGGGAGAGCATGGAAACACCGGCCCATTCGTGAGCGAAACCTTTGAGCTTATCGATGATCAGCTGCAGATGAGAGCAGAGAAGCTGACGGCCGGAAGAAAGCATCAAGGCGTGAGAAGTGTTGTTGATGTCTTCAGACGTGCAGCCGAAATGAACGAATTCGCTGGCGGCAGCAAGATGTTCATTGACGGTCATCTTGCTCTTAATCCAGTATTCAACCGCCTTAACGTCATGGTTGGTGGTTTTTTCGATGTCTTTAATTGCCTGGCAGTCGGCAACGGAGAAGCTGCTGACTAAGCCGCGAAGATAAAGTTTGTCTTCTTCGGAAAGATCCTTAAGTTCGGGCAGGTTGAATTCGGAAAGGGCGATGAGCCATTCAACTTCAACCGTGACACGGGCACGCATCAGTGCAAATTCGGAAAAAATATCGCGGAGTTCGGCAGTTTGGCGTCCGTAGCGGCCGTCGAGGGGAGAGATTGCGGTAAGAGCAGACAGTTCCATGACGATGAAATTCATAGAGAAATAAAAAGGAGACAACATTTTAGCAACTTGCAATGAGCATTTTTGCGTTGACTCCCGGACGGATGTTCTAAATCTTTACACTACTGTCCAAAATAAATTTGAACGATTGACATATCCCCAATGCAAACATGCTGGCGATCCGATAAAGTTGATTTTTGCGAAATAAACAAACGGAACGCCGGCATGCAGAGATCAACGATATCTATGTTTGCTCAACTTGTCCAGCTTATGGCAACTCACAGGAGCAGACTCATTGCGAGAGATTTCAGACGGTCTCTATTCAAGTCTTGGGAAACTCAGTCACATAGGTGCGACCGCAGTATGTCGCTCTACCCTGAGCTACGCCAACAGTAAGCAGCCCTATAAGCTTTATGAGGACTTTTATTACGTTCTTCTGGAGAAATTCAGACACGAGATACAAGCCCGAACTCCGCAGGCAAAATCCTATCTAGAACCAGAAGTTTGTCATTGGTCAAATGACTAACTTCTGAATCTCTTGGCGGGCACATCCACCCGGAACAGACATGTGAGCCAATCGCGAACCCTCTTTGGCAGCAAATCCACCAGCCAGTATTCGCATGATCTGTTCCGGCGTACCGTGTAGCGGTCCATGCTCATCAACAGCTTGTTGATTGAGTTACCCGGCAACTCCATCTTCCAATTCGGCCCACGTTCCTGTTGAAGCATCAGGTTGTGCCGAATCTGAAGCCTGAGGTCGCATCCGATGAGGTAGACCAACAGTTTCCCGAGATGCGAGGCTTCCGTGACACGCAGACGCCGGCCAGGCAACTGATTTTTCAGTTGGTCGAAGCCTTGCTCAATCAGTCCTCGCAAACGATATAAATCAATAGCAACAGAGGAATCTTCAACCACATTGCTCTTAATGTTCAGCCAACCGGCGCGGTCAGCTGTCCTATTAACCGCCGTCTGATCAATCACCCATATTTTTTTCGGGGTTTGATGCTGAGATCCCTTCGGATCGGCCACTTCCTTCAGATACGGTCTTGCCTCTTGGAACAGACGCTGATCGACCTTTCGTCCATGACTCAGTTCATCGAAGACCTGTACCACTAGGCTGTTCAGGTTCGACCTGACCGCCTGTGCGCGTTCCGGATCGTAGAAAAGGTGGCTGTAAACCTTGGCGGTAGTTTTGTTCGACTTCTGCCAACTCTCGGTGACGGTATGGCTATAAACACGATGAATTCGATCCCAGGCTTGAGTCCTGCGCTCAAGCTCACGGCCTTGTTCAAAAATCCACTTTTCCTCATTGCTGCCGGCTGCAATTGGACAACCGGTAAGAAAAGCCATGTTGTCATTGATCAGCTTGTTCAGCATTGAGTTTGACGGGTACCCGCGATCGCTGATCAGCATGATTTGATCCATCGGGAAGCCGGCCTGCTTCATGCGTTCATAAATATAGGAATACGATCCGCGGTCATTGATGGAACCGTTGTAGGCGAATGCGTAGACGATGTGTCCTGTCAGCTGATCGAGGACGGTCGCAAGATTCAACTGAGGTAGCCCTTCGTCCTGCTTGGCGTGGCCATATTCAATTTGCTCTGCAGATGAATACGAATTAATGCTGGTACTGTCAATCGCGCAGTATCGAATTGGAATTCTTCCGTCGACTTCGGCCTGCTTCTTCTGCAGAGTTTTGAAACGTTTCGCCCAGAACTCATCCCATGCTTCAGGCGTGCACGTGCGAAGCAGTTTGGTTACTTCCTGAGCGGAAAGATTCTGAGCCACTCGAGGAAGGATCTGATGGTAGGCCCAGTCGGAGTAGCAATCGGCCGAACCACCCTTGAGGATCTGATAAATCGCATAGCTGATCCATTGTTCGGCATGCTTGCTATCAAACACTTCAGCAAGCGCCGACACGATTCCTTGATGAATGGCAAGACCTTTCAGGGCATAGTGAGGCAGGAAAAATTTGAAATTTCCTTCCTCCTTGTCCTCCGGATTCTCATCGTCTGCCGCCTCGTCATTCAAATCGCCATCCGCCGCCGTGTCTTCTATCGCAACGTTTTCTTCGACAGGCTTCTTATTGGGGAAGCCTACGGATTCGGCGGGAAGCTGGTCAAAGAAGGTGTTCTCATCGACAAGATCGTGATTCAAGTAATACCAATCCTGTTGAGCAAATTCGGGATGAAGAGACAGAAATTTCGAGGACATCTTCACCATGCCGCTAGACTGGATCACACCCACCTGGATTTGGACAGCCGGAACAGAACGTCCTTTCTTCCCCAGCGCCGCCTCTTCCGGAATAGGAGCAATCCATTTGTTGCGATAAGCCCTGACATAGGTCTTGCCCTTGTTCTTATAAGACATGAGCTTGAGGTGAAGAATTTCCTGTCCCGTGGCCATTTTTAGTCACCAACTAGATTAATTGGTGTACATTATATTTCACTCTAGTTTTACCAAAAAAAACAAGAGCCCTGCCAGTTTTTTTCTGTCTGGCAGGGCTCTTGAGGTTTCGCGTTATCCAGATAGTAGATTTACCGCGGAGTTCGGGTTTTAATCAAAAAACGGCGGAAAATTCCGCCGTTTATGATGTTTTGTACGAATAGGCACCCTCTGTCGGAGCCCTACTTCCTGCCCGCAAAGAGCCAGGGGCAGCACACCCTCTCGAGCAGTCCGATGACGCCGTAGATCACGAGACCAAGAAGGCTCATGCCCAGAATGGCGTTGAACATGAAGAGCACGTCCCCCATGCCCCAGGCGTCCATGATGAGGTAGCCGAGCCCCGAGGTGGTTGCGAAGCTTTCGGCCAGAAAGAGCACCGCGACCGCCGTGCCGCTCGCCACCTTGAGGGAGGTGAAGAGCGCGGGGAGCGCTGCAGGAACATAGAGATGTCGGACGGCCTCGGCCGTCGTGCCGCCCATCGAGCGGAAGGCCTTGACCCAGGAGGGATCGATGCTGAGCGCCCCCGCACGGATGATGACGAGCACCTGATAGCCCGTCGTAAGCGCAATGAGGAGAACGCGCGAGGCGTCTCCGAGCCCCACCAGCGTGAAGAAGACGGGAAGTAATACGATCTTGGGCAGCGGATAAGTAATGAAGAGGAGCGGACTGCCCGCCAGATCCGCCGCGCGGCAGTGTCCGAGCAGAAGTCCCAGAGGAAAGGCAACCGCGACGGCCGCAACAAGGCCGAGCGTCAGGCGCCAGAGGCTCACGAGGATGTGCCCCCAGAATTCAGGCGTGCTCAGAGACTCGGCGAAGAGCCTGATCGTGGCCACGGGATCGGGCAGAAGGTCGGGCCCGAGCGCAAGCGCGCCCGCGTGCCAGCATCCGCCCAGAAAGAGAAAGCCGAGGATGTAACGCAGCACGATCATTCGTCCTCTCCCGAAGCGGCCGCCAGCCCCGCGTGAATGCGGCGCACGGTGTCGTAAAAGGCAGGCGAGGCCCTGTCGCCGCAGCCGAGCTCCTGCGAGTAGGCGGGATTTTCAAAGCATTCGGGCGCTCTGCGGCCGTGGGGCGCAAGCATCAGGACGTGCGAACCGAGCGCCACGGCCTCGCCGATGTCGTGTGTCACCAGAATCACGCTGCAGGGATGCCTGCGGCGGAGCGCAGTCAGGATATCCTGCATGCGCGCACGCAAAAGCGCGTCAAGAGCCGAGAAGGGCTCGTCCATGAAGAGAACCTGAGGCTGCACGATGAGCGCGCGGCCGAGCGCAAGACGCTGCCGCTGTCCTCCCGAAAGCTCGGAAGGAAAGCGCGACTCGAGCCCCGAGAGCCTGAGTTCGGAAAGCATGGCCGAGACACGTCCGGCCGAATCGGCGCAGCGTCCGGCGGAAAGCTCCAGTGGAAGCGCGAGGTTCTCCCTCACGCGCTTCCACGGAAAAAGACCGAGATGCTGCCAGACGAAGCTTGTGCGCATGTCCTGAATCGAACGGACTCCGCCCTGAGGAGAGGTCCACCTGACCGTCCCCGAAATCGAAGGCCTCAGCCCCGCAAGAGCGGTGAGAAGCGTCGACTTCCCGCAACCGGACTCGCCGACGATGGCAAGCGAGGCCCCCGGCGGCAGCGACAGATCCAGCCCCTCAATGACGGGCCTGCCGTCGTAGCCAAGCGTAAGCCCGTTGCAGGCCAGTCCCGGCGGCTCAAGCGCCTCTTCCCTTTGATTCTGCGTGCGCACCTTAGAATTACGGACGGATCACCACGCTGTCGTAAGCGGGCACCGACTTGATCATGTTCTTTCCGACCATCCATTCTCCCACGCGGCGCACGTCTTCGGCGCTCGGCAGGGGAGGCAGACCGTCATTCGTGCCGAACATGGAGAAGCGGACCATCGTGTAGTTCTGCGCAACGGGCGCAGGCAGCAGGCCCTTCTTCACCATGACGGCGCGGAAGCGGTCGGGCTCCGACTCTATGAGTCTGGCGGCATCCGCCACGGCACCCCGGAAGGCGGCGACGGTCTTGTCGTCAAGTCTGTCCTTCTTGAGCGCAACGACGGCAAGCGCCTCGTTGAGACCGCGGTCATCCCAGATCACGCGTCCGCCCTTCGCCTCGACGACGGAGACGAGCGGCTCGGGCAGCATGGCCGTTGCGGCCTTGCCGGTCTGAAGCATCTGCAGGCGGATCGGGATCTGCTTGACCTCAAGGTTCCTGAGCGCGCCGTCGGAAAGCTTTTCCTCAGCCTTCATGCGGTCGAGCAGGTAGTCGATGATCGTGGCGGAGCTCATGGCCGTCTCCGTACCGTCGAGATCCTTGAGCGAGCGGATCTTCTCGGCGGCGGCAGGCGCGACGACGAGACCAAAGGCACGCTGCGCCCGGCTCGTATGGGTCGTCGTGAGAATCACGGCCTGGGGAACGCCTCGTTCATTCTGAGTGAAGACGTTCATCAGATCGCCGAAATGCCCGTCAAGGCGGCCCGCACGCATGGCGGCACCAAGTTCGAGAGCAGACTTGAAAGGAATCACCTCAACGTCAAGCCCTCTGGCATTGAACAGCTTCTCGTCGGCCGCAGCGTGGATCACAATGGCGTCGGCGGCTGGAAGCACGCCGATGCGAAGGGGCTCGGCGTCGACCGTCGCGGAAACCATCGTGCCGGCAGCCAGCAGGGCCGCCCATAAAGTCTTCTTCAAAATGAGCTCCTTAGGGAAAAGCTAGTCGCGCCGGCGCGCGGCCTCCCCCGCCGTCACAGACCCACGTTGAGATCCGCGTCGGGATCTCCGGCGTCGTCATAACGGTAGGGAGCTTCATCGTCGAACGGCACGTCGGGCGGCATGCCCGAGACGTCATATTCTTTCATACCATCGGAACAAAATCAACCTTCTCGTCCGAAAGCTCAGGCGGCAGGCTCTCCGCAAAGGCGGCGGACTCTCCCGCGGTACGCCCTGCGGCGCTTGCTGCCAGAGCCTCCCTTACGGCACTCGTGGAAACACGGGAGGCTCCCTGAGGCGCGGCCTGCTCGCCCGAGACGGAAGAAGTCCCCGTGTCGCCCCTGAGGAAGCGCTGCAGCTGCGCGACGATCGGATTGGACGAAAGGGGGGCGGACTCGCCGCCCCAAGGCTTTTCAGCCGCACGCTGGCTCTCGAACCTTGCCTGATTCTCAATGCGCAGGCGGTACTCGCGTTCCGCAAGACGAGCCTCGTCCGCAAGGCGCTGAAGCTCAGCCCTTCTGTCGTTGAGCCTGCGCATCGCGTCCATGTCCCTCGCCGCATCATGGGCAAGCATTTCGATGCGGGCCTTCGTGCGCTCGAGCTCGATGAAGGCCTTCCTTACCTCAAGGCGGGCGCCCTTCTCGGGCGTGCCCGTCGAGAGCTCCTCGGTGAGGAGCTCCTCATAATAGGAAAGGCTGGCACTCTCTCCGAGCCTCATGAGAAGGGAAGCAGGATTGACGCAGCCTCCTTCCTCGTCCTCTGCCGCCGCTGCGCGCCAGACCTCGATGATGCGTTCGGCGGCGGGATGCGTGCTAGACAGGAACTCCTCCTCGATCGAGTGGCTGAATTCGCTCACGAGATGAGGATAGGAAAGGAGGCACTGGAGCATGCGCTCCCTAACGTCCTTGACGCGAACTCGAGGCTCGGGTGCGGGCTTCACGGGCCAGCGTGAAAAGCGGTCGTCACGCCTGCGGGCAAAGCCGCCGCGCCCCTGCTGCCGGCCGCCATCGAAGGACGGTCTGGAGGGAGCGGCACCGGCGAGTCCGTACTGGCGCTCGATGTCATCCGCCTGCAGGCGGGCGATGCCCGCAAGCTCGCGGATGAATGCAAGCCGCAGGATGGGCGCATGCTGCATCGAGAGCACCCAGGGCTTGGCCTCGGCCACGAGCTTCGCACGCTCCTCGGCGTACATGAACTCCTTTCCTTCGAGAAGGAGCTTCTTCATGAAGTCCGTGAGTCCATAGGCCTTTTCAATCTGGCGCTCGAAACCCTCAGCGCCCTCTGCCTTGATGAGGCTGTCGGGATCGTGCTCGGGCGGCAGGATGATGAAGCCCGCCTTCTGCACGTCCGTGATGACGGGCAGGGCCGCCTCAAGCGCACGACGCGCAGCCTTGCGGCCGGCGGCGTCGCCGTCGAACGAGAAGTAGACGCTGTCGGTGAGCTTGAAGAGCTTCCTGACATGCTCGGGCGTGATCGACGTACCGAGTGCGGCGACGGCCTCCTCGAACCCGGCCTGCGAAAGCTGGATCACGTCCATGTAGCCCTCGCAGACGATGGCGCGGCCCTTGCCGTAGATCGCCTCCCTGCCTTCGAAATAGCCGTAGAGCTCGCTGCCCTTGTGGGAGATCGGCGTTTCGGGACTGTTGAGGTACTTGGGCTGCTCGTCGCCGTTCATCGTGCGGGCGCCGAAACCGATCACAAGCCCCTTGGCGTTGCGGATCGGGAACATGATGCGCCCTCTGAACGCATCGTAGCGCCTGTCGTTCCTGACGTTGACGAGACCGCACTCCTCAAGCGCCCTGTCGGAATACTTCTCTCCGAAAAGGGTCTGAAGGGGATGCCAGTCGTCGGGCGAATAGCCGAGACCGAACTTCGCGGCCGTGGCGGCCGAAATACAGCGGTTCTTGAGATAATCGGAGGCTCCTGCGTTCCGCCTGAGCTGCTCCGTGTAAAAGGCCGCGGCCTCTCCCATGTAGTCCGTGAGCGTGCGCGCCTTCTCGCGGGCCTTGATCTTTGCGGGCGAGCGGTCCTCGGGAACCCAAACTCCCGTGAAATAGCCCGTGATTTTTTTTAATCGGGCTATTTTTCTTCAACTAATTCCCTGATTTCTTTA